>Ga0209288_10000001_pt1 | contig 311161 bp, 329 predicted proteins | sample PPLLaktember2015_4_FD_187261 | JGI IMG/M metagenome (GOLD analysis project Ga0209288, IMG submission 187261) | Freshwater sediment microbial communities from Prairie Pothole Lake near Jamestown, North Dakota, USA - PPLs Lake P8 Core (1) Depth... | ecosystem: Environmental > Aquatic >...
ACCCCAACGACCACAATAATCCCAACGACCACAATGACCCCAACGACCACAATGATCCCAACCTACACAACAACAATGACCCCAACGACAACAATGACTCCAACGACCACAATGATCCCAACGACCACAATGATCCCAACGACCACAATGACTCCAACGACCACAATGATCCCAACGACAACAATGACCCCAACGACCACAATGACTCCAACGACCACAATGACTCCAACGACCACAATGACTCCAACGACCACAATGATCCCAACGACCACAATGATCCCAACGACCACAATGACTCCAACGACCACAATGATCCCAACGACCACAATGATCCCAACGACAACAATGACTCCAACGACAACAATGACTCCAACGACCACAATGACTCCAACGACCACAATAATCCCAACGACCACAATGACTCCAACGACCACAATGATCCCAACCTACACGACAACAATGACTCCAACGACCACAATGACTCCAACGACCACAATGATCCCAACCACCACAATGATCCCAACCTACACAACAACAATGATCCCAACTACCACAATGATCCCAACCTACACAACAACAATGATCCCAACGACCACAATGACCCCAACGACCACAATGATCCCAACGACCACAATGACCCCATTATTAAATATTATTGCGACTGGAAACTATGTTAAAAATTCCCTTAATGAAAAAAGTATTAATCAAAATGGATATACAGCATGGATCTTTACAAGTGGTTCAACTAATACATTTTCAGTAGATAGCCCTGCGACTCTATATATTTTGAGTGTAGCAGGAGGGGGAGGGGGTCATTATAATAATGGCGGTGGGGGTGGTGCGGGTGGATTTGTAGAGAAAACCGTTGTTCTGGGTAAAGAAGATACCTTAACTATTTCGGTTGGAGAAGGTGGAAATTCTAGTGGTGGAAATGGCACAGATTCAAATGTTGTTTTTACTAATCATCCTAATGAAAATATTACATCTGTCGGCGGGGGTGGAGGGGGGGCGCTTGGAATGTTCCTAGGTCCTACAGCAAGTACAGGAAAATCTGGGGGAAGTGGAGGGGGTGCGGGTAGGAATTCAACAAGTTTAGGTGGATCTGGAGTATCTGGACAGGGAAATTCGGGTGGAAAAGGAGTCGCAATAACCGCAAGTGTTGGAAGTGGTGGTGGGGGGGCCTCATCTCCAGGAAAAGACGGAAAAATACGGAATGGGAGTGATAATTCAACGTGTGGTAGTGGCGGATCTGGTAAAGCATGTTCGCTTCCTGGTTTTAATACATCCATCTTTTTTTCTGGTGGTGGTGGTGGTGGAAATCGTAATTTTCTCGGTGTTTCAGGAGCTGGTGGTAAAGGAGGAGGGGGTTGTGGTGGAAATCTAAATTCGGGCGGAATTTATGGAACAGGGGCTACCGATGATTCGAGTTTTTACCCATCGTCGGGGGCTGGTGCCACCAATTCTGGGGGAGGAGGAGGTGGAGGTGGAGGGACTGGTTTAAATGATGGTAATTATAGTGGTGGTGGTGGTGGTGGATCTGGAGTTGTAATTGTAATGGTTAAAGGCGTGTATTGAATGATTGTTTTTATTTTGTTGGAAAGGAAGAGCAGTGAAAACAAATAAATAAAAATTATTTGTTTTTATTTTGTTTTATTATCATCATCATTTACAAATTGGACCCTGAACATATCACGATCCCCAATACGGATTGAGATGGGTTCGTTCGCATGATTCATGTACTTGAGTTCGCTCACCAATCTCGAATTGATAGAAGGATAAACAGAATGACATTCCCTCGCAATTGCTTGTTCAGAAATATTACCGTTTGATCGCACATCATCCTTGTAAAAATAAAACGTGGGGATTTCTTTTTCCATTTATTCATCGACACGATATGTTTAGATAAATAAATGGAAAAAGCTATTTAAAGACGTGTCTTTATAATGACAGATGGAGAAATATACGGAAATGAAAATTAAAAAGAAACAATAAATAAATAAAAGTTGTTTTATATTGTGAAAATGATCTTTACACCAGTAGAGGTTATGGAACAGATTTTTGAATTTCTGCATGGTGAGGCACTCCAGAACAAAAGACGGCTCATCCATCAAATCAAGTTGTTGCGTGTGTTGAAAGAATTGGATGACCGAAAGAGAACCTGGACAATCCAGAACGACTCTGTGCGTATTATCGATTTACGAAAATTGGACAGCCAGTGGAAGGAACATATCCAATATGAACCAAAACATTACAGCAGACGAGATAACGAATGGGTGGACAACGAGACGTTCTACATGGAAGAATTATTGTGGGGGGACTATCCAAGGAACCAATTGCTGTTGTACAAGAAATACGTAAAACAATTGGAACAAAAAGTAAAACAGCTCGAAACCAAACTTGAAAGATTTAATATACCATACTGAAATCGAGAGTATATTAAATCTGATTTTAATGAGAATGTTAAAATACTTTTCATTTATTTTTTTTTGTTTTGTTTTGTTGCTCTCCAGATTGTTGTCGTTGTCTTTTCAGTTTCCTTTTGTATCTTCCCAGCGTGTCCGATTGTTCCATCTTGTGTTCCTTTTTGAATTTTTGCAGTTTTTCGTTTGTTTGACGAAGCTTCGTTTGTATCCTTTTTTGTTGTTGTTGATTCGTCCCCTTTTTTCTGATGCCCTGAATTATTGTGCCATGCGCTCCTTTCTTCCCCACCATTTGCGGATTATCCAATGTGCTTCTGTTGTATATGACTCCATCGTTTCCCACGACTGGGTCGTCAAGTATTTCGAGGGTGATGGGATCGATAATGTCTGCTGGAACATCGTCCCATACACCCTGTGTGCTCATTAATATTTTCTGGCGGTATTGTGTTCCAGCACCCTGAAGCCCAGGACGGAAGCTTCCGCCAGTTTCTTGCCTGAATTTCTCACGCCGTTGTTTTTGTTGTTGTTGTATCTGTTGTGTGCGCCTATGTTGAGGCCATTGTTGCCATTGTTGTTGTGATTGTGATTGTTGTTGTGATTGTTGCTGTGATTGTTGTTGTTGTTGCTGTGATTGTTGCTGTGATTGTTGCTGTGGTGGTTCAAATCCGTGTACGACATCATTGCCACTGACGTGTGTTGCCCCAGACACTCGACCGAACCCCGACACAATCCCGTTTCCAGAAACTTTGGCATTATCATACACGTTTGCCCTATTAAAAACTTTGGCATTACCATAAACAGAAGCCCTCCCATAAACGTGCGCGTGATCATAAACCTTGGCTTGATCATAAACTTTGGAGAACCCAGAGACAGCCGCATGCCCATAAACACGAGCGGACCCATAAACACGAGCACGATTGCTTACTTGGGCGTGTCCGCTTATCTGTGCGTCTCCATAAACGCGGGCATTCTGGTAAATTTGCGTATTATCAAAAACACGGGAATTGCCATACACATAAGACATGTGGAAAACAATGGAATTCCCATAAACACGCGCATTACCATATATTTCTGCCAGACCAAAAACTTCGGCTTCACCATAAACTTTGGCTTCACCTCGTATCCTAGCGTGTTCAAAAATTTTGGCATTACCGTAAACTTGGGCGTCTCCAAACACCATCGCATTCCCATAAACAAGCGCATTCTCGTAAACATGAGCATTTCCGTAAATTTGTGCGTTGCCGTCAATCCTTGCGTTTCCAGTGGCAAATGCCTCCCCATAAACCTTTGCGTTGCTCCCAATAAAAACACTAGGCGCCACAAGGGTTGTCATGGAGACCCACCCTCCCCTTCGGCTTCGTTGCCCTGGGTTCTTGTGTCGATTGCCAACATGATAAGTAATATTCCCCCGATCATTTGTGGTGGTGAATCCAACAGTTTGTCTACCACACCTGGGGCACGAGAGGTTTCGGTTGTCAATGACATGATGTCTTATTTCTGGGATGCTGAATGTATGTCCACAATCGGCAGTATATATTTCTTCTTCTTGTTGTTGTTTCTGCATTCACTTTTTTATTTAAAGAAACAAAAAAGTAAAGCAATTTCACTGACCTAAACAGAATGGAACTCTCTATAAATGTTTATTGAAACGGAAAATAAACAAGTCGTCGCGCATTTGTATCGCGGTGAAATGAACCGATTGACGGTTTACCGACAACGCCTGGATACCACCACAAATTGGGCGATAACCCTAGAATCGGCGATACTTGTCATTTATACAGACAAACGAATTGAATTCTATTTTATTTTTTTTCCTCTCATTATTTTATTGTTCTTGTCTTTTTTGGAGGCGAGGCGCTACAGATATTTTTTCACATCCGCCAGACGGGTCCAGTACCTAGAAACCGAATATTTTGGCAAACAGATTTTCAGAAAACAACAATCCAATGACATTTGTATTCTTATCGACAACATCATGGATGTCAGGTTATGGATCAGCTTGAGACAGGCGTGGACAATCCGGTTTTACCGAAATTATATCTGGCTTTATTACATCAGTTTGGTCATTATGACCTACAAATACATGACAATCGAGTTCCATACTGATTATCATCTGGTCTTTACCATTGTCATGTGGGTGTGCTGCGCATCCTGTCATTTGGGTTTGCATTTTTTCCAGCATCCATTCGTTGATCTATAATTCAGTATCCTACCGCCACATCCAACAGATCGAATACCAACAACAAGAAGGACATGTACCCACCCAAACGCACCCCCACTTGAAACTTGGAGTATTCTTCCATATTCCCACCAGCTAAGAACCCTGTGCTGACAAAATGCGACACCCCCCCAATCACCCACAAGAATATAAAAATTGTGGCATCGTGGTCGTGTGTAAAATTCCAGATCAACCCCATAACAATCGCAAAAAACTCGACATCATTTCTATTTTCCCCTATCCAATAATTAGATGTAAAGTACGCAATATAGGTAGAAACCGCCGCCACATCATAGATTGGGTGAACAGACATTTTTAACTGGGTTGTTGAGGGCCTGTATGGGACCAATGCCGTTGTTGTACCCTTGATGATGGGAGTAAGAAACGCCATTTTTCTTATATCCACATTATCACTTTAAATAATAAATGTATGAATTTCTAGAAACAACATGACCAATGTCGGCGAAAGAATCAAAAGCACAATAAACAAAAATTATACAAATTTTATTATTAATAATAAAATGAGTGAAAAAAAACAAAAGAACAAAAAGATTATTGAAAAATTCACAAGTATCCTTTTCCCAGCATCCCCCAATAAGAAGGTATCCATCGCACAATTGAACAAAGTTTTTGGAAAACAACTTTTCGGGGAACAAACACGACCTCGCAAGAGATCCTTTACAAGTGCCACTCCTGACATTTCTGCGACAAAACCCAAACTCACAGGCACATTCTCGCAAAGAGTACCAGGCACCCCTAGGAAAGATAGGATCAACGATCTAAATAAACTCAGCTTGGATACACTGAAGGATGCGTGTGAAAACCGCTACAGAGTGGGTTGCCAAGGATTAAAAAAAAAGGACGACATTATTTCAATCATAATACGAAAAGAATATCGATTGCGATAATCATCAGAAAAAATATTTCGTAGATATTTTTTTTTTTGAAAAAAAAATTAAATTCAACGAAAACCATAAACCGAACAAAAAGTAAGCATCCTCTGGAAACTCCACATTGTGTTTCTTGTATTGTTGCTATTCCTTCTTGTCTATGTGATAAAATCGTGTAAAAAATATTAAGTATCATAAAAGACATGCCCCGCCAGCAACAACGAAAAAGAAATTTTCTGGCAGACATGAAGCACGCCATTCACAACCTCAACCCCGATCAAATCAAACAAATCCACAAAGAATATTTTCCTTATTTTTACCAATATGACGATGAAACAATACTCATGTACGCGCTTATAGAATACCGAGATTTATGGTCGGATCCTTCTATTATCGGCGCCCAAGATGACGCATTGCAGGTTATACTGGAACTGATAAAGATCTCACCCGATCTCAATGAACTCCATAACGCGAATGTCAGTGTTGTCTTGTTGTTGTTGAGAATATTTATGACTGATAATGACCTTTTGAAATGCCTTCGACTTCTTCGCAAGAGGGGTTATGATTTTAACCGCATTTATAATGATAAAAACGACACAATGATCTATCTCTTAACATTAGATAGGAATCTTTCTCAACACAGGGTGTTCAATCAGGGGATTTTCAACATACTTTCTGGAAATTTTGATCAGAATATCTTACGACAATCTCGTCAATTATTTTTAAACATCCTGACACAACTCCCCTATAATGCCAATCACGCTGTTTTCAAGCTTTACAAGGATCACAATGTAAATATTTTTGAAGGCACCGACCAGAAAAGGTTCTGGAACGATTTTATTTATCGGGACCGATATTTGGTGCGTGGGCACGACGAATTCAAGGCATTTGTGAAGTTATACCTCGATTCTGGGTTGGTATTGGACCATAATGCCCTATTGTCCATATTCCATACGCGAGATGTGTATCCAGACGTTGTGAAACTTATCACGAGACACCGAGAATTTTCAGAAAATGAATTGGCCCAATCACTTTTCGCATTATTGATAAATCCTTCTGTGGGTACTGACAAAGTTCTAGAAATCACGAAGCACCTTGTCCGTGCCAATCCAGAAATTGTCAATCACGAAAACATACGCACGTGGCTGGTAGGGGCTGTGCGGTATGCTAATAAATTACCTTTGATTTTATTCTTATTACCCCATATGCGGGACAACAAACGGATGTGTGGCATCCTCCTGAAAAGTGGCACTCCTATTGCCCCCCAGAATAAAAAATTTGTCCAAGAATTCTGTGAGCGTCTGGAGATGGTACAATCTGTAAAACGCAAACGCCAATTGTCGCAGCGGAATATACGATCTGTAAAAAGGTTCGTACAGAAGGACCCAACCATCATGGGGAGTGCCTCCCGAATGCCGACACAACTTTTCCAACAGCTCCAATCTTATATTGTAAAGAAATATGAAGGATGAAAAACGGAAACAAAAACCTAAAAAGAAAAATTAATGAATTGAAAATTTGTTTCAATATATTTATATTGAAAAAATTATATTTGAAAGTTTCTTGTTGGCGACAAATCAAAAAGTCAAAGTACGTTCCATTCCAATAATAAAATCATTTTTTTTATTATTAGAGCATGAAAGAGTATGAGAAATATAAAACTGATTATTGGACAAATTGGATTGTATCCTTAATAATTGGTGTATCCTGTTGTTGTTTCTTATTATTTTTTTGTTCGGCTTTACACGTCTTACAATTGGAACACATCCCGTCTTTAGTAGTGGAAGTTCTATAGAACTGATCGTGTTCTTTCACACTCTCACAACGATTACACCATTTGTGGGTCGTCGTATTGAATTCAGGTAGTGGTTTGTCTCGTCGGCATTTCTCGTTATATCCTTGTCGGTTCTGGGATTTGGCGTAGCAATCCTTACATATCCTCGCCCGCCCGTCCTTATGGCTGCTGTGCCGATAGAACATTTCCAAGGGGACCATCCGTTCCTCTTCCGTTTTATGCCACTGACCACCGCATCGTTTCGATGTTGGTTCGGCATCTTTGGTTTCCTCCACTGGTTCATTTTCAATGACTTCTTGGGCTTCTTCTTCGGTGATCAGGTGTTTGTTGAATTGGTGGAGTTGTTCGTCGGTCTCAATACGATAATTGCTCCGTAAGATGTTTGCCAGATCCAGAATATGTTTTTTGATGTTCTCAAATGGCACACCTTCGATGAATTCACGCCCATTAGGACGATTGTCTTCGTAAATCCTTTTCATATATTTCTCAATGTCATGGTGCTGATCCGTATACATCAAAAACATCAACTTACACAGAGGACTGGATGTGCGGAATCCTGACACACGCCCCGTAATATTTTCGGATTTTCCAATCTTCAACTTCATATCATTGTCATCGCCCGTGGTATTCACGATATACACACATTTGCCTTCGGGCAATTTATATAATTTTTTCCGTTTGAGGTAGTATTGATGGTTCAAATACAACTTGTCATATTTTTCTTGAAGATGTTTGTTCTCGTGTAGAAGAGAGGTATTGAGTTGTTCGGCGTATTCCAATTTTTGTTTCAATGTTTGTTGAACTTGTTCAATGGGTTTTTCATTACCCAGTTCAACACTACCGGTGATAATCAACTCACGAACCCAACGAGAAACCTGAATGGAGAATATGGGGCTACACCAGTTTGCCAAGTGGATCCCCAAATCTGGATGGACCCACGTGCCTTGAGCATTCTTGTTATTACCACCACGTCTGACTTGGATCAATTCTTTTTCATCCATCTGTAATTTTTTTGTTAAAAACGCGACAACTTGTCGTGTTTCTGGACTGTTTCTCCAATTAACAAGTTGTTTCATGGATGCTTGACACAATTTCGTTGCCATCACATACCCGTCGTCCCGCATAGGAATAACAAATTCATTTCCATCCGTGAGTTGGAGATGACACTGATAGACATCATTATCTTTTTTGAAAACGGTCGCCGATTGAGTTTTGTTCGTGTTCATTTTTTATTAATACTTTTGTTGTCTTTAGATGGTTTATATGGATTTACCAAACTACTTGGTTTACACGGGGTTCTTACAACTTCAAAAAAAGAAAACTTACAATAGCCAAATAGGAGTACCACTTCTTATGTATTGGTTAATGTAAGTTCCCATTCATTAGTTCTCAATGAACGGGAAAAATTGATTTTGAAAAAAAAAATAATTATTCAAAATGGATCAGTATCAACTTAAACAACTAATATTGGAGGATGGACGTCGAGTTGAAATTCCGATGAGAGAAGACGGCTATATTCTGGCAACAAGAATGTGCAATAGTGCCGGGAAACGATTAAGAAAATGGAGAGAGTATTCCGATACTATAAAATTTATAGAAGTGGTGAAGCAAAATACGAAATTCAAAGAAGAAGAACTTATTCATGTTTATAAAGGCAATACAAAAAAATTTAGTCAAGGCACGTGGATACACCCAAAACTGGCAATTCATTTGGCAATGTGGTTGTCTTCATCATTTTGTCTCCAAGTATCGAATTGGATTGAAGAATGGTGTTCTTATAAAAGAGAGAACCATAACAAATTTTTATATGAAATTTATAACTTGGAATGTGATGATAATCATGAACAGAACAAAGAAAAATTAATTCAACTAAAATTACAACAAGAATTAGGTGGTGATATTGAAGTTGAGACAAAAGTTGGATTTATTGATTTATTAACTAAAGATGAGATTATAGAAATAAAAGAAGGAAAAAACTGGAAACACGCAGTAGGACAAATCTTGATGTATGGAGTAGAATATTCATCTCACAAGAAACGGATCCATCTTTTTAATATGGAAAAGAGTGATATCGTAGAAGATTATTGTAGTTTGTATGATATTAATGTTTCCTATGAAGAATTTTAAAAAAAGTGAGATTTGCCTTGATGTCATCACTCTTGTTGTATTGGTTCATATAAGTCCTCAGTTGTGCTTGACGGGGTGAACGGCTTTTTTGTAAAATTTTCATAATCCCACAAAATTTTTACACCTTAAAAAGCAATAGTCCTTCATCACTGATCGTTTCCCAAATATTTTCTTAAGTCAAAAAAGAAAAAAATTATGAAAATTTTTTTTCTTGGAGTTAATAAAAACAAGCGAAAATGTCCAACAGTATCTGTACCAGCAACTTGACTTCAGGTTTCATCGATCTTGCCACCTACGATGAGCTCGAGAAGTACATGTATGGTGGCCCCGACGCCACCGCCTACTTCGTGCGCCAGACCCGTAAATCAACGTGGTTCACACAGGTGCCTGTCTGTCTTTCCCGTGCTTCCGGCACTCCCGGCTTCAACCAGGAGTGGTCTGTCTCGATCAGCCGTGCTGGTGATTACCTCCTCTACACCTGGCTCCGATTCACTCTCCCCCAGATTGTGTCTGCCACCCGCACCCCTAGCCAGGCCAACCCCAACTACAACCTCCAGACCTTCCTGTCCTGGACCCCCAACCTTGCCCACAATCTTGTGCGCGAGTGCTGCATCACCTTCAACGACCTGGTGGCTGCCCGTTTCGACAGCTTCCTGCTCGATTTCTGGTCTGCCTTCACCGTGCCCGGTGGCAAGCAGGTGGGTTATGCCAACATGATTGGTACCACCAGCGACCTTATCGACCCCGCCCTTGTGCTCCCCGCCAAGGTGCTCAACCTTCCCCTGCCCCTGTTCTTCAGCCGCGACAGTGGTGTGTCTCTCCCTACCGCCGCCCTTCCTTACAATGACATGCGCATCTGCTTCACCTTCCGTGGCCTGTACGACCTGCTGACTGCTTGGGATGTACAGACCCCCGTGGGTGGTGGTTCCACTGTCTACCTCCCCGGTCGCCCTGCCACCAGCGCTGATGTCAGCAACACCTGCTGCACTGACCTCACCAATGTCCAGGTGTGGGCCAACTACGCCATTGTGTCCAATGACGAGCGTAAGCGCATGGCCTGTGCCCCTCGTGATATCCTCATCGAGCAGGTCCAGACCGCTCCCCCCCAGACCTACAACCCCGCCAACACCGCCAGCTACGACATCCGTTTCTCCCACGCCATCAAGGTCCTGTTCTTCGCCGTCCAGAACACCTCCATCCAGTCCTACTGGTCAAACTACACCACCCAGTCCCCCACTGTGTGCTCTGCCTCCACTGATGGCACCTACCTCCTCCTCTCCGGCTACTTCCCCGGTTCCGACCCCATTGCCGAGACCTCCCTGGTGTACGAGAACACCCAGCGTCTCGCCAACATGGGCAGCGACTACTTCGCCCTGGTCGAGCCCTACTACGCAGCCCCTTCCATCCCTGTGTACGCCGGCTACCACATGTACTCCTACTCACTTGACTTCATCTGCCTGGATCCTCTCGGTTCTACCAATTACGGCAAGCTGACCAACGTGAGCATCAACCCCTACGCCAGTGTGGATGCCCAGAACGCCGCTGCCGCAGTGACTGCCACCACCGCCCAGTCCCAGGCCGTGGCCCAGACCTTCAGGTTCCTGGTTACCGCCATCAACAACAACATCATCAGAATTTCTGGTGGAGCTCTGGGTTTCCCTGTATTGTAAATACAGCATACATTTTATACTGCTATTATCAAAAATATTTCAATTTCTTTCAGAGAACTTGAAATATATGACATTTTATGGTTTGTAGTAAAAGCGTAAGGAGATATCTCCTCACGAAAATTAAATAACTACATTTTATGGTTTTGTAATAGTTGGTGAGGCAGATCTGCCCCAGCAAATTTTCAAAAAATTTGTTATTGATTAATGATTGCTTCCAAATCTTTGATTCTCTTTTCAGCCAATTGTAATTTTAACTTATAAATTTCTAATTCTTTCAATTGTATTTCCTTTTCCATCAACTGTTTCTGGGCAATTTCTAGTTGAAGTTTAAGATCATGATCCAATAATAGTAATTGTATATTCTTTAAAAATTGTGTTAAGCATACATCAGGTTTAAAAATTTCAACTTGCTTGTTATATTTAAAATTATATTTATCTAGAAGCTTATGTATAGTTTTTTCAATTTGTTTAGAAGAAATCTTAAAAGCACCTATCGGAAGAAATTGTTGATATTCTGATTCGGTGGAATTATGTTTGCTAATACGCTTTATTAAATTACAATCAGAACACCCTATTTTTACCAATCCATTACCGATATATGCGATATATAAAACAAATATATTAGTGCATGATGCCCAGAAACTTTCATACTCCAAATTCAATTTTTCTGCTTCAACGTCCATATGTGTTAATGAAAGAACTGGGCGTAAAGGTCTTTGTAATTCAACTTTTCCATTTAATAATAATTCTTCAATCCAATCGTTCATTTGCACACCGAAATGCGGATTCATCCATCCTGCCATATGAATGGCAATCTTACGATGAACCCATGTTCCTTGGTGTTTAGTATTACAATGCTGTTTAATAATTATAATATTTGACGTGTCAAGTCCTTTTCTCTGTAAATGTTCTTTTAACGCTTCAATGTATTCTTTAGTTGAATCCAATCGTAAATAATCTTTGACACGTTTATTCATTGTGCTTGCCAGTAGAGTAGCATTTACCATTGTCATAGTGCCTCGTGGTTCTATGGGAAGTACAAATTTTTTACCTTCCTTCGTCATCAGTTCATATTCAACAATTTGATGATCTTCTTCACTCGGTTTTTCATCTTTGATTTCATTTTTCAAACTTTCATCATCATATTTTTTATGGAGTTCTATCAGGGCATCTCGGTTTAGATTATTGAAACACGTCATACCCCGTTTTTGTGCCAAAAACTTCATTTCTTTTGCTGTCATTTTAGAATAATTAGGAATTATACCTTCCTTATCCAATTCGTTCAAAGGTTGTTTTGCGTCTGTCCCATTTTTTCGTTTATTATCATCTTCTTCAATCAATGCGATAATTTCACCTTTTTTCGCCTTGCCAACCACAATGTTGCGTTCCTTGGCGATTGCCTTTAATTCCAATACATTTTTCAAGTTATAATTGACCTCATCCTTTTCAAGAGTATTTCCTATATGAGAATTCCATATCTTTTTTCGGCGTTCATACATAGCCAGCATCTTATTTAGCAGATTCTTGAGGGATTCAGCATTTTCCACTCCTTTTGTGATCCCGTGTTCGACTGCGATGGGCGATAATTTTTTAGGGCTCAATGTTTTCCACCTATTGACCTCAGTTATGGGGATCTCTTTATTGATTAATTCAACATACTTATCCCAAGTATCACCATTCTTTTCAATGGATCGGCTCTGGTACGGTTCATTATCCACTGACTCGGGATTTTCCAAAACAAATTCAAAAGTCAATAACCAGTTTTCAATTGTGGCAGCACTCAAGACACCATGGCTCCCCCGGTTTGATCTTCCTGAAAACATCCTTGCGACTTCCTGTTTTCCAACACATTCCATAGCGTCTTTGAGATAATCGTAACGGATATTCTTGGAGTGCGCCTCCTTCACGAACGATTGCGGGTTTGACAATCTCTTGTAAGTCATCTTTTATTTAGGTTTTCCATCTCTTTAAGCCCATTTTGGGCAAAAATTATTTGGAAGGAACAAACGACACCGAATGACGACAAACCCCACAAGTAAATTGTTTGTCATCATTCTGAAAACACTTTTGGAAACAATATACACATATGGAATGCCTACATTCCGTCATAAAACAATAAGCATTTTCACCACACACGTAGCAATCCTTATCATAACCCCATAACTCAACAAGACACTTACAAAACTCCGTATACACTTCAAGTTCATTTCCACCTAACAACATTTGTTGATGGATGTACACAGATTCTGCCAGTTTCGTAATCATACCAATTGCCTCATCAATACTTTCAGCCAGCCAACTTATACCTTCAAAGAAATCACCGTCAGGTGTATATTCAATGTCAAACGAATTGTTTGAATTTTTTGAAATTAAAAACCTTCCTTTTGTTTTTGCCACACAAAAATCCGTCAATTCAAACATACAAAAATCTGGATCTTCCAATATTGTTTTTAGTTTATTCTGGATGTTTTGTTTTATATTGTCTGGATGAGTTTGATTGCTCTCTTTCATGTTTGAATAAAAGTTGTCCTAAAAAAAAATCATTTTTATAAAACATACATAATAAAATATTTTGGTATTGATTCTAAAATTGAAATATATTGTTTGGCTTTTATCTATTTAAAGAAATAATATTATGACAACCAGTTTTCAAAACATCCTTACAAAACTTAACGAAAATTGTATGATGCCTGATCACCCTGAACAAACCCCTACCACAAATAAATCACCCATCTCTGTCCATTGCAAGCAACATCAGCATCATTTTATATGGGATATGAATTTCATTCTGAATCTCATAGACAATTCATTTTATAAATCGTATGACACATATTGTCCCACATGTATTGGTACAATTGTTGTCCAACGTGAAGCTGAACAAGTATGCAAGAACCTCAACATAGAATTTGTCAAGGTTTCTGCTGATAAAAACACTTATCACTATCGTCTTCCATGTGGTCATGAACAATCATCCAATAAAAAAAATCTTAAACAGATGACTCATCAACCTTTCTGTTGCACTTGTATTAATGAAAGAAAATCACAACAAGATCCATTAGAATATCCACTTCTTAAAAAATTTCAAACCAAAATACAGCGATATAGGAAAAAATCATTTGATTTTACCGATAAAATCCCAGAAATCATTGACCATATTTATAAACGCTTAACCGATATGGATATATGTTTCCACCAAATAGGTTATGACGAGGAGGAAAATGATCTATGGATCTATATGAAATGTGAAGGTGATGATTATTGTCATAGAAATACAATTACTTTATTAGAAATGATCCAACGACTAAAATTGGTAAATCTTGGAACTATCAAAAGTGTATGCCATGAATGCTGTATTAAATAATTGTAAAAATTAATACTCTTATTAAGTATTAATTTAGAAATAACTTCTTTTTTTTTGTTATTTACATTGCCACCTTTTGTTCTCAACTTATACTATAGTTCATCTGCGTGATTTGACTATATTGATAAAAATGAAATCTGTTATAAAATCGAGATGTTTAAAACTTAAGATGGATCGGATTTTAATGACTCGCAATGGAACATGCCGTATGAAGAAATCATCACAGCGAAATTTGTGTACTATAGAAAATTTTGAACAAGACATAGATAATTATTTGAAACACGAAGAACAAGTATCTTTGGAAGATGCGATATTGTCTTTAGGTATCAGTAAAGTAAAAAAGAATCAAGGCGATTGTATAAAGGTGGGAAAATACTTTTTTGATGTGTCAAATGTTATGGAAAAAATCAACATTGATAAATTTTACACATTCCCATCGCCTTTTCGGAACGAAATCATTTTACGATTTATTTTGAAAACAAATGAACATAGATCTCAATGGTGTCTACAGATGATGAACGAAAGGATTGAATATCCTCATGCTATTAGAATTAGCTTTACGAAATACTTATTTTATTATGAATTATCATTTTCTTACAAAAAAGGTGAAGATCCTTTATTGATATGGCTATGTGAAAAATTATCATCAAATACAAAAGAAAAATCAAACACTTTAAAGAAAAAAAAGATTTCTATTACTTTGAAAAGACTGGTATGGAACAAGCATTTTACCGAATCTTGTGGGACTGCCTTGTGTTCATGTTGCAAATTGACAACCATATCTCAACTTAATTTTCATTGTGGACACATTGTCGCTGAAATTAATGGTGGTTCCACTAAATTGGATAATCTGATACCCATTTGCCAGTATTGTAATTTGTCAATGGGAACCAAAAATATGCAGGATTTTATGCGGTCCCAAGGGTTTTGATAGATTCATTTTTTTTTTAATTTACAATTTTTTCTGGAGATATTTAATGTAAATTAAAAAATATTTCTTTAAATTAAAAAATGACAGAAACATATTATGATTTCATTAAAAATAAAATGTACACGTTAAATTCTGTGGATGAAATTATTTCACAATATCGGACTGACAGCACAAAGGGATATGCGTTTGAAAGATTATGGAACATTCTTATCAAACTTGGGTTTTGTGAAAAATTCAATCGTCAAGAATATGATCATTATATTGGAAATATTGACAAAAACATTATAAAAATCAATAGAAATTATGAAACTTTTTTTAAAGAAACCAGTGGGAAAGGTCCTGGGGGTCCAAGTGATATAACACTATTGAAAAAAAATAATAAAGAATGGGTGTTCATCTCTTGTAAATATCACATCAATAAAACAAAAAGCACCGATAAATTTGATATTGAAAAAATTTCTCTTGCTGCCACACATAAAAAAACAAAATACAACAAGTTCATTATCTATATTTTTGTCAAAGACAAAACAAAAGTTGAAAAAAAATTTATAGACAGTTATACAAATTATATCAAAGAAAGTATCTATAATAGTCGTACAAAACAATACAATATTTTGGATGTAAAAGATTTAGAATACTGTTTCCAGAATTTCAAAAACAAAACAAAAAATATGTCTTGGGATCAAATCAATAGAACGTTTATAAGACGTGAGGATGATCGTGATATTTTAAACTTAAGATTTCATCAAGAACTTATTGTCCACAACACGATGGAAAAGATTAAGAATAAAAAGAATAAATTATGCAAACATATTCTTTGGGCTATGAAGGCTCGGTCTGGAAAAACATATTGCGTTGGGGGGCTGTTTCATAAATATTTAAACGAATATAAAAAGTTAAATGCGCTAATTATTACACCAGCACCAAAAGAAACATTGACACAATTTTCAAGAGAACTTTTTGACAGATACTTTGAATTTTTAAATCTAAATATCATTGAATTAAAAGGTAAAAAGGATATTGAAAATATACACAAAAATATCGGAGACAATAAAAATAATATTATGATTGTTTCTAAACAGCTTCTGGATGATTATGTGGATGCCCAATATAACACAAAAGATCCAATTAAAAATTTACACCTTGATTTTATTGTTTTTGATGAGAACCATTTTCATGGGACAACTGAAAAAACCAAAGATATATTTTCTTCTTACTCGTCTCCAAACACAATTATGTTGTATTTGACCGCAACTTATTTTAAACCTTTGAATGAATGGGGAATTAAAACATTCTGTCAGTTTTATTGGGATATTGAAGATGAAAAATTATGTAAAGAACGAGATGTCGATGGACTTGTCAAGAAGCATGGACCGAATGTGTTTTTGTTTTTGAACGAACAAAACCAAGAAAGAAAACTCCGATATTACGACAATATGCCTGAATTATATTTGATGACTAATTTTGTCAATCCCAAAATTATTGAAAAGATTAAAGATGATATTGAAGGCACTGATTATGGATTTTCAAATTCCGTACTATTTTCTTTGAATATACCAGAGGGAGAAAAACTTGATAGTAGGAAAAAGGTTGAAAAATGCCAACCAGGATTCAAGTTCCCGGATGCAGTTGATTCATTGTTGGAATACATTTCAGGACAACCACCAATGGGGAAAACGAATTGGATACCACCTCCTTCAATTTTTGGTAAAATTCAAAATATTTCCACTCAACATGGAAGTAGGACATTGCTAAATTTTACAACACAACTTTGGTTTTTACCTCACGGCATCAACTTGCCCATAGATCATATAAGCAAGTGTTTAGAAGAACGAATGAAACAAAATCAAGTATTGAATAAATATGAGATTTATATTGTGAATTCTAAACATAACATCCAGAATGTAAAAAATGATATTAAGGAAAAAGAAGAAAACGCAAAAAAAAATGGAAAAAAAGGATTGATTATACTTTTAGGAAGCCAATTGTCGCTGGGGGTTACCCTTCCTTATGCTGATATTGTTTTTCTATTCAACGACCTTAAACAAAGTGATAAAATTATTCAAATGATGTATAGATGTATGACTGAAAAAATAGACAGAGATGAATCGGATCTTGAGATCAATGATGGTGATAAGAAAATGGGGTTTGTTGTGGATCTGAACTTGTCTCGTGTTTTACAAATTATATTGGATTATCATGTGAAAAATGAAAATATGTCGATTAAAAACAAAATTAAATATGTCATTCAAAATAATCTAATTCATTTGGATGACGCATTTTTTACAAATAAAGAAAATAAATCTAATCTAATAGAAAGATTGACAGACGTTTGGAAATCAAATCCTATGAATAGCATGGATAATCTTTTAAATAAGATTAATACTTATATTGTCAATGTGGATAATTCCGACCAAAAATGGTTGAACGAACACTTTAGTTCTTCTGTCAAAGATTCTAAAAAAGTAGTTGGTAAAGTAAAGATGGATTTATCCCAAAATATAGGCGAACTTCCTACTGGAAGAAAAATAATAAAAATAAAACAGAAAACAGACGACAAAGAACATCAACAGAATCAACACAAAGAAAAAGAAATCAGTATATCAAAGGATATTCTTCCATTTGTTTTGCCTTTATCTTCGATCCTTACATTAAAAGATGTTAATAGTGATTTTATAGAGGTTCTCGGAAAAATCAGAGATAATCCAAAACTTTTTGATGTATTTATTAACCAGATGGGTGTCTGGTATACAACATGGAATGGAAACGAACCCAACGAGAAACGGAAAGAAGAGCTCCGGAAATGGTTGGGGGACATGATAGAGATCTTTTCTGAGATTGAAAGCAAAGGTGAATGGAATGTGAATAATATTATGCTTCAATTCAAATCATCTTTTCATGATCTTATCGATCAACCTGATAAAGCGTTGGAATTTATAAATTCGTGTTTAAAACGTCATGGGAATGAACGAGACCAATTGGGGGAAGTTTTTACACCCATGCCTGTCATCGAAGAGATGTTTGACAATCTTGACAAATATTACAAAAGTATTCATGGTGGAAAAAGTATTTTTTCGGACAAGAACCTTACATGGTTCGATCCAGCATCAGGAATGGGAAATTTCCCCATTGCGTTGTATTTACGATTAATGGATGGTTTGAAGAACAAGATCCCTGATCAAAAGAAAAGAAAAAAACATATCCTTGAAAAGATGATTTACATGAGTGAATTCAATAAGAAGAATGTCTTTATTTGTAAACAATTGTTTGACATTGGGAATAGATACAAATTGAACCTTTATAATGGAGACACCTTAAAGTTAAACCCAAAGGAGGAATGGGGGATAAATAAGTTTGATGTGATCATGGGAAATCCTCCCTATAATATAGGTGGTGTAAAATCTGGAAAAGGTGATCGCAAAACAGATGAATATAAATCATTATGGAGAGAATTTACATCGTTCAGTTTGAATCATTTACAATCTCATGGGTATTTATTATTTATAACACCTTTAAATTGGTTAAAAAGAGTAGACATAATACATAATCTATTATTGTCAAAACATATTGTTTGGTTGCAATTATGGAATAATATAGAAAGTCAACGTAAAATAGGTGGTACAATACCAACATCTATCTATATTCTTCATAACATTGATAATGTACATAAACGTAAAACATATATAAATGGCGATATGGTCTATTTGGATCCAAATGATGATATTCCATTAGCATTTTTTTCTATTTTCAAAAAGCTTCAAAATTTTATTAAAAAATATAATCTGCAACTTGAATTCAATCGGAAAACTGTTCAAAGCACTGGCGTTTCTGTTATTTTGCCCAGAAAATATAAAAAAGAAGACAACTGGTGTATTGATACTGTAATAATGGGGGATGAAGAACCTATTAAAAAAGTTAAAAAATGTAATCAAGTCCATCCTGATGCTGACAAACGAAAGTTAATTATAGCAAATAAATCAGGATTTTATGGTATTTTTATTGACTATGGAAAATTAGGACTATGTGGAAGTGATAAATATTATATATTGGGAGATGATTTAAATTTGGTCAAAAAGTTGATTGAACTTCCTATTTTTTCTAAAATTGTAAGTAAGTATACAAAGTATCGTCAAGATTTTCTCGATCCCATTGCGTTTTCCTATATCCCTGATATGCGCAAGTATAAAAAGAAATTATCATTAGAAGATATTACAGAAGAAAAATTTTACAAACTGATTGGGCTTACAGCAGATGAAATCAAACAGATCCATGGTGAAACTTCTCAAAAATCATCATTACCACAGATACATACTAAAAATGTTGTTAAGGAACAAATATCCACAAAACCAACAAAGATTGTGAAACATAAAAAGCAACCTAAGAAAAAATCACAAGAAAAATTTGACCTCAATAATAGATTTGTCATCCAACAAATATCCACAAAACCAACAAAGATTGTGAAACATACAAAACAATCTACGAAAAAACCACAACAAGAAAAAGTTGACATCAATAATAGATTTGTCATCCAACAAATCAAACCTGATGGAAATTGCTTTTACCGCGCGGTTTCTTTTTTTGTAGGAGAAGATTATAAGAATATCCGCCAGAATGTTGTTAAACATTTCTTATCCATACCCAAACAACAACGACAACTATTTATGATTTCACAACAACAAATTAATCAACTGAGACAAGATGGCGTTTGGAACAATAATGCTGGAGACCTTATTCCTGAATTATTTGCGAAACTTTATAAGGTGCGTTTGATGATATACAACAAACGAGGAGATCTTAAATTTTCACTTGGAGATGAAGGGAAAATATACAACTTATTGCTTGATGGAGACCACTACAGTGTTTTAATTGATAAAAACAACCCAGACGAATATGACTTGTTGAATGAATAAACCGAATTACTGATTGATTTTATATGGCGAATTGCCATATAAAATTGAATGTTTTTGTGTTATTTTTACACATCATTTAAAATCGCTGGAGTAGGTTGATGACACGTGAACGGGTTTGAATATTTTTGATGATTTGATTTGTGTGAATGTCATAAACATAAATACTGAATGCTGTAGTTTTCATGATGACACCACGGACATTTTGTCCATAATAGGTCAGTTCCACCATATCGCCTCTCTTGAATCCTCGGTTGTTTTCTTGGTATTGTTGCTCCATATCTGTGAAAAAAAGAGAAACAATACATTTGTTTTGTCAGTATCATCATAATACCATACCTTTTAAAGGTATGGTATTATAATACCTATAATCATTGATTTAATGGTACCATAATAAATGTTTTTATTTAAAATTCCAGATCAATCAGCAAAACTTCTCGTAAATTGGGGATGGCATAGCGATCCTTGGAAGTTCCTTTAATATTCTTGACGTTTGGCATTTCGCAATTGTTCTGTGGATATATCATTAGACATATGGTTAGTATTCATCGCTATCCTCATACTCGAGGGAGTGGATGGAACATATCCATCAGCGGTTCAAGCCACGGTATATTATCATATTACGGGGCTTACGTCTACTCTTGAACCTATTAAAATAATAGCGCATCATATAGTCATTCACATATCCATCCTCGTCCTCGAATACTTCTTCCAAATCTTCAAGGGTCCCCAACTCCAAACAATCCCATATTACATCGGCAATAATCGTCAATTTCCGCATCTTGAACTGGTGGATCACCCTGGCATAATCGGTCTTGGCATCGAACACGTATTCCATCACTACGCTCTGGAGCTCCTTGGGCAACCTCTGGGTGATTGACTTTGTCATTGGTTATCTGTGGTGGGAGGGAGGGAGATCATCGTTAGTATTCACTCAAATAGGATACTCATTTGAGTATCCTATTTTTTTATTTCAATTTTATCATCCTTTTTTTTATTTAAAACCTCTCCATCACACCCTTAGTAATATTCAATATTTCTATCAATTGGTCGTATAATTCCATCGTCATCTCGGTCTGGGTTTCCATCTCCCTGGTTTCTGGCTTTTCTTCCTCTGGTTCGTCGGTCTGGGCTTCCATCTCCATGGTCCTCTTATTAAACTGGGCAACCGACTTCATTTCCTTATTATACTTCAATTGCCATTTCTGGCGCCAGGTGGAGGCAGTACCAAAGGACTTCACGTGGGCCATCAGAAACTCGTGCGCCTCCTCAGCATCCTCAATTTTAATAAAAACCTTGTAGGCGTGCGTCATTGTCTGTTGAAAAAAACATGGGAGATCATCGTTAGTATTCATTGCCATTTTCATACTCGTGGGAGTATGGGGATGTGGGATTTCAATCTTAGGATCACCATAGGAAATTATTTTTTCTTTTTTTTTACCGGATATAGACGGTGGTCGTCCTCCCCGGATATACATTTAGGGTCACCCCCGTTAAATTATTCGTCGGCTCAATAATATAGGCATAGCACCCTTCGTCATCACTAATAACTTTATTTTCATCAACATCTTCGAACGCATCAACCACGCTCATCACCGCTTCCATATGGCGGAGGTAGAACGCCTTTTCTCCCACGATTGGGTGGAGGGTGGTCCCATCACGTCCGAAGGCAAAGCATATCTGGGTCAGCCCGTAGCTCTTGACAATATCGACAAAGTTCTTGAGATCGGAGTGGTGCTCGTTGGTCATGATTGATTGATCTGTAGCCCATGGAATGGGAGAGGTCATCGTTAGTATTCATCACCATCCTCATACTCGAGGGAGTGCATGGAGAATAGGGAAGGTTCGTATAGGGTCGTTGTGGTTAGGTCGGACTCCCCAATTTTCAACCAAGCATCCTCACCAAAATCAATTTTATCATAAATGTATTTTTAAAAAAAACAATCCCCACATTCACCCTCATTCATATAAATTACCTTACTATCTTCACCACATTTCTTACATTTTCGTATATATAGTTTTTTGTATTTGTCAGTACATTTCATACATAACACCAACCTACCATCTTCACAATAACATTCTTCCTCATAATGGTGAAGACATTCAGTATAACAACCTTTATCTACACATTCTAATTTATCAACATCGTCTAATACTACAAATGTATTACACCGTTCGCATCTAGCACAATTATATTTATCATTACACTCAATACATGCCCCATATTTTAAATCATCCTCGTATTTATCGCACACAAAGCAACACTCCATTTTTTCAACCACCGTCTCAACATCACTATCGGTCTCGTATCCAAGGTCGCTTGTCCCCCTTGTCTCGGTTGTATCACTGTCGTAGTCGCTCATTGTCAAATCTGTAAAAAAACAAAACAATAAAGAGAATGGTTAGTACCACCTAAACATCATACCTCAATTGGTATGGTGTTTTTTGGGTGATGCATGTCCTGATGTTTTTCAAAGACATTGGCTTGGGCGTTGGCTAAATCGGGAGTTCATTTACCAATTAAAAAGGCACAAGGGTAATTAGGTAGACGATCCGCATTTTCATATGGATGTCATGATGCGTTTCAGAGTGGGGCTCCCCCACAATCCGATAGCGCCCAAACCAGGTCCATACTTTTTGCCCATTATTATCGCGATGGACTCTGTAAAGGTAAATTTTGTCTGCTTTGTTAAGCAGCTTGTGGTTGAAACGCCTTTCATTGACATCTTGATCACCCTCCTTTCCGAAAAGTGTGTACTTAACATTTTGAGGATTGCTTAAATCATCTGCGTAATAAGGAGTTAAATCAACAGACCGGAGGAGGCAACGGCCATTGTCTCTGTGACAGATGCCAACTCCCGAGAATGGTTTGATGCCGGATTGTTGATGGCAGAAAATGGAGAACTGTTACCAAGAGTAAAAGTTCATTATCCTGTGAAACATTTGAAACAATTAGTAATGGTTTATGGTTAGTTTCAAGCATGCTTATCAAATTCAATGAAAATGAAAGAGGGATAGGGAAAGGTCGTATAGGGTTGTTGTGGTTAGGTTGGACTCCCCAAATTTCAACCAAGCATCCTCACCAAAATCAATTTTATCATCGATTCACAAGAAAAGGTTGTGGCAAGTCAAAAATCCAGCCATGTTGTATTTCTCGGTATATCGCATCTTGGTTGTGAATGTTGTTGTCGACAAGGAGGAGGTGTAATATTGTATGGAACAAACAGCATGATTTTATTGATAATATCATTGGGTAATGGTGGTGTCATATCTTCTAATGTTTTTTTCATTTGTTTCCTTGATTCAATATTGGCTTTCAGTTCTTTCACCTTGAAAGCGGTTGTCTGTTTAATGATGACAGGAATATCATCATCATTTATGGAAACATCATGGACAGGAGGCATCTCACTCAAGCGGAGGACCAAAGTCATGGCATTGTGCATTGAATGACATTCGGGATTCCGGTATTCGTACAACCTCTTCCATTCTATGACATTTCTCACTTTCATATCAGGATAAATGTCAAGCCCTTTGTATCGGATTGTGTATTTTTCATCGGTATTATTTAGTACAATTTGAATATCATTAAAAAGCTTGTGGAAATCATCATCATTTGACAAACGATAGCCACGATTCAATTTCTTGTCGGTTGATATGACACGAAAATAAGAGTAATCCATGATCTTTTTTTTTAAAAAAAAAGAAGAGAATCACAAAAATCAATTTTACAGGTATTAACAAAATAAGGACAACAGATCAAACCTAAACTCTATTCAAGAACATAAAAATCCAGAAATGATTTTTATAAGTAACATTAAATATAAATAATTAATGGAACAAATCGTTTATTTTACAATCCAACAAACAGAAATCATCAAACACCTACGGAAACAAGGTCAGGACATTTGTCGTCAAAAAATATCGAAAAAATGGCTTTATGCTTCCCTTGATGACTTCCAGTTTGGGTTTGTGCATGCCACTCCTAAGGCACAAGTGGGAAGAATGAAACGAGGGGGTTCTTCTCTCTATATTTCGAGTTTTGTTTTATGTAAGAAAATGACGGACCAAAACGTGGACATCAAACTCATCTGTTCTCGTCCGAATGCTCACGAGGGTTCCACTCTGATACAGAATGCTGAAGAATATGCCAGAGAACAGGGATTCAAGATCATGTCCTTATTCTCTCTACCAGATTACAAATTGGTAGAGTGGTACAAGAAACAAGGATTTCAGATCAAATCCGAATCAAGAGATCCCAAAAACTATGAACTCAAGACGTATTATATGGAGAAAATATTATAATATCTATTTCTTTCAACATTTATGGAATTCAAAAGTCAAATCATGATACTACAGATAATGTTATGAGAAAGCACAGAACCTTCTGAAATCCATAAATCTACTTTTCTAAAAATCTGTTGTTGTCTTGAAGAAGTTTGTTTTTTTAGTAAATCCTATTTTATACACATCATTTTAAGCATTATTAATGGCGATAATCACCACCCCACTGCCCCCATTCCCACCAGAAACATTCATAAATCCACTTCCACCACCACCGCCGCCATGGTTGGCCAATCCCGAAGAAGGTGTTCTTGTTTCCAGTGCCCCATTTCCGGCATTTGTGGCACCCGAACCAGCGGTCAAATAATAACTGCTGCCACCACCACCACCACCACCATAATATTCTTGATTGATGGTCCATATTACGGCACTCCCACCATTTCCAGAAGACGAACTGCTCGCACTCCCACCAATCCCACCCATTCCACCACCACCTCCTCCCCCATACTTAACACCATTATCTGTATTATAATACCCACTACCTCCATTATATCCAATGGTTCCTGCCGAACCATTATAGACACTTGACCCACCACCACCACATCCACCAGAAGATGATCCAGAGTATGGACTGTAGTCAACCCCATCCGATCCATACCCACCCCCTGTCATTGTTATATTTGTTGAACCGCCGATAAAAGAGCTGGAACCACCATTACTCTTACTTACAGATCCGTTGTTGTATGTCTTTGAACCACCTTCACCAACAGAGATAATATATGTTGTGTTGGACACCAATTTTTCTTCTGTCATGCTCACCCCACCACCTCCTCCACCACCTCCCCCCCATATCCCACCTGGACCACCACCCCCAACGACTAAAAGGTTGACGTCAATGTCTTTTGAGAAAGTTATTGTTCCAGATCCAGAATTGAATGTAAGGACTACATAATTATCTATCGTGGAAACACTATATTGTCCAGCGACAACATACAAAGGAGGAGAAGTGGTGGTTGTCGGTATCATTGTGGTGGTTGGCATCATTGTGGTGGTCGGCATCATGGTGGTGGTCGGCATCATTGTGGTGGTCGGAGAGAATGTAGTTGTTATTTGTAAAGTATTGGTTTCTTCTTTCTTATTTTTCTTACTGAAAACCACGATCAAAATGATTATAATAACAGTAAAAACAAACGCAAATAATAGTCCTGCTTTAAAGCTTATTGTGTTTTCTTTTTTGGCAGCCATTTTATATTTTTGTAAAATTATTAATTTACGAAAAAAAATTCTTGCGACTAGTATTGATAAAATGATTTAAAAACCTGCCGACATTTTAAGAAAATGAAGCTTGTCCCCAAGGAGGTTTATCCACTTGTTCTCATGATGGTTTCTGCCCTGGCCGGAGCGTCCGCATTTACAGTTCATTCATTGTTCAAACCCGATGTCTTCCTGGATCGCAAACGACGAATGTCTCTTTTTAAATAAGTAAAATCCATTTTTTCTGGAGTTCTCTTTAAGTAAGTTATTATTTTTTGAAGAATAATAACCTCCACTTAGTCCTAAGGAATACAAAAAAATTTTATGGAAGAATATAAATCTCAATAAATTTTTGGAGATAATTTTTCTTTTGGAAAGGATCGAATTTATGTTGTTTTATAATGTTGTCATCCCACCATAATGGTTGTAAATTCTTGTAATGAAAACACGCCATTTGTTCAATTGGATTTGTAAGATCAAACGCATTACATGGAATACGATGATCAATTTGCCATGCGTATTTCTTTTCACCATTAATGTTCTCTCCATAATTTTTCCACTTCATACCATCGGTGAATTGAGTTTCCAAGTGGATCCTCAATTTATACAGATCACATCCTACATAATGAAGACATCGTTCTGATTTGTTTTGACCTAATAATTCACGGATGCGTCTTGATGTATTTTTCTTAATTTTATATTCAGCAAATTCTGTAGATCTTTCTGAATTGTTTTTCATATCATGATAATTTTTGAGCATCCAGTTTCTCTGAACTTTTTTCTTGTGTTCCCAATTCGCCTTTCGATATTCTTTATCCTTCTTTTTCTTGTGTTCAGCATTTATTTCCAACCATCGGCGCATAGACTCCTTCACCTTTTCTTTGTTATTTTCTCTCCATTGTTTATTTTTTTCTTTTTGTTTTTCTTTTGTTTTTTCCCAGTATTTTTTGTTATATCCTGCAATTTTGTCTTTGTTTTTTTCATTTTCTTTCTGCAAACATTGCTTACACGTTGGTCGTAATTTATCCCATGTGGATTTGCTATACCCAAAACTATCAAGATGCGTATAATTCTTGCATTTTCCACACCTTTTTTTTTCCACGTCTTCTTCTATAATATGGTCAATCCGTTTCGTCATGTTTTGTTTTATATTATAAATTCTTATCATTTAAATCATTTTTCATTTGGTGCTACGACTATGACCAACGTCCACCGCGAAGTCTCAAAACCATGTGAATTGTCGATTCAGATTGCACGTTATAATCGGATAGTGTTCTGCCATCTTCCAATTGTTTTCCGGCAAAAATGAGTCTTTGCTGATCCGGAGGAATGCCTTCTTTATCTTGGATCTTTTGTTTTACATTCTCGATTGTATCGGAGGGCTCAACATCCAGTGTTATGGTCTTGCCAGTCAAAGTTTTGATGAAAATTTGCATCTCTCTATATATTATTTATTTTTTATTTATTTTTATAAGAAATATTTTGATATGGAAAATGCCAAATATACATAAAATTTGATGTTGTTGGAAAACATATTTAAGGACAATGATCCAATAAGAAGAAATAAACAACAAACATGTATTTATTGGACAAATTTTCGTTTTTGATTTTATTGTTGGCATCCTCCGCAGATGCTTATCTGCCAGTGCCCATGAACCCTCCCCCAATGTGTATTAAATGTAAGCATTTCATTCCTTACGATTTATTTTGTCGGTCTCATCTTACGGAATATGGAAATTGTCGGCTATTTTATAATTTTAACGTTGTTACGGGTCAGAAATCATACAAATTTGCGTCCATTGCGCGTAGCACCAAAACAATGTGTGGAACAAATGCCACTTATTTTGAAGACAAAAATAAATAATTACTTTAATACTGAAGAATAATAGTATTAAAGGATGAGGTTATCGTGGACAGAATATTTTAAAGAATTGGCCCTTACCACAAGCACAAGATCGCCGTGCGAGCGCCTCCAAGTGGGTTGTGTGTTGGTAAAGGACAATCGGGTCATCAGCATGGGGTACAATGGGTTTCTCCCTAATTGTGAGCACAAGTCCATTATCCGTGATGACCACGAACAGGCGACCGTCCATGCCGAACAGAATGCGATTTGTGATTGTGCCAAACGGGGTGTTTCTACGAAAGATTGTATTGCTTATATAACCCATTATCCGTGCATTATATGCGCACGGATACTTTTGGCTTCTGGGGTCTGTGAGATCAATTATATACTTGACTATAAAAATGATCCTTTGGTAGGATATTTTTGTGGTTTGAAAAATGTCAGGATCATTAAAATCTAATATTAAAATATTTTTAAAAATATTTTATAATAAAATGAGTCGGTATATTGTATTGAATGGAAAATCAAGAAATTCTTTAAATATAAATGCTGTAAAAAAAATAAGCAGCCCACTTGGACGCCAGCAATGGTTGAATCTTTTTGCCAAGAACCCAAGGATCCTTACCAGTACAGACAGGGTTGTTATTCTAAACAATAAGAGTTCATCACTTACCTTCAGGTTTAATGTATCTTTGTATGGGAATTATGATATATTTGTAAGGTGTATCGCACCTTCTACAAGCACCAATACTGCGATTGTCAAGCTGGATAATTCGAGAGCCAAAATACTTGATTTGGCGCGTCGACCCAGGCAGTATGTCCTTCAACAGGTTACTGTCAAGATGTTTTCAAATATTGCTTTGAATGCGGGTGTTCATAAAATTACTTTTGGTTATAAAGAACCCATTGGGCTCATCCGATTAATTGTCAAGAAAAAAAATAGCAACGCTCCCCCTATTATTATTCCTTCTATTGATGTTGCCCTTAATCCAACTAATATATACACAGAACCGATTGAACAACCTCCAACCGAATTAACCACGCCCGAACCAATCATAGATGCCGAATATATAACGGTCACTCCTGAACCTATCATACCACCAATCGCAGACGAACCAATAGAAGATGTTATTACACCAGTTGAAGAGATTGCTTCGGAAACTCCTTCACCTGAACCCATTTATGAGATTGTTTCACCTGAACCCATTTATGAAATTGTTTCAGAAACTCCTTTTCCTGAACCCATCATCTATGAAACCACAAGTCCTAAACCTGTAGCTAAAAAGGCAACAGCATTAAAGACAGAAAGTGAAAAAGAAGAACCAATGGCCACCTGGAAAATTGTGCTGATTGTGATTTTCAGTATTATTATCTTGGCTATTATTGTATATTTTATGTACAGATATTATTCACGCCGCACTACAAGAATCTATCCAAGTGATAAAGATCAATATATATATGATAAAAAACAGAAAATACCACAAACTAAACAACAGAAACAACAGCAATTACAAGCAGCAATCAAATCAGATATTAATTCTATTAAGACAAATGCCCAAAAAGACGAACTTATCAACTTTACCCAAAACATTCTAAAAGGTTCGGATGTTCCCAGAAAAAAGATGCTTCTAAAGTACCATCCAGACAAGGTTCCCAATAAACAATACATGTTCCGTCTTATTAATAGGGTATTGACTGAATCTGAAACAAAAAATAAAAAGCTGGTTATGAATATCCTACAAAATCTTAGGAAATTAAATATTGTTCAGGAACCACAAAAAACATTCCAGGTAGTAAATCCAATGTTACAGGGCAAATCCCAAAGGCAATTCGGAAAAACTCAAGACAAGACATTCCAAGTAGTAAATCCAATGTTCCAGGGCAAAACCCAACAACAATTTGTCGAAGGTAAAAAACAATTATCAGAACAGGATTTATACCAATCGTATCGAAATCTGTTTAAACAATACCAACAAAAATTATCAGAACAGGAAATGTTCCAGTCCTTCCGCAATCTTATGCAGGGGAAAGAACAACCACCAGATATTGCCCGTAAGCTCAAAAATGTCAAAACCTTTCCAACCAGAAAAGGGTTCCTAAATCTTGCTCAAGTTCTGATCAATGCTGAAAAAAGAAAGTTAAAAAAACCAGAACAAGCACAAACCAACCCAATCCAGATTAATTTTTCACCAGAAATCAATGTAAATACAGCACAACAAAAACAACAACAAAAGCCAAAAATAACTGCGGATCTGCTGGCTGATATTAAAGCATTAAAGAAGGACCAAAAACAACAAACAAAACCAAAAATAAGTGCGGATCTACTCGCTGATATCAAAGCACTAGCGAAGGGTCAACAACAACAAACAAAACCAAAAATAACTGCGGATCTGCTGGCTGATATCAAAGCACTAAAGAAGGACCAACAGCAACAAACAAAACCAAAAACAAATTTATTGGCGGATATTTCGAAAGGGGTTTTTTTGAAACCCATCCCAAAACAAAAACCAAAAAAGGAACAAAAAGGGTCTAATTTATTGGAACAACTAACCAAAAAAATAGGAGGAAGACGTGTGTCTCCAGTTTATGTTTCACAAGAAGACCTAAAAAAACCTAAAACTGAAGCACAAGCACCTCTAAAACTAGATCAACCAGTTGTTCTATCAAAACAACAAAGAGATAAATTAAAAAGAAGAGCTGCGGCTACAACATACCAAAGACAAGACCAAGGACAAGACCAAGATCAACAATGGTTAGATTGATCAATTAATAAATTTTTTATAATACTTATTGGAGCATTATAAAAGTTGATCCGTAATGTCAAAAACCAAAATTTAAGAACAAAACATTCAAGTAAAAAAATAAAACAATTTAGTAAATAAATAAATGTCTTCTTCTTCAGATATTAATAAAATTGTTGTTAAATTCGCAAATAAAAGAAAAGCATGGGTGGGCACGAATTTCTTCCTGATGATTATCCATTTTCCACTAGAATTGATCGCACTTTCGTATCTGTCTGGAAAAATTTTTTCCATGATGTCCAACATGAAGATGAACTACAAAAGGGTTGTGCAGTTTATAATTTATTTCTTTTTTATCTATTTTATTATTGAAGTATGTATTGTCATCAGGGACATTTATGATTCGTACATTGTGCCCCATCTGGAGAGGGAAATCCGGAACCACGTGATCACCATGATTATGGAGAAGAATGAGATCCAATTTGATCACCTGGAAATGGGTGAGATTGTTGTTCGTTTCTTGAAAACACCCGCTTATAGTTTGTATTCTTACACTGTATTGACTAAATTTATTATTCCTTTTATCGCAGCACTCTTTTTCTTGGGAGTGTACATTTTGTATTTGAATATCAAAGTTGGAGCAACCTATTTTATTCTTTTTTCTGTGTACAGCATCATTATGTACCATTTTTGTAAAGAAATGATGAAAATGACAAAGATCAAGATGACCCAAGAAATGAAAATGTTCAACAAGATTGAGGACACACTGTCCAATATCCAAACCATTTATACGTCCAATACGATTGAAAAGGAGAAAAGATTTATCGATCAGGAACAAAGAAAATTCATCAAGACCCATCAGGATGAAATGTCCCTTAACACAAAAATCAAGTTAGGATTATCGATTTATTGCCTGTGTTCCATTGTCATTTTGTTTCTGGTGTCTATTTCGCTTTACAGAAAAAAGAAGATAACACAAGAGACACTTATTTCACTGGTGACTTTGTTTTTGTTCATGTGCCGGTTTTTAGGTTATACATCGAGAAAAATTATTGAAGGGATGATTACAATTGGGTCTTTGATGGACAGTAATGAGTTTATGAATAAGCTGTATGTTGATACGTTCCAAGATGGGCAGTATACGGATTTTATTAATCGAGGGGAAATCCATTTTGACAAAGTGTGTTTCAAGTATGCGAAAGATTCTCCTTATATTTTCGATAATATGGATCTTTTTATTGCGCCCCAGTCAAGGGTGGTGCTGATAGGTGATTCAGGATCTGGTAAAACAACATTTTTACGATTGATACTGGGGTTTCACGTCATCGAAAAGGGTTCTGTCAAGATTGACAATGTGGATGTTTCCAAAAGCCAGAGGAGGTACCTCAGGAACAAGATTGCTTACATCAACCAGAACACGAAATTATTTGATAGGACCATACTTGAGAATATTTTATATGGATCGAAAGATTACATTAGCGATGATGTTGAAAAATTCCTCCAAGAAAACAATTTGAAGTCAATGTTTAGCAAAACCCCAGACGGTTTGGGGACAATGGTTGGAAAAGGTGGAGAAAAATTATCAGGAGGGATGCGACAAATAATCCTTTTGATGAGGTGTGTGTTTAAGGATTGTCCCATTGTCATTCTGGATGAGTGCACATCGAGTATCGATGTAAAACATCGACAATACGCGATTTCCATTATTAAAAAATTGTTCAATTCCAAAACTGTCATTTGTGTGTCTCACGATGCGGACATTATCCAATTATTCAATCAACAAGTTGTATTCAAAAATAACCAACAGCCAGTGCTGGAAAAAACAAGTTAGAAATATTTATTTACAAAAAATAATTTAATAATTATTTTTTACTCAGGGAACATTAAATTCGAGATTGTCTTGTTGTTCTTCATTCGGGATATTGGCGATGAGTTTCTGGATATGCTGGAAAGTTGATTCCTCTTCTCGTAATTTATTTTTGATCGTTTGCACATTCTTGCTGATTTCCACAATATGACGACGAAGATGATTTTTCAAGAGTTTGAAACGAATAAAGGTATTACAGATTTCACATGTGATGAGTCGCTCTGGGCATTGATTGATAATGTGGCGCGAGAGATCATTCATGTTGATGAATTGATGACAAGTAAAACATTTGGTCTTGTCGTGTTCATAATACATATGCTGGGCCAGTTCTGATTTTAGGATATAATCATGACACAGCGAACAGAATGCGAATTTCTCACAAATCTTGTAATGATCTTTAATACATTTGCGCTGACAGCTGAAACCACAATCACAATCCACACAATAAAACGGACAATCAGAAAAAATATGTTTGGCAACCTTGATATGAATATCTTCAAAATCGCAACCAGGCATGGGGCACTTTCTTATGGAAGTATCCTTATCCATCCATAAATAATCCACTCTAAAAAGTTTGTTTTTACTGGTCTGGTGAAGATAGGCAATCCTTGGGCAAAACAAACATTTCTTTTTCATGGGGCGTTCGTAGCGGTGTTTGCGCAAATCAAGGTAATTTTCAATACAAGTGAGACATAATCTCTTCATGGAGAAACACGACATTTTTCCGTCATCTTGATCTTTACACTGAAAACAAACTGGTTCTACCGGGATCAAAATGTTTTCCAAACATATACAACAAATATCTAAAGAAGAAAATTTGGTTTCATCCATTTATCTACAATAAGGTGATATTATTTATTTTTTGTTTGAAACATCAAAATTGAGATGCCGTAGAATGCGGGAATTATCACCAGCATATATCGTAAGAATCATCAAGGGTTGTGTAGGAGCTTCGTTTCAGGTTTGCGTACATTTGTTGGACACTGCTCATTTGTTCTCCAGTATAACTCTCCTTGATATCAAATACATCGCCAAATGAGCTTTCGTAAACAAAAATTTTACTTGGGTCTTTATAATGGACGGGGGTTTCAATCTTTTCAATTTTCTTGGTGGAAATAACATACTTTTCTTCTCCAGAAGAACCAGAATGATTTTTTCTCTGGACAATCTGGAGTGCTGACTCGTAGGAATTGGTGAAACGGACCCATGCCATGTAATTTTCTGTTGTATAAATGCTTACACCATCCAGGTTTTCTTGGTGTATTGGTTTATCCGCCCCCGATTTCCGGAGGATCAGCGCAACATATTCCTTGTCTGGAACAGTAATGTACATGTTATCTTCCTCTTTTAATTCAATATTTCGGGGAGACCTGGGTTTCGCACACGAACAATAGTATTCCAATTTTTCTTCTTTTAAAATACCTGTATGGAAACGAACACCTGTTTCATTAACAACAACGATCCTCATATTTTATTATAAGAACAAAAAAGAAAAATTTGATTTTCAATAATTTTTTTATCAAATAACAATCAATGTCAAGAAGAAAAGTTGTGATTGGTGTGGACGAAGCTGGGAGAGGATCCTTCTTCAGCCGTATCTACAGTGCGGCTGTTGTCCATGATCCATACCATATATCCAGAGCGAATGAAGAAAAGATTATTATACGGGATTCAAAAAAAATGACACCCAGACAGCGCCAATTCTCGTATGATTTTCTTGTTAAAAATTGTTTGTTTGGTGTGGGGTTTTGCGATGAATGTGAGATTGATGAATTGGGGATTACTCGGTGTAATATTCTGTCAATGCATCGTGCCATTGACAATCTCCTCGAGAAACATCCTGATCTTGAGATTGAAAAAATAAATGTGGATGGTGTCTTGTTTGAACCTTATCGTGGTATTCCACACGAATTGGTGGTTCGAGGTGAAACAAAACACGCAGAAATCGCAATGGCCTCCATTCTTGCCAAGACCCACAGGGATTTTTTTATTATGGAATTGTGTGAAAAATACCCTGAATTGGATGAAAAATACAACATCAAAAACAACAAGGGTTATGGGACAGCCAGACACATCAAGGGGATCAGGGAAAATGGGATCCACGAATTTCACCGGAAAACATTTGTTCGCAACTATTCCAATCCATCCTTGCGATTTTTGCGTTAAAAAGAAAGAATGTTGTTGGCGATTTATTTTGAAAAAACAAAATAAATCAAGGTAGGTAGATTGCTTACTTGGCGCTTAAACGCTTGTGGAGGGCTTTGGAAAGGTATTTTCCATACTTGCGCAGGATGTGCCCTTTGGTGTAAGGAACTTCCCTCTTGATTCCATCGACATACACAATTGTCATGGTGTGTTTTCCATCGGGAAGGGGGGTTTCATTGACTCGCACCCTCTTGATTTCAATTTCTTTTCGAGCCACCTTTGTGGTGCCAAGTTTCTTGATAATCTGGCTGGTTTCTTTCTGGATTTCTGGGTATTTCTTTGTGAGACGGGCGCGACGACTGGCAGCCAGCAACCCAGCCGCTGATATTTTGCACTTTTTGGTTTTTGGTGTGGGGACACGGCACACAGGGAATTTGAGTGTTTTCTTGGGGTCGGCCATGATTTCTTCCGCACTCTGTTTGATGGATCTGGCAAAACACGGCTGTCCGCATTTACGATACAATTTAACGCGCTCGTCGTCCGTGAAACGAGGCCACTTTTTCTTATCATTAAAATCAACCACAACATTTTTCTCCTTGATGGCTTTTGTTATGTGTGCCATTTTTATTTTTAAATAAAAAAAATAAAAATTATTTAAATCTAAACTTGGAAAAGAGAAAGAAAATTATGTCGCAATACATTATGAATATAGATTCCACATATCGTGATAGGAAGCAATACCAATTCAGCACCGAATTTGGGGTTATTGTGAATTCAACACCTGGTTATTATTCGGCTGGGAATATTTATTCTGTCAATAATATTGTTTACGCCAGATTCCAGTGGAACGGGAATGCCACTACTGTTATTGCCAATGATACAATCACTGGAAATTTTACAGATTTTTCAAATTTATACATAACATTGGATCCAACCCACCAGGCCGACAAGTTGAATTTCTATATTGGATGCCAATTCGTCATGGGGTGGAGTGGTGTATCTTCGGTCATTATTTTTTACGACCCATCCAGGAACATGATTACGCTTGAGGACCCTATTGTGGATAGTTTTTACAATCCGGCCGACACCAGCTACAGCATCATCAATCCAAGTTATAATTATGGGAATGACTTGTTGCTGTTGGGGACCAATTTGTTTGTCAACCTTTCAAATGACAACATCATCCCACTGCTCCTCCTGAAATCGGGGCCAACCAATTCATTATTCATTGAGAATGTAACGGCAGGGTGGATCAGGCCCATCTATAAGGTGCTGAATAATTTCCGTGTGGTGACATTCGAAGAGAACATGCCCTCTTACCAGAATGGCGATCTCTTCCAGATCCGCAGTAATTCTCAACTTTTTGTCTTTAAAGCAGCATCGACCAATCATCCAAAATCCGTCCAGAACATCAAGATCCTTTCGGGGGGGAGTGGTTATGCGGTGAATGATGTTGTCGAGGTTTTTTCCACAACACTCCCAATCCCTACGATTGCTGCGTATTATAAGGTTTTGGCTGTAAATGCTTTAGGTGGGATAACTCAATTACAATTGGTGGATCCTGGTGAGAATTATACACTTGGTATATGGTCGCTGAAGATTGGTGCCAATACAACCGCATCCGTCCAGATCACCAAGGCACAAGAATCGGTGGAACTGGACAATATACCACCCCAAGATTCGGACGAATTTATTCTGTATGTCCCATATATCAATCCTATTGTTGACGCGCTATTCACGATAACATCGATCCAGGGGAAGTTTGTCTTTTTTGACAATAACACCAGCACGTTTATTAATATAAATGACCCAATTGAACTGATGCTCTACATGCAGAAACCGACTGGTCTGACAATGCCTTTGGTATCTTATAAACAGCCATTGTGCTATGAAGTTTCTCTCATTCATCTTATTCTTCCCAATCAACCTGTTTATGGATTTAATGTATTGCCAACCTTCTTTCCTTACCTCATGGTGGAACTCTACAATACCTCGAGTGTGGGTTCCAATCTGGGTATCCTCTATTCGAATAACCCCAACACGGAAAAAGTTTCGTTTTATTGTCCCGTGGGTAATCCCCGAAACCCTCTTATTGTGAGCTACCTCATTGTCTTATCATCGACCCAGGTGCAGACGCTCTCGTGGACCCCCACTGATAATTTCTTTTTCAGGGTCATCCTCCCAAATGGTGAAACCCTTAAATATGAATTTGATCTGGACATTAATGAAGCGGATATCATTGATGGAAAGATAAACACTCTGGCGACGGCTAATTTTCATTTTTGGGGGCAACTGGTCGACAGGCGGGTTTCCGCAACATTTTCTTTCCGTTTAAAGAATTAAAAAAAATATAATAATAAATGACATCGTGCCATGGCTATTATGAATTTTTTGACTACGACCAGTTCAAGGTGCGCAAATGCCCCAACAGAGAAATTCGTGATTTTGAATACCCCAAAGACACGCTAATGGGGGTGATTGTCCAGAATTTTCCTCGATTCGCCCAGCTTGTCATCAAGGCAAAATTCGATAGGCGTTTTGCTGACCCACAGGGTAAATTTACAGTATTTATTTCTGATTTCTGGGAGCAATTCTCATCGGCGGAATTGGAAGAATTTGATGTGGGAAAAGCCAAAGAAATTGTCGCCTCCAACACAATCCTTGGCCGGATCAGGACAATGGATCTTTTGACCTCGATGGATTCTCAATTGAGTGCGGTGGACAATATGGGATTGATCCATGTGTGGTTGGATGTCAGGAACAACCACCTCATGAAAGGCAACGAGTTTGTGGCGAAACAGATCGATGCTTTTAATGGTATTATCCATCCTGTCCATGCGACATCCATCCCAGATGCCACCATCCCGGTTTCTCCCGAGTATTGATCAATCTAAAGACGTGTGCCAATCATTTTAAAAAATGATAAAGTATTTAGCAGGGGGGAAATTAGGTGATTTTATCTATTCATTGTCAGTTATTCAAGAAAAATATATACAGACAGGACACCGTGGCATTCTTTATTTATCCAATAAGGGAGACCATTTTACCCATGGTCTCGAAAAGGCATACAATGACACTTATGATATTGTTATCTGTCAGCCCTATATTTTATCATACAAGATTTATAATGGGGAAGAATATGATATTGACCTGACAGAATGGCGAGAATGTGATTATGTTAGTCGGTCTTATCCATCTACAATGGATCATTATTATTCGATCCAGTGGGGGAAGCACAAATGGATCCATAATATTCCTATTAAGAATGAATGGGAAAACAAGATTGTTATTTCAACTGTTCATTATCGGTTTCCATTGAGTATTCAATGGTCAAGATTTGTTGGTCAGGACATTGTTTTTATGTGTTTTGATAGGAAGGATTACTATGATTTTTGCCAGAGAACTCGTTTGTATCCAGCATATCACCAACCGCATACATTGATGGAAATGTGTATAATGATCCAATCGTGCAAACAATTTGTGGCGTCGTTCAGTGCTCCATTGGCATTGGCATTTGCCCTACACACCCATTGTGTTATTGGTGAATTTGGACCTAATGAAAGGTTTTGTGCGGATTTTGAAAAAGCATTGCCAAACATTACCATTTCTGGATAAATTTGTGTTTTGTCGTATTTTTATGTCTAAAATTACATATAAAAATATAATTCTTAATAAAATAAAAAAAATATCAATGAAAAAAAATAATAAAATGTTATTGATATCTGGTGCGATTGTTATAGTGTTGGTGATAGTGATAGTAATAATTGTAGTGTCTCGTGATAATACAAAATCACCCGAGACCACGGAAAATAAAAAATATGACAACACACCTACAACCATTGTCGTTGGACCCATGACATTGATGCCAACCACCACCATGATGCCAACCACCACAATGGAGCCAACCACCACCATGATGCCAACCACCACCATGGAGCCAACCACCACCATGGAGCCAACCACCACTATGATGCCAACCACCACCATGATGCCAACCACAACAATGATGCCAACCACAACAATCAATCCTTTGAGTATTAAACTCACGACTTCTCCGACTTCATTCGCTGTGAATGGTTCTGTAGTGCTTTCTACTTCGAATTACTATCAAGGCACATCAAGTCTTTACCTTCCTTCGAATGGATCAAACAGGCTGGTCATGACGAATTTCCCAGCATCTCAATTGAATAATACAAGCTGGACGATCGAATGGTTTATGTTATTACCGAGTGGGTGGTCGAATACAGGTGCGGGTGGGCCAATCTCTGCCGGAAGCACTTCGGGGTCCTATTTATTTTCCCAGATCAGTGGTTTATCTCCTTATACAACTAGCTACTTTGTTGCGACAACAACAAAGAACTCGTGGGATGCCATGAATGGATCAATGACCACAAATGGGGTTATTGGAAACTGGGCACACGTCGCATTTTGTTATACACTCAACTCTAAATACGAGTTGTTTGTTGATGGATCCAAGATCTATACAAATTCTACCTACACCACCAATATGGGGCCACAACTCACAAGATGGACCTTTGGTTGCTATATGACCGGTAGCGGGTCTTACAATGAGGTAATAGGGGGTTATGGTATGTATCTTGACGCGTTGCGTGTGTCTAATACAGTCCGGTATTCCGGACAAACCTACACCCCACTTGCTCAAGGTAGTAGTTATGAGATTGACAATAATACTGTTTATATCAATTATTTTGATGGATCGAATAATTCTGTCCAATTTGCTGATTCAGAATATTACTATACTTAACATGCATGTAAATTTATAATCTTTTTTGAAATTATAAACAAAAAATAGTCATTTAAAAGGAAACACTAAAATAAGAAAGAAAAATGAAGGCACTACAGATTGACAAACATTTAGAGGACCTCAAAATCAAAGAAATCGAAACCAGAGAACTGGAAGATGAGGAAGTTTTGGTGAAACTTCATGTTTGTGGAGTATGTCATACAGATGTGCATGCAATTGATGGTGATTGGCAGATGCCTACACGATTGCCCCTTGTGCCTGGACATGAAGGGGTGGGTGAGATTATTGGAATGGGAAAAAATGTCAAGACAGAGTTGAAAATTGGGGATCGTGTGGGCATTGCGTGGTTGTATTCTGGGTGCGGGTCATGTGAATACTGCACAACAGGAAGAGAAACTTTTTGTCCAAGACAAGAGAATACGGGATACACTGTGAATGGCTGTTTCAGCACACATGTCATTGCCAATGCCAAATTTGTCATAAAAATTCCAGATGGGTTGACGGACAAGGATGCCGCTCCTATTCTGTGTGCGGGGGTGACAACGTACAATGGCATCAAGAATACCGGAATCAAAGCAGGTGAATTCATTACCATCCTTGGGGCGGGTGGCGGTCTTGGCCACTTGGCGGTGCAATATGCGAATGCGATGGGGATGCGTGTGATTGGTGTGGATATTGGGGATGAAAAACTTGAATTGATCAAAGAGTTGGGGGCAGAATTGGTTCTGGATGCCCGAAATCCAGACATGGTGAATCAGGCATTGCAATATACAAATGGGGGTAGTCATGCGGTGTTGTGCCTTGCGACGGCACTTTCGGCGTTAAAATCGACGATGGAATTGGTGAGAAGGAATGGAAACATTGTATTGATTGGCTTGCCAAAAGGAGAGTTTCCAGTCAATATTGTGGACATGGTGTTGAAAGGAATCACCTTCAAAGGATCATTGGTGGGTACACGACAAGATTTGAAAGAGGCGTTGGATTTTGCGGCACGTGGCAAAGTCAAACCTCATGTTTGTGTATGTAATACACATGAAATCAATCATGTCATCAATCAATTACGGAGGGGTGATGTCAAAGGAAGGATCGTGCTTGACCTTGATAAATTTATCTAAAACTATTTATTTATCTATAAGAAGAAAGGATTGAATGAAGTGCCTTATATCCACCAATGCGAAGGATGAACATAATATCCAGGAATGGATACAATACCATTTATTACTAGGATTCGATTCAATCTTGATATGGGATGATTTTTCAAAAGAGGCCATCCAATCTCCCTATGAGAATGTCAAAATTGTGAAACAACATTCTAAAAAGATTGATTACATGACTGATTCTGTCGCTTACGCAAAACGAAATGGGTGTGATTGGATCATCCATCTGGATGCCGATGAATACTTGTATTTGGGCGTGGGTGTGTGTTTGAAGGAATTCATGAGGAAAAATGCCCAGAATGATATTATGGCGATTTTATTCCCGTGGGTGATTTTTGGTTCCAACAATATTAATGTCTTGAATAAAAAAGGATCATGCCTCGAACCCTTTACAAAATGTGCGAAAAAAACACACAGCTATATCAAACCCATGGCAAGGGTCCAATTGATTACAGGGGTGCGCAGCCCACACGAGTTTCTTTACAGCCAGCCCTATACTTCTGGGAACACTGTGCTGGCACCGTCTAAAACACTACGGAATTTTAGTGTCATCCAGGCCAGAGAAGTCCAACCAATTTCTCCCAATCGGTGTTTTATCGCGCATTACCGTTTCCAATCGTGGGACTTGTTCTGCCAGAGGAAAGGGCGAATACGGGATGACACACAGAAGGAATGGAAGTTTAATTTTCCATTGGGAAAGGAACCACCCGCCTTTTTTCACAGTGATTCGAACCATGTTTATTTTCCACACGTGTTGGAAAATTTCAAGAAATGGTCGCCATGACAAATAATTTTTTTGTTGTTATAATAGAAGAAGAATGTATCCTATTATAACAAAAGCCATTGGATTCTTGGCGGGGATTGGTACGACTGTTTCATTTTTTCCCCAGATGATCCGTGTCATCCGCACCAAATCAGTATCGGATCTGTCGATTTACATGTTCTTGATCCATTCAACAGGGGTGAGTTTGTGGGTGGCTTATGGGGTTCTTGTTGATGATGTCATTATTATATTGTTCAACTGTATAACAGTCGTTTTCAATATGGTTATCTTGTCATTTTTCATACGGGATTTCATGCTGAAACCATCGCAGATTGTTATCAATGAATGTGAAGAAGGATTTCCACAGCAGCGTTCAATTGGATCCTAGAATCGTTTTCTTCCCCCAATTCCAAAAGATAGATACTATTGGCAAGGAATTCTTCAACATATTTATAAACTTTATCGGGTGCTGAATTGTTAATCACATAGAGTGCGTTATCCAGAAGGATACTATGATAAAGGTTTTTAACGGCTACAATATCTAATGTGGGTGATGCTAATAGGTTGTTTATTTCTGCAAGATAATCGGTCATTTGTTATAATTTTTTCAAAAAAAAAAAATGATTTTTGAAAACCCAAAATGAATCTAAAAGAAAGAAATTATGAAGGTTTATTATTTGGTGCTGTTTGCTGCGATAATCACACGATTGAATGCTTTTAATTTTATTACGAGACGATGGGAATTTGGTGATTGTCGAGAAAATATTGATACGCTGACAACGGATAATGGGAATTTGTTTGTCACCCGGAACAACAAGATGCAATGGCTCCGCCCAATGATTGACAAGCCCATTCACTATATGAGTCGTGATTTCCCGAGAACCATCAACCGACTCTCTGTGAAAAAAAAGGCATTGTTGGTGAATTTATCCCCCAAGGACCATAATTCAGTGTCTGAAACCACGGTGTTCTGTAATGGAAAATGTTTTCGGTCTTGCTGGCAAGACAACACTATGTACGAAACAATTGTCGAGGAAAACGGATTTGTGTTGCGCAGCAATTATTTTGGAAATATTACTTATGGAAACCAAGATGGATTATTTATATACAACACAATAACTTTGATCAATATGACATACACTGCGATGGTGGTTCATGGCAAATATTTATGGTGTGCTGTCGAGTACAGGGGCAAGAACAATACACGCATGACGAGGATTGATGCTTTTGATATACACGTCAAATTGGATGGCAGAGATCATATTGCGAGCACACCCGATATGACATTTCTGGTTGAAAATAAGGGGTGCGCGTACCCATGCCAGTTGATAGTTTCCATTGAGAATTTTTCACCCAAGAAACTTGTTTATTTGATTGTGGGGTATATGATGGGGGGTGTCAATGTGGCTCAAACTTATTATCCCACTGAAAAGCGTTTCACCCAGACCATGTGTTCCAATCTTCCAAATCAAAATGTCATAAAATCAATGTCTTTTGATAGTCAGTATTTATTTTTTCTTGACGAACAGGGAATCTCTTCCTACAAGTTGTTCCCGCGGATGGATATTCACCAATACATTGGAAACTACCCAATGTATAAAAAATACTATAGTCATGCCACACAGATTGTCTCGATCAAAAAACAGGTGTTCTGGAATGGGGACGAGAGTTTGTATTCGGCAGAAGTGGTTGAATAGTGATCCATATCAAAATTGAAATCGATGCTCCGGATAAGGAGAATATAGGGATGTTTGCTAATAATATTATATATTGTTTTCTTCTACAGATGATTCGATTTGGTTTTTTCTTTTTGCTTTTTGTCGCGACGTCTCGTGCGTTCCCAAAATTTTATGGGGAATGGACACTCTGGCATTCGACCGTTCCGGATTTGCCAGATAATCGGGTGGTCATCCATATCTATCCGGACAACCATTTGACAATGAAATATCGGTTCATGAAGGGTCCTTTTGTGTTCCACAAATCCAAGATTGGAATTTACAATATTTTCACGAGTGATGATGATTATGAAGAGAAACATCACGTCGATGTTTTGTTCCACCACACAGAAGAGTTTTTTTTATCGGCTTATGGCATAGGGCTTCAGAACTTCAACATCAGCACGAAAAAAAAAAGAGTCAATTCAAGGTTCAAGTTTTCCATGACAATGGCGGGAACAGATGATATCTACCTGCAATCCATCATCAGGAATGACGATTGTTTTCACATTGTCCGTTCGGTGCGCATCAATGAGCCATCCGTGGATATCCCAATCTCAACGTTTCTTATCACACAGATTTTTGGGACAATTTTGGGACATGTCATCAATGAAATTTTGTTTCATACTAACTAAACTAAAAAAAAATAATCATAACACACATTTTGTGTTATGATTCTATACTATATTAGTGTTCTATATAAATGCTATACCATGATTGGTTTAAGCGTAGGTGAACTGGGGCTGGATGAAGAGGTTGAAGGAGAAGTCGAATTCCATGAAGGAAGGACCATCAAGAGGGTAAGGAGTGTCCAGAGTGACAGCCCAAGTGGGGTGGGTCTCGGCGGGGATGTCGGAGAATTCCACAGTGTTGTCAGAGATGATAATGACACTGGGTGAAATGAGATCACCGGGAAGACCCTCAGGGTAGGCAGTGAGGGTGCCCTGGGGGAGGATGACGGAGGTCTTGGCGTTATTGACAAGCTGGTTGGATGTGAATGAACGGGGGAAACCACCAACAATCCTCAGCACACCAGTTGGTGATACTGCGAGGTTGGTCCAGCCGTGCACGTGCACACGGTAAGCGGGGATCTGGGCAAAGGGATTGGTGGGAGCAGAGGGGTCCTGGGCCAGGATCTGGGCGACAGTGGCAGTGATAGTAGCAGGGACTTCGAGAAGATCTTCATAGAAAACGATGTTCAGGTTCTGGATCTTTTCGGCGGCTTCTACACCACTGAAGCTCTGGAGAAGTGCGTGTTTAGTATCAACGGGGATAGTCTCAACCTTTTTGAAGTTAAGGTTTGCGGGCAATAGGTAGTATGAGGACATTGTCTCTACTTCTACTCAAGAATTTTTTTTTTTAAAAAAAATGATTTAAGAAAATAAATTTTTATTATTTTTTTTTTAATCGTCATCACCAAAAATATCTTCATCATCGGATGTCAAAATACCCGTATCGTCATCACACACCCTCGATTCATCATCGCTTGTCGATGAACCGTCATCATGGAAATAATAATCTTCTTCTTCTTCATCCTTATCTTCCACCGAAAGTTCTAATTTGCTCCGGCCTTTTGTAATTTCATCCTGTTTGAAAACCAGTGATGTCTGCTGTTTTTTTTCTTCCCATTCTACAAGTGCGTTGATAATGTCGTCTTTTTTCCTGAATTTTGCGGTAATACCCTTTTCTTTACATATATTTTTGAGGTCGTTTGTTGGCATTTTCAGGTATTCTGTCCTCAGGGTATCAAAGGACGGAGGAGAAGGGAGTGTGTTTTTGACAACATCTGAAGAATACTTTAGCTTTTCACTGGAACCCAGTTTTTTCCACATGGAGCTGACTTGCTTCGAGATTTCACCGAATGTTATGTTGGGATTCTCCTTGACCATCTTGTTGCGCTGGATTGAAAAAAAGATTTGGTAATCCGACTTTTTATTGTTTTCCTTCTTGATAACGTTTATGGTTGTTTTTTCTCCATCCTTCCATTTCTTCCAGAGGGTGTCTTTGGGTATCTTGTATTCATACTCGATATTTGTTAAAAAAACCTTTAGGTTTTCATCCATGACATTCTCAATCTTTGACAGGACAATCTCTTTCATATTTTTTTCTTGTTTATTGTTTTTCATCTTTTTAAAATCATTTTTTCATAAGATAAATGAATAGGAAGGTTCTTGTAGAAGAATTATCTCAAAACAACATTATATATTCCCAATTGTTTGAGGATTGGATTGATGTAGAATCATATTCTTTTTGGAGGTTTTTTCCTACTGAAAAATCATTGCGCTCGTGGGATGCGTATCTGCGAAAAATCATGGTGAAATTCAATAGCCCCAATATCCAATCCTTTAAATCGGATGTAAAGGGGATGATCCTTGTATTGGACCATTGTGTCGTGAGGACATACAGGACAAACCTGTTTTTACGGATACGACCACTGTATCGGTTGCGAAATCCGTACCTTGAAAAATGTCTAGAGAGCAAACAATTGGAGAAGAATGGGGTCTTTGTGTGCAAAAAGATCAAGCCCCTTTTGGATGTGTCATCCATGACGGGGATCAAATTGTCGGTGAAAATGACCTCCCAACTTTTCGAACAATTGTTAAAAGACGTTGAAAAGGGCATCAGCAAGATCCATTCTTACGGGTATTGCCACAATGACGTGAGTATGGACAATACTGGCTACGACGAAGAAACAAAAAATTTTGTCTTGTTTGATTACGATGCTGTCCAGAGGATCACCATCATGAAAAGGAAATACTGCCTGGACAGGACAAGTTTTGAAAAAAGTTTAAAAACATGGGAAAAATTGTTGCCAGTAAAATAGAAAAAAAAAAATTTTCAACAAATAAAAGATGAAACTCCTTGAAACTGTCTATGTATTGGATGGAATTGTATTTATCTACATCATGATTGTCCTGCTCCTGATCTTTTCTAACCAGAACAAGGCGCACGCCAAAATGCTGCCCAAGGAAGATTTTTGCACTTGTCGAGGTGCTGGGTACAACAACTCTGCTGCGGACCTAAAACAGCGCAACTGTTATATGAACAAAATCCCCAAGAAAATCTGGGACCAATCCTATGCTGGGTGCACCACCTTTGAAGATCCAGGCAAGATTTCTTACAACTACAATATTCTTGATAAACAGCTTCCAGATTTTGCTGGAGTATAAAATCAATGTTAAATTATTTTTATTTCTTTTATAAAATAAAAATGTCGATACCGAACAAAATTAAAAAATCTAAAAAAGTCCAAGCATACATTTATAATCGTTTTTCGGCTCTTATGGACGATGAGGAACAAGAACAAAAAACTTTATATGATTTACAAAAATTGAAAAGTATGAGAATGAAACAACTTGTGCCACTTGCTAAATCTATGAATTTGATAGGTATTTCTAATAAAAGAAAACAAGATTTATGTGTATTGATCGCAAATGCGTTAGGAATAACAAATTTAGAGGAACCAGTGGAATTAGAAGAAACTACAATTATTATGAATATGACAATCACACCAAGAAAAAAACGATCAATGACATCGGAAAAAGCAAGTATAGTAAAAAAACAAGGTCATAAAAACCAAGATAGGTTTGCTAAAATTATGAATGGTATAAAGTCTGATGATCATACTGGAAAAATAGATATAAGGGTTCAAGAAAAGACATATTCGCTTAAAAAAGAATGTAAAAGAATACAATTTGCGTTATATACAATTTCCAGCAGAAGATGGAGGAATATGTCAAACATGACAGAAATGTGTAAATTATGTTTGAGTGTTTTACCATCAAAATTTTATGAATATAAAAAGGATATTCAAAGATATAAAAAATTGATTGGTGAAAAAATGGAATGTCTAAAGGAATCTTGTCAAGATAAATCAAACTTGAAAGAGTTGTTAGAAATTTTTATAAGAGGAAGATCAAATGAAGTTCAATATATAGTTTTTAATTTTAAGGGAGAAGATTATATATTTCAAGCGGATGAGATGATTGACAAAATAATCCAAAATACTAGTATGACAACATCTTCTAAAAAAGGTATTTTTTCTGAAGATTCTCAAAAAGTTATTATTCGAGGTGAAAATAATATTATTGAAATGGAAATAAGAAAAAGTAGCGAAACGCATTACAGAGAATTTTTATGTGTGGCAAATCGAGACAAACTAATAAATTTATTATTAAAATATATACCTAAAAAAATTTATTATAAGCAAAAGGTTCTTTTATTAGGAAAAGCCATAGAACAACATTCCGTCGGCGAATCCGATCGGTTCGTGCGTGATGCTCAGAATTTATGAGTCGAGGTTTGGGGGGTAGATAATAAATATCTCGTGGCTTTCTTTAATATTATCACCACCTTTTCTATTTTTTCCGATTCTTTTTTCACCTTGTCCAAAAGTATATTGCCATTTTGGAAATACTTGTTTATATGAAGAATACCATTGCCTAATCGTAGGACAATCATTATAAGTAAGGAAAAATCCGCCTTTATGTTGAGAAAGCAAATCTCTTAGTTTTTCATGAGGGAACTCGTTATGATGGATCGCAAAGTTGCAATTAGGGTACATCCCTTTAAACATTTGAGAACCTTCCCCTATGTAATAAGGAGGATCAAGAAAAAGGAAATCGTTAGGATGGTTTTGGAGTGCTATTTCAAATGATGCGCACCTGATTTCAACATTTTTGGGATCAAATCTACAAATGCGTTCTATTAAATCCTTATACTTTTTTTCTTTGAGATAGACAGAACTCGGCCAACCAAGGAACATGGGGCCATATGAAAGTTGCATATTGTAGTAATAATATACAGCTTGTAGAAGAGGGTTATTATCCAACATTTTCTTTTCTTGTTCTGTCAATGGCTCTACTCTTCTTGTCTTATAAACAAGCGTGCTTGGTTTTATTTTTTCCCAGTAATTGAGAAGAATATGGCGGTTGTGTGTATAATTTGTCTTGTCTGGAATAAGTTTTTCAAGCTCTTTTAAAAATTCTTGTTTATTGGTGATTAATTGATTCCAGAAGTTCGTAAGCATACTGAAAACATCATATCCAATAACTTGAAATCCTAAATGAGATGAAAGAACAAATTCCAATGACCCACCGCCAAAAAAAGGAGAAACAATTTTTTTTTCTTTGAGATGGGGAAAATTTTCCAAAATAAGGCCCACAGCATTACTTTTACCCCCTGCGTACCTCAACGGAGATATACTAACCCTTTTATAATCTTGTCGTTTTCCCTGGATGGTTTCTAAATATTCCTTTAGATAAGGTTTCTGTTTCTCCAATTTTATCTGCTTTTTTACCATTTATTAAATCTAAAAATCATATATTTTTAGATTGTTTTAAAAATTATTTAGAAACAATTTTTTATAACAAATAAAAGATAAAACATGTTGAGATATTCCGAGTATTCAGAACTAGAAAAATACGATGCGACACCCAATCCTCCCCAGTTCTGTATCGAGAATGCCGATGATGGGATCCAGAATGTCGGTTGGGATCAGACTGTCGCGGACAATGAGAAATACGCCTTTATCTTTTCACAGGCCAATATGGACTACTTGTCGGCCACGATCAGTGATGCCCTCCGTGGCGTCGACCCCCAGAACAGAAAAATCATCATCCCCGATGACAAGATTGCGAATGTTTTGAGCACCGTTTACAAGTACGGAACACGTCGTTCAATTGGCGACATCCACTCAAGATACATTGTAGGACCGATTGAAACACGAAATGACATCAAAGACATCAACAACCAAACCATCAACATCATTGTCAGTGCCATCCGAGACGAATTGGAAATGACGGAAAACAACAAAAAATTGAGTGTGTGGGACAGCGTTTATGGCGATTTTAACCGACAAGGTCTTCGAGCACACGCCCCTATAAAGATCCGTAAAAGACACCCTATGTACATGGCATTCAACATGAATTATTGACCTTATAAATTATACTGTAAAAATATTTTTTATTATGTAATTTATAAAGGTTTTTCTAAATTGACAAAAATTCTTGAACTGTAGTCATCTTTGGGATTATGTTTCTTGGGTTCTGTTCTACAGCCTACAATACTTTTTTTGTACACATTTTCTCTTCTACTACCTCAAACCCATACTGCTTTTTTAATGTTTCTATTCTTTCATAATTCGCAGAGTTATTATTGTCTTTTGTGTTCTTCCACGTCTTATAATCCATTTTTATGTTTTTTTTATTTTATTGTTTTGGAATTCTTAAATTCAATTTTCCGGTGTAAAGAATAAAATAATTCTTGTTGTATTATTTTTGTTTCTATAGAACAAAATGTTTTCGTTTAAAGTAGATCAATCCATTCTGGATTCTGTCAATTCCCGATTACAACAGAAATGTCCTGGTATGTTTATTGGAATAATATGTTCCAAAAGGACGCCCGATTGTTATTTGCGCCTTGTCTATCAGGATGTGATTCTTTCCCAGATCCAGCTTGACTTTATCTATCTACACGATCATGGTGTCCTCCAGATGCTGTCCGACACATTTGAGACCCATTTCCGGAAACGCAAATTCAACATGTTGCTTCGGTGTGTCCTTCTTTTGTTGTTGCCATCCATGGAGTACGACAATAGGCCCGTGCTGACATTGGAATCGCACGCACAGAACCCAATATCCGCATACGCATTGCTCCGTCTGGGGTTTTCTTTAAGCCAAGGAACAAACAGTAAAGTCAGACAGAAGATTACAGCTTTTTCACCAGTGATTCCGCCCATTGATCAAGAGAAGAAACAGATTGTCCAGACAACCCCTGGACAGAAACAAAAACGACAACAGAACGAAAAGGGCCTCCGTCAATACCTGAACATGATCTTGGACGCAGAAGAACAACAGGAACAATATAAAACAAATAAACAGACATTAAGTCGTCAGCAAAAACACGTTTCACAGATTGTTTTGGTGCTACAAAAAGAAGATTTTGAAAAAGCCGCGATCCTGGCACGACACCGGCTGACAAGCGTATTCCAGCAATTGAAATGTATTGATTTTATATGAAAAATTCTTCACCATATTATTTCTACAACAGAAATAATATTTATATAAAATTAATTTATAAATCATCGGGACATGGCGTGGATGGGCGAGAGGAACGACGGGTGCCTTGTCGTGTGGTGGGGCATATTCGGGTAGAGTGCCAGTGGGAACAGTTTGGGAAAAACATGGGACACACTTTCTACGGGCACTGCCACCAGATGAGAAATATCATCCTCAATGGAGTAGAACTTGGAAAAAACCTGCTGGATGACATGAAGGGGACCATGGAGGATCAGCACCAATTTCCGGGTCTTGTCATCATCCATATCGACATTTTCAGATTCGGGGAGGGGTTTGCAGGGCTGGATATTGTCAAACGATACACGCATTGGGACACAATGGATGGTCGCATATTTTTCATTATACACAAAGGATAAGCTGTTGAGAAAAGAAGCTGTTTTGATGCGTTCCACCGAACATTCTTCTTTCAAACACCTATCGATAACCTGTTCGACAGATGTCTCATAGGTCTTGAATGTCTCTGTCAGGGCAAACTGGGTGTCCCCCCTGACATAACCAATACATACAATATAATCATCTGGATAATTCCTTTTGATCTTGTGGAATACCTGTAGGGTGCCTTTGCGGATATACCCCGAAGGGATCAAGGAATAAATCTTTTCCCAATTGCTTATATGGTTATACTTTTTGTTCATAATCTGGTACATTTTTTCTTAAAATAAAAAACAAACAGAATGGATTTTCTTTTACTATCTATATTTCTTAAACATTTTTCATTTTTTAAATTTTTTTTATCTATATAAAAGAAAACAAAATGAACCAACAACAAGAAGAACTTGTAGTGGTGGGTGAAAATAAGAAGAACAATACTTCCACAATTGTCGCAGTCATCATCTTTATCTGGATGCTTCTGGGGCTCTTGGCTTTTGTAACCAGCATCGTTTGCTTTGCTTATGATGGTTCATTCATGCAGAATTGGGTGGGATTCTTGACGGCTGTGGTGATGGGTCCTTTTTACTGGATCTTCTTTACTTACTCTGATGGATACTGCAAATCGGGTGGAAAACAGCAACTCCAGAAGAAACTCAGACAGGTCAAGCAATTTGCTAAAAAGTCATTCAACAAGAAGGGCAAGAAGAAGGCCTAAAAATCTTTTAAAAAAATGATATTCTTAATTCACAAAATTAAGAATTAATATGATTCTATCAGGAGGACAAAAAAAAGCATTTGATATATACAGACGCGGTGAGAACATGTTCTTGACGGGCTGTGCCGGAACAGGAAAAACCGCATTGATTCGAGAGATCTATAGGGATGCCGAAATGAGAAAGATAAAGGTTCGGGCAACCGCGCTTACAGGATGTGCTTCTATACTGCTTGGTTGTAAGGCACGGACCATCCACTCTTTTTCTGGGATTGGGATTGGTTCTGGGACGATTGAAGAGAATATTGCGAGGGTCAAAAAAAATATGGGAAGATTATCGGTGTGGCGATCGACACAACTCTTGATCATTGATGAGGTGAGCATGATGTCCAAGAAATTGTTAGAGACACTGGATGCGGTTGCGCGTGCTGCCCGCAAATGCCCCACACTCCCATTTGGTGGAATCCAGTTGATTTTTTCTGGTGATTTCTTCCAGATCCGTCCTGTGCCAGACGATCGGGATCCCGATACTGGTTTATTCTGTTTTGAGAGTCATTTGTGGAACACCCTCTTCAAAAAAGAAAATCACGTGAAACTCACACAGATATTCCGTCAAAAGGATCCTGAATACACGGAAATCCTGAATGCGATACGGGAAGGACGATTGACGCAAAAACACCTTGATATTATGAGACAACGGGTGAAGAGCAGTGGTGGGGATATCCGTCCAACCAAATTATTCCCCACACGGCGCCAGGTGGATATTGTCAATCAATCAGAACTTGAAAAATTACCAGTAGAACACGAAAAAACATACAGCATGACAGAACACCTTGATTTGCCAATGACGCCACAGGAATTGAAAAAACGCACAAAGGTATCCGTGGATGAGATCCAGCGTGAATTGGTGTATTTACGGAGAAATTTAATGTGTGATGAAGATTTGCGATTGCGCAGAGGCGCACAGGTCATGTGTATTGTGAACAAGGAAAAACTATTCAATGGGAGCCAGGGGATCGTGGTGGGGTTCGAACCCCAAACAGACCTGCCCATTGTCCGGTTTCATAATGGAGTAGAAACCATAATGTCTCCCCACGTGTGGACGAGCGAGTTTGTGCCAGGTGTGGGGTTATCCCAGATACCATTGATTATTTGTTATGCTTGTAGTATCCATAAGATGCAGGGTGCCACAATGGATACGGCTGAAATCAATGTTGGAAAGAATGTATTCGAATGCGGGCAGACCTACGTCGCATTATCCAGATTAACGACACTGGAAGGTCTCTTCTTGACAGATTTTGACCCATCCAAAATTTTTGTGGACGAAAAGGTTGTTTCGTTTTACAACACTTTTGAATAGTTTCACGCATATAATTTCAGTATCTTGTTGCGGTTTGGTTCCAATTTCTGTGTCAGCAGTCCATTTTTTGTGCTGAAGGCCTCTTCTACAAAAACAATATCATTTGGGATCTCGTAGCGCTGGACTCTTCCTTCCAGCAATTCCTCGATGTGTCTCATCATTTCATCCCTTTTTCCTTTAGGACTGTGGATAATGACCTTGTTGTGGGGCATCCCATCACCAAACACGACTGCTTGGTCAATCCATGGCGACATGCACAACAGTTTCTCAATATAGATAGGATTTACATATTTACCATTAGACAGCTTGTATTCCGTCTTGGTGCGCCCATTAATGTACAGATACCCATCCTTGTCCATATAACCCTTGTCTCCTGTATGGAACAAGTCATCCTTTTCTTCCAGTATCAACTGGTTTTCTTTTGTGGCAAATTTCAGGTACCCCATCATGACATTCTCCCCTCGCACCAGTATTTCATTATTTTCATAAGAAAAATCAATATTCATCCCTTTCACAGGTCTGCCCACAGAATTAATGCGGTTTTGACATACAGAATTAAGAGAAATCATGGGGCTTGTTTCTGTCATGCCGTATCCCTGGATCGTTGGGATGTCGTATTGTTCGGTCATGAAAGAGACCAGTTTGGAATGGCAGAATGCCCCACCCACACTGATCCGCCTGATGTTTCTTCCAAAAATCAGGTTTCGTTTGAAACGACTGGGTATGTGTGGGATATCATTCTTATAAATGTTTTCCAGGACTTTGGGAACCGTATAAAAAAGTGTTGGGGATTCCCATTTGATTTCCTTCATAATGTTTGCGGGTGTCTTGCTGGAAGGCACCCGTATAGACGCACCCTTCTTAAGAAGGAACATTAATTCACACACCAACCCGTAGCAATGGTGCCACGGCAGGATGGAGAAGGAAGAATCAAGGTGGGTAATGTCGTCCCCAATCCGGTTGGAGATCTGTTCCAGATTAGTCATAATATTTTTATGGCTCAATACAACCCCCTTTGGGTGGTTCGTGGTCCCCGATGTGAAGAGGATTGTGCTGGGATTTTCCACACAATTTTCTGTTTCTGTCGGCAAGCCGGGTGGATCCCGGATCATATTTTCGATAAGACACTCCTTCAATACGGCTTTGGGCTTGACTGTCTTGACAATATGTTCGTTGAGGTTGGGGTTATCGTGGCTGAAAGGCACAAACACAGCACCCCTCAACCATGTAGCCACCATGATCGCCGGCCAATGTGCCGACTTTTTGGCGTCCCAACAGACACGATCGTTTTTACCAACATGATAAGTGGACAACAGCCAGTTATACTTCTTGACAAGTTGGTAAACATCATTGTACGTGTGGCGGTCAATACATTTTCTTGTGGGGTGTTTCTTTATACTATTCAAGAACATCTGCGCCAGCATGATCAACTTTATCTGGATACATTCCAAAATCTTAAATAAATATTTTTATAAATAAAAACACACTCGAATATTATTAATAATACTAATAATATTCGCTTACTTGATTTGATAATTATACTTTCTTAATTCTGTTGATCGGTCTTTATCACAAGCCCTCCCCTATAACCCGGAGTGGATGTCTGGCCAAAATAATCGGTCCAGTCCAGGATCCACGATTGCTGGCTTCCATCCTCATTCGTCCATTCAATCAGCCACTCCGCATCACCCAAAGGTGTCTTGTCCATGGATTTCCATACCCACGACTGGATGTCTTCAAGTTCTATTCCTTGGATCCTCACGGATGTTATCCCAATCCTGAAATTCCTGGGGTAAAGGGTCAGCCAATTGTCCTGGACCGCCTTTAGATAAAGGTTCTCGACATACCGGCCTTCCTCGTTCTGGATCTGGCAGCTGTCGTACCCAAGGCAGATCAAGAACTCAATCTTGTCGTCTTTGCCAACAGGGCACGGCACAAACCGCCATGTCAAATTGGCAGGATTCCCATAGGCCACTGGTTGTTTCTCATTATAAACATCAAAATCAAGGAACCCACTCTCACAGATAGGATCTGTGCACTCATCAAACACCATGACAGTGAAATTGCCCTGGTTTGGTTTGTCATAATACCATTCTGTTAGTTCGTGGTTGAACTGGTAAAAACGATCCACAGACAGCACCTCGATACACTTCCCACAAGAAACAATCGATCGCTGGAACTGCTCACGGCTCAACCCCACCCCAAACAAAACTTTTCCAGATTGGAACACATTGGCGGAACCAGAAGTACCCCGGGACATTGTTTCGAATGATTGTTGTTTGCAGTACCCAACCTGACCCAAGAATGAATTATAACTCCCACCATTTTCTGATATTTCTATCGGCTGTGCCGTTGCCACAACAGCACACACCAGGAGAATCTTCCATATGCTTGTCATCATTTTCTTATAACCACCATGTTTTTAAACCAATCACCTTACAATCGGGAATATTCCGAATTGATGACAAGCCACAGGATGAAAGCAAACGTGATGGCTTGGACCAGATTTGTCGCAATCCACGATTTACTACAGAACGGAATGTATTCAACAATGAGTTTCTTTACAAACGGCAGATTCAATATAAAAAAGATTGCGATAAACATTAATAAACTGAGGACCTCCTTCTTGAGTTTTTGGGTGCTTGAAGTGTAATTTGTTGTTTTTTCTGCTTGTGCTGGACTGCTCTTCAAGTCGTGCGGTTCATCTGGGAAAAGCATTAAAAAATTATCCTTTTCTTCTGGTGGCATGACAACATTGTCCGTTGGTAATTTCTGGATTAAATCTCCCATTTTTTCTTTCGTGGATTTTGTCTTTAAATCAATCTTTTCTATAAAAATAATTTAGAGGAAAAGAAATAGAAAAGAAAATGCTATACAAGACAGAAATCCTGATCCTTGATTGCCCCGAGATCCAGTGCCCCAAGGTTTTACGGATTGTTTATACGGAATTGTGTGGGGCTTTTGAGCGTGGAAATGTCAAGGTGAGGACCATTGAGAACATCAATGAGATCCACGACGATGCGATTGTTTTTATGGGGGATTTTATCAGTGTTGTCAATCCCGGGCAATTGCTGGCCACCATTTCTAAAAATGCTGTTTATATTGGGTGGTACTGGCACAATCACGATACCTCCATGCTGCCGTATTTTCTGCACGTCTATGAGAATGTCTCGTCCAATACACTCTTGCCTGACAAGGTTGTGGTGAAAAAATTCATGGACAGCATACCCAATTCGTGCCACCTTTTATTGAGGGCGAATGAGGCGATTGAAAAGATTGGGACTTATCCTCGCCAGGAGGTTTATGATTTTTGTTTCATGGGCGGCCGGATGTGTGAGGATTTGGTTCCTTCCCACAAATTCCAAGGATTCTATTTGGGTGTTCACGACACAAAAGAATACATGCCCTACGACGAACGCCGCAAAATTTATCTGTCTTCCACATTTGCCCTTGGGTTCCAGACAGACGACAATATCAAGAACGGGCACGTTTCACAGAGGATTTTTGAGGCAATGGCGTATGGCTGTGTGGTGCTCAGCAACAGCATCCACGCCAGCATCCAAACCGACGGGATTGTTGAGTATGTTGATCCAGACAAGGAGAAATTCGCAGAACGGATGGAATTCTTTCTACAGAACCCTCATTATATTCTTGTCAAACAACAACGGGGGTATGAATTCGCGCGCCAGTATGGCACGAACCATTACGCAATTTCTCTTATCATCAATAAACTTTCGGCAATTGTTTCAGGTCAAACGCCATCACAGGAAATTCATCCTGTAGATCCTGTTTCTTCTTTTGAAGGATAGTCGCACTGGAAATATAATACATTAAAAAAAATAAAAACAAACAGACACTCGCAATGTAGAGCCCCCTGCGCAGCCCTTCTTCGTCCATGCTGATCCACACAAACGAAAGGATGAACGAACAGACCACAAGCAGAACCGCAAGCATTTCAAAATAGACATTCTTGACGACCGAAGAGAAACATATAAAGAATGCCAGTATGGACATTAACACGATGGCCGTTCCCCTCAAGAATGTCTGGTAGTATTTTTTAGTATCCGTATCAAGAATAATGGAAATACATAATGTAAAGAAACAGATTGACAAAATAATGTCCTTTACAACAACCTCCTTGAGGAATATATTTGTCTGGCGCATATAGGTATTTGGATTGTACAACAAGTAGATACCAATAAAACACAATGCCAATGGCACGAGCAGGAACCAGTGCCATTTGTTTTCCATACTGAATATTATAAGAAAAGAAATCAATAACGATACCAATGGAACATGAATACTAATGTCCTGAAGACTGATCTGGGGTGCTTTCATTTTATTTTATAATAAAAATATTTGAATTAAATCTTTTTATTTTGGAATGGCAATGACAACCTCCAGTGTCCCTGTGAAACAGAATTCTTTTTCTGTTTCGACGATCCACGAATCTCCCATCCTTGTTTCAATTCCATTGTTGATGTTCCCTTCTCCTTTGATGATAATAATAATCGAATTCCTGGGGCAGAAACAGCATTTATCCACAAGACATAATTCAAAGAACCTATCCAGTTCCTCGTGATGAAAAATATTCTCCTTTACAATGGGGTTCTCTAATGGAATGCTGCTGCTGATGTTGAAAAAAAGTTCCAGATCACAAGGTTTTCTTGTCAGGCCACACCGAACAACATTGTCGGAGGGGGGCATACACTCCACTCCTTGTCCTGATAGATAACAATGGGGTTGTGATGCTGGGATAATGAGGGCCTGTCCTTTTTCTAGGGAAACATGATTCATATAAAAGGGACAAAGGGTGGCAGTATCAGAAGGGTATAATTCAAGGAGGGACAGGAAAACGGAAAGGTGTGGGTGATGATTGTTCTTTATGGCGTAATCTTTCACGGATCTCAGGACACTCTCAATATCTGGAACACGAAATAATTCTTTGAAACTCGGGTAATGGCAAAGGATGGGCACATTCGAGATCCTTTCACGAACCTTTTCTTCTGGCAAAAATCCACACAACGCCTCAAAATTGGTAATTGCGACAATCATTTCTGGTTTTGGGTAAGGGTCCTTGAAGAATGGGTATTGAGAAAGTTGTTCTTTTGTTGGGTGGGCCTGCAACGATAATGGTTTCTCAACAAACAACATCTTTAATAAATAGGGGACTCTTATCTTTTCTTGTGGCGAACCTAAAATATCCACATGTGGCCCCCACCATAACTCGGCAATTTTTCCATTGTCATAACCATCCACAAAAAACCGGGCCATTGATTTGGAGGGATCCATCCCCCATTCGTAATTTTTCACCACGGGTCTCAGTCGTCGCATAAAGATCTCTTTAATTTCAATATAAGAAAACAAAAACAAATGGATAAAAATGTTGGAATGTTTGGTTGACTGCAGGGAACAGACATTGTATGAGGACCTCCAACAAGAACAACTCGACACTCCTGTCCATTCCAGGATGCTCACCATTGGGGATGTCATTATACAGAAACAGGACGGAGAAATCTTGTTGATGATTGAAAGAAAATCGGTGAGGGATCTGGTCCATTCGTTAAAAGATGGGAGGTACCACGACCAACGGAGGCGGTGGCACGATTTCTTGCAGGATTCCCCCAATTCGATTGTTTCATTGTGGATTGAAGGAGATTTGATGTCGGCGGATATCGAAGAAACACTGAAATCTTCCTTATTGAATTCCATTTTTCGCCTCCAGAGCAAGCACAATATCGTTGTCCACCAGGTCCGTTCCAGAGAATCTTTTGTCAAGAGTATCAGGATGGCAATCCAAAAATTCGAAAAAGAACCATACCACCTCCTAAGAACCCCAAGTGAGAACATTGGTGGAACCCCAAATATTGATCGTTATAAAAAGTCGGCACAAAGTGAAGAACAATACTGGCAGGATTGCCTCTCATTGATCCCAGGGGTTTCACAGCAAACAGCCCAAAAAATCGCAACGAACCTATTTCCTACACTCGTTTTATTTGTGGAAGAACTCAATACAGACCCAAAATCCATACTCGTCAAGTTGTCCAACCTAAAAATCACAGAAAAAAGAAAACTTGGCGACAAGTTGGCACAAAAAATCATCAGGCACATCCATCCGTCATTTTCGTTTTTAGACCAAACAGACAAGAAAAGAAAAGAATAAAAAAATATCTTTGTAAATAAAAAATTAATAGGTAATGATATGATTGATATTCAAAAACATGATACAACCTTTTTTTCTCCATTCCAATACGGAGAATTGACATGGTTGGATGATTGGAGGGAGTTTTTCAACCCTACCAATATTATACCCGACATCCACCAAGACATTCCCGAACAATTTAATTGTCTGTCTAGAATCATTATCTTTCTTATCTTGATAATGTATTTTTATTACGGATTCAACAAATATGTTTGGACGCTTATTGTGATTTTTACTGTTGTAATAATATTGTATATTTCTTTCTATAAAAGGAATTATATGATGAAAAAAAGAGAGAATTTTGAAACACAAATGATAGAAGACCAGCCAGGAAAATGTCGCACACCCGTAACCAGTTGTTCCTACCAGGAGCCCATTGTCCTCTATAATTCCAAAAATCCAGAAGAGCCCGTTTTTATTTCGGGTCAAAACAGCAATCCTTCCCCCATTGATGTGCAACAGGCGCACACATGGTGTTATCCTGACCTCGTGCTTGGCGAAGAAACCGCATCCGTTAACCAGAAACTGACTGGCAACAAGACCAATCCAAAGACAGAGGCCATCCCAGTGGTGCCACCCCCAATGTACGCCTATGATAACTGGGTGCCAAATGATTTTGTTGTCCCATGGAAGATTAACGACCAGCGCCGTCAGGAGCTCTACCAGAATGGCTACATGACATGGGACAAAGAGATCCCACGCAAGAAGGTTGAATACGAAATGTTCAACAAGTACGCGTGCCAGCCAGACAAGGATTTTAAGGAGGATTTTGCGTTGCCTATTTATAGCGCCAGTGATTACGACATTCCTCCCGATAGGACATTCCTTAATGCCACCTATTCCAACAAGCTGGAAGATATGACAATGGACACTGCCGATGGGTACTACCCAGAGAATGCCAAATACAATTATCCTGTCAATGTCCCCCCTACTTCTTGTATGAAGACACCCCAAATGAGTGAATACAACAAGAACCTGTACAGCATCCCCCTCCAGCCCAATGTATACACCCGTTCTCAGGTCAACCAACCCGACGCGTCCATGTACAATTTGGGCATCTCATTCACACAGCCACACCTTCCTTACCAGTGCAAAATGGACGATCGTGGGAACATGATGATTGACGAATACGACCCGAACCAGTACCCATCCGAATACCTGTTAAGGGGCAGAGACCAGTATGGGAAGGATGAGATCCCCCGTAATGAGATCTATGACCCCCGTTTGACGGGCTATGGCACATCCTACAGGTCTTACAATGACCCCCTGACAGGACAACCCCGATTTTATTATGATGATATTGATGCCCACACACAATACAATTTTATCACGAGAAACAAGATTGATTTCACCAATTTTGCGCCCACAACAGGCCCCTATAATGATGATGTTCCTTATGAGGATGTCCGCACGCTTGCGGACGAGACCTTCCATAACAATGTCATGAAACAACGGACCGAACTACAATACAGGTTGATGGCCAAGAACTCCCACAGAGAATGGCAACAAAGAATGGCACCCCTCAACAAGAACAATTTCGCGAGGGCACAATGTGGTCCTCCAAGTGCGTCTTCGTATGCTGGACCCCGTGGTGGATAAACAATTTTTCAAAATTTTTATTATCAATAAAAATTTTTACAGCAATCTTTTTTTGTATTGCTGGTTGTAAATACTTGTCAATCTTTTTGGCACTTTCGTTTCGTTGAAGGCGTTCTCGATATTGTGAACGAAAGTGTGGATTGACGCATCCGTCATGCTGACAGAAGAACGCCACACACTCGCTTTCCTTGGGAACTTTTCAAGAAAATTTGTAATCAGGTTTGCGGCCAGATGATTCTTGTTCCAGAAAGAAAACCGTCCCGATATTCCACCATTCCTGAACATTTCCAAAGTATATATCGTGCGATTGCTCTCATCCCTTTCTGTGGAGATTCCTATTTTGAAATGCCTGTAGGGAAAAATCAATTCAATATAACTATCAGGTTCGTATTCAAGAAGCACAAGGATAGAGTGAATGAGGCGCAGGTGGATATACCGAAAAAGAATAAACCTGAATTGGTGTTCTTTTTCGAGCATTGTTTCTTCGTCTTGGGTTTTTATGTTGGCTTGGACGGTTTGGACAATGTTCTTGTATTCGGGGATTTCTTGGATCATTGATAAAAAATCCTTATCCTGCTCCATTTTTTTTTTGATTGACTTGAATACTATTCTAGACAAAGAACTAACCATTCTTTTTTTTATTTTAGAGAAAATAATTAAAAATGGGTAAAAACATCAAAAGTGTTGTAGAGTGGGATGGTAGTGCTCTGTTTGACAATATTTTCATCTGTGATTTTGCTCAAAACATCTTTTGGTCGGGAATTTGTGTGCTGGCAGATGCTGATATATTTTCCATTGGGGCTGCTACAAATATACATTTCAGGGGCATAATAAGTAGGGCGTATTTCATTGGGTAAATTATCGATATGACTGGATTTGGTCCACCAGAAATTTCCAGAAAAATGAAGTGTTGGGAACAATGATAATGCTGTTCCTACCGCGTCGTACCCCTTATCCAACCAATATGTGCATATCTCGTGTTTTTCCAGGATAAAGTAATCCAGATTCTTCCTTGTTTCGTGGAAGTGGATGTCCTTTATACTACGGCTGACACCTTTTGTATGAAAATAATACATATAATAGGGAACCTTTTTATCGACATAATGTCGAAAATTCAGCAGGGCAAATCTTTCAAACAGGTTTTCTTTTGTGACGATAAACTTGATTTTGGTCTTGAAATTTTTAAACAACTTCATGACTTCTATCTTGAACTCGCATATAAAACACAACAACTCGGTTGTTTTTTCCAGCAACCCGCTTTTTTGGATGCTCTGTAATTGTTCCTCTATAATCTTTTTGTAATTTCCTTTGCAACATATAAAATAAACACCATAAATATTCTTCTTCATAAACAATAATTTTATTATTATGTAAGAATATTTATTTATTTTCCTAATAACCAACCCACTAGATAAAAATAGTTTTCTGGACGGGACGGAAATTGACACGGGTTTTCTGGGCCAAACTCTGTGCCACACAACACTTGCTGTCGGGGCGCACTGCCAGCTGGATGCGCACCTTGTTTCCATCGGGTGTATCATACTGGACAACTTTCTTGTTGGACTGGATTGTTGCTGGCTTGAGGCCCTCCGCTTGCGCAATCAGTGATGTTTTCAATTGTTCAAGCTGGCGAATATGGGATTGCTGGGTGCGACGGGTTTGCTGGCGAGCGGTTGCCATTTGATCCAACATACTCCTCAATTCAGCGACAATCGCAGTTGCGTCGGTTTCGGCCTTTTTTATCTTGCGTTTGTTCTGTTGGGTCTGTTGCTGGCGGATCTTGTTGTTCTGGCGCATCTCGTTAATCTGGGACAATAAAGAACGGATCTGGCGGGCATACCCCAGGATCTGTTCGTGGGCCAGTTGGGCCTGTTCCAATTTCTGTTTATCGGCTTGTTGTTTCTTTGTTTGGGCCAATTGTTGTCTTGATTGCTGGGTCTGTTTGTTGACCTGTTGGACAATCGCATCGGATAGTTGATCGGCAGTTGTTAGTTGTTGTTGCTGTTTCTGTTGTTTTGTTTGTTGTTGTTGGAACAAGGAACTTGTTTGTCTCAGGGGGGGCATTTCCATTTTGCCTTGAGGAATAAAATCGACAACCTGTTGTTGGACTTGTTGTTTTGTTTGTTGTTGTTGTCCTTGTCGTTTTGTTTGTTGTTGTTGTTGTTTTACTTGCACCTGTTGTCCTGTTTTAGGATTGAAAAATTGCATAATCCCTTTTAGAACCATCTTTTATTTTATTACTTATTTAAAAAAAAAAATAATTAATTGCTTTTTATTAGGAAAACCCATGATTGCGTTTTTTAAATATGGTCTCTTTTATATACTATGTTTGACTATTGTTTTTTTATATCCTTTCTCAATATTTTACGGCTACAATATATTCTTTGGAGTATTTGTGCTCTTCTATTTTGTTCTCCAGACGTATTATGCTGCGATGAATTACCAAACTTGCAAGAAATTACAGCTACCAGAACAACCGCCAAGTGTCTCATTGCTCATAGTAGGTTATCGAGAAAATGAAACCTATTGGGAAAAATGCCTGGAGAGTATTTTAAAGACAACGTACCCAAACATCAACGCGGTTGTTGCGTTTGTGGATGGGAACGAACCAGAAGATTTCTACATGGCGGACATTTTCAATAGGATCATGTTGATTGATGATCGGTTCTTTTCTTATGTCAGATTGTGCGAGCACCAAGGCAAGAGGCACATGCTCGAAAAGGGGTATCGATATATAAAAGAAAAATACCCAACCAACGATTATATCATTGTCATTGATTCCGATACCATTATTGAACCAAATGGTGTAGAGGAATTGGTCAAATGTATCCACGCGGACAAAAACAATGCTTGTGCCACTGGGAATATACAGATTTTTAATCTGGACACGATCCTCGCAAAAATCGTCAACAGCCGCTACTTGTATGCCTTTACAATTGAAAGGAGTGCGCAGGCATATGTTGGGGTCATGACGTGCTGTTCGGGCCCGTTCAGTATCTACAGACAAGAATACCTTACCGAAGAGTTTTTAGAACAATTTATAGGGGATAAATTTTGTGGCACGCCCGTGGCCGCTGGAGATGATAGGATGCAAACCAATCTGCTGCTTGGAAAAGGGTATTATTCCAGACAAACCCCACTGGCAATTGCGACAACAGAAACACCCGACAAACTCCCCCGTTATATCATGCAACAGGCCCGTTGGTCAAGGAGCACCATCCGTTGTTTGTCGCACCAACTCAGGGCGATTGGGAAGCACCATTTTTATCTTGCCATCATCACAATGTACGAAACCCTGTTCCCCTTTTTGGTTATGATTGGGTTTCTTCCAACTTTCAACATTGTCCACCAGAACAACAATCACATCTTTTTCCAGAGAATGGCGATTGCTCTGGCTGTCCTCGCAATACGGACCTTTATCCTGATGTGCTTCAACAAGATGGATTTTTTCAAGTGTATTTATAACCTCTTTATATTCCCATTGTATTTTACATTCTTGTTGCCAGTCAAGATCTATGCCTGGTGCACACCTTGGATCCAAAACTGGATGACGTCCTCACGAAAGACAATCTTTAGCAAATGTAGTATGGATTCGTTCTTTATCTACACGTCCATTATTGTCTGGAATGCCCTGGTTGGGTTGTGTTTTTACCTGAAATTCTCCAATCATACATTTTTCTACCCACTGACACAGACCCATTGAGAAGGAAACAGATTGTAAATCTTTTCCGCAATCCACCTTTCAGGGTAAAAAACAAGAGGGCTTTTTGATAATAATGCTCCCCAATAACTGAAAGAACTATTCCCAATAATGGCACCCGCCCCACACTGGGACATGAGAGCCAGTGTCCTGATTTCATCTGGATTATTGTACAGAATGAATGGAAACGACCATTTTTGCGATAAACACCAGTCCGCGTCATTGGAAATCAAAAAAACATGAAAATCATCATCCCCCTTGTATTGTTCTCGCCATTTCTTGAAGGCGTTCTCATAATATGCTCTTGTCTGGATGTAGTGATACTGGGGGAGGTTTAGGTAATCCCCCCTCCTCACATGGATAAACACACATTTTTCAGGATCAATGGACGGAAAACAGAATGGTTCCAGTGCCATCCTGAATTCCTCTAAAAGTTCTGGTAGAATGGGCTCAATGGCTGGCAAGTATTGGAAATATCCACAGAGTTTAATAGGAACAGGAATGTCTTTTGGATACCAAGGAACAAAAGAGTTGCCCTGATGGAATTCATTTGCCGCAAATGGCGTTTCCATTGCTGCGACGATTGCGTGTTTCATAAAGATCCTGGCATAATCACGCCCATCCTTATTATGAATATTGTCCCTTTCTTCTTCCACATAAATCTGTATTCCTGGGTGATGGTGCGCAACCGCCCTGGCTGCCGCATACTGGAAAAATTGGTTCCCTAAACCCCCCATACGATTAACAAGAACATAATCCTTCATTTTGTCATTCACGATTTTTCTTTTTAGATTTTTTGTAAAAAGAAAAGAAAACAAACTTGATCGTTGTCGTTAAAATTGATTTTTATTGGTCGCAAAATACATAATTGTAGGAACAGAACTAATCATCATTTGTATTTGTTTTATTTTTAACAGATGGACCTTTTTCAACACGGTGTTTCGATTGTTCCTCTTTTGGATAAAGAAAGGACAAAATATTATCGAGATAACTACAAGGATATCCAATTCCCAGAATTTCTTCAACATGACGGTCAATATGTAATGGGTGGATTTGGAGCTTATGGGAATCCATCGTCATTCCACAATTTCATTGTGAGAGAATTGAGAAATGAAACAAACTCTCTTATGACACAATTTTTTTTGAAAAAATTCCAGACCGAATACCCCAAAGAATCTTTCTATATTGAACGGCTTTTTGATAGGATGTGTGTTCGTAAAAATGGAACCACCATTCCAAAGGAGACGTGGCACAGAGATCTTAATCCAATGACAATGATATTGGCGGACAAAAAAAAGAAAGAATACACACCCAGACCAGACGAGCATATATTTGGTGGATGGATTAATCTTGATGATGAGCCACAATATTTCAGTTGTGCTTTATCGACTCATACTGATAATATTATTGTTAAAAAAGGGAAATCAGAAAGTGGTTTTATCGCCCAAGATAAACCAGACAAGAATATGAAGCCAACAAAAATCGAGATTCCTTCGGGGCACGCCATCGTGTTTTATCAAAAAATTCTGCATCAAGTATTACCTAAAAAGTATTCTCAAGACAGTTTTCGACAATTCCAATTATTTCGCATTGTTTGTTCCAACGAGAAACCCGAACCTTTATTTCCACAAGAAAAAATCCATAGATGGATTGATACCCAAGCCACCCCATTACTTCCAAGTGGGCAACATCCCCCAATGTATTCCTCAAATCATTCAAGTATTTTTCTTTTTCGTGGAAATCGAAATGATCCTATCGAATTTTCAAAAAAGATCAACCCCAATTGTTTGATAGAACAAAAATGTAAAAGTGGAAAAAACAAGGACCGACAATATCGTATTGTCCAGCGGTTCATGACATCCCTAAAGGAATATAATTTACCAATGTATCCAGCATACACTCAAGAAGAAAAGAGAATCTTTTTTCCACAACTTTTATTTTGAATAATGAAAAAATGAATCTATTTTTCTGTTTTACTTGTAAATAATTAATTTTTTTGGAATTAATTATTTTTATGGCGTAAAGGAAAATCAAACAAATTTTCTTCTTGTGTGCTGATCGGGTATTTTTTCGATCCATTTCTTGCGAGTATTGGGTGTAATGTCGGCTGTTAACAGATATTGTTCGATAGCCAAGGAACGGATCTGGGGTTTCTTGATACTGTTTATGAATCGGGCAACGGACTTGTTTTGTCTTAAAAGGTGTTGTATATAATTTTTTAACAGGGTTTTTTTGATCAGCTTGCGATAATTCCAATCACAAAGGCGTTTCTCAAGCAATGATTGTATTTTATGCTGAAGACGCTTACTGGATTCTGGGAGTTCTTCCAACAAGGAGATCAAGACATTATCAAGCTGTTTAGAGAGGACCTCCATAATAATATCATCAGTAAGATTGGATCGTGTCGAACCCTTGATATAAACAATTTTTTCAGCGAGAGGCAATCCCATAAATTCAAGGATGGGGCGCATCCATTTCATTTCGGTCTTGCTGGTAAGGGCAAATGCGGTTCGCTGTTTGGGTGTCATGAAGGAGATTATATTCTGTTTTTTCAAGTCGGTTGGGGTGGTGTCCATTTATGAAAAGAAATAATTAATATTATTAAATATATTCAACCTTGGGTGTGAAAATCTTTTCAATCACCTTGGGGCGATCTTTATAGACATCCATTTTCTCGCACACGTGGGATTCGGGCGCTCTATCATGGATACAGAATTGTTTGCGACACAACGAACATTCGATCAAGATCAACGCGTGCTTCCGGCAATGACCACATCTGTTTCTTTTTAAATCCATTGTATCTTCTCTATATAGGCAATATTTTTTGAAATTTTTTCAATTTTTATAAATAATTTTGACTTAAAAATTTAAAAATAACATAAAAATGACGATAAATTACCTTGAAATTATAAAAAAATCACCTTATTATTACCAAGTAGACGGGTTATTACTAGAAAAGACATGCCCAAGTTCCAACGGATTATGGAAAGAATGGAAACACAATCTTCCGGATTATTGTGAAAAAGAAAAGGTGTTTCTTGATATTGTCCAATTGGAACATGATAATCCATACTCTTTTATGGAAATGATGAAGAAATTAAGCCATAAGCTCGAAAAGGAATTTGTGGAATTCATAGAAATGGAAACAGAACGGATTGAAGAAATCCACCAAAAGGAAATCCACTTGATGGTGATTCCCACCATACAGAATTGGAAAGAAATCAAGAAAAATCTTGTGCGTTTTTGCGGGATTTGTGAGAATGTTTCTCATTTTTTTTTACGAACGTCTCTACAGCATTACAAGAATGACTGGACTGCGACGATAACATCCTTTCGTAATTTGCTAATGGGAAAAATCATAATGGGGATAGAACCCTATAAAAAACACACTTGTTTTATAAAAGGAACACCAGTATGGACCACCGATGGAATCAAACCTATTGAACAAATACAGGTAGGCGACAAGGTGATGACCCACAATGGTAGATCCTGTCATGTCATCAACACTTTTAAAAACCAACGAGAAAACAGAAAACTCTACACGATCCATACTTCCTATGGAAAAGTGGCAACGGCCACAGAGGATCACGAATTTTTAGTTTACAGCACGGATTACCATCTAATTATATGGAAAAGAGTATGTCATTTGACAAGGAATGATTATTTGGCAAAGTTTTCTCTGGTGGATCGTCAATCTTTTCATTGTTCCCATCATTTAAAAAATTACCCAGAATTGGACATGTTTATTCATAAATACCCCAGAATTATTGGGATTTCCATTTCCAGAATAATGGGGAACAATGGGTTTGTTGCTATATCAACCAACGAACTTGATGATTGTTTGAAACAGATTGAAGAAAATGATTTAAAAATTTACGACGATTTGGTGATAAATTTGACAGATATCAGTATCCGTATGAAAGTATGGAAATGGGTATTGGAAACAAACCAACACGAATTCGTTTGGGGGTGGTGGGAGGCATTCCAGAATCAAACATATTTTGACACAAAGGAAGAAGCAGAACTGGTCAATATGATTTTGAATCTTTATAATTACAATGTGGAACTGAAACGAAATATCTTAATACCAGGTTCGAAATGGTGCCTAGAGAAAAGAAAAAGAATGAAATTATGCTGTTGCCAAAACGAAGAATTGGTCATAGAAGATAAGATGTTTGTAAGGTTTTCTCACAAAAAAAAAGTTCTTGGCGAACACCCATTCGTTTATACATTGGGTGTGGATAAGGATCATTCATACACAGTCAATGGGTATATTGTTAAAAATTGTATGGGATTGACACCCAATACCATGGTCTTGAAAGAAAATATTATTGTGCCCATTTCAGAATTACAACCAGGAGATTTTATTCTGGATAAAACATACAGCAAAGTAAAAATAAACAATATCATCAAGAACCATTACGAAGGACAGGTTTTTTCAATCCATGATTGTTCCCACTCAGCATCGACTTTAATCTACTTGAAAAACAATGGCAATGCCAGACATATCCAAGATCTGGAAGATAATGAAAAAGTCCAATCGCCGAGTATATGGTATTATTACGATAAAATTATCGACAAAAAGTTTTCAAACAACCTTCTTAATTTTTTGCTGAAATATGTTTGTGATTGGAAAATCGAAGAAGAAAACGAATGGTTCACATGGCCAATATCTATATCGGATAAACTATTCTTGTCGTCCGTCTTGCCCAGTTTTCATAGTTTTCATTATAAACTCCATGACAATGATATTTATATCAAGAAGGACATCCTGACTGGATTTATAAACCAATGTGTGTTTGATCTTTTGTATATTTCTGTTGAAAAATTAAAATATTTCTTTTCCTATATTGATCGTGTGAATAATGGAAAAATTCGTTTGGATCATAAACAATCCCATTTCTGCGACACCCTCCGGTTTTTTATAAATCGGGAAAACAACAACATCCAACAGCACAACTATATAGGTGATATTTATGATATTGAAGTAGAAGGTGATGGATTCTGCACCTCTCAAACAATTATAAAGAAGGATTTTAAGGTGAGTATTGAAAACAGAAATCTGGATAATGTTTCATACCTGTATATACCTGATGTATTTTTTCAAAAAATAAATATTGAGGATGGGGAAAACCAGACCAGTAAAGTGTGGCAAGAAATCGTGAGAGACCAATTAAAAAATGGAAAACCCTCCATCGTGTGTGTGGACCGGAATAAGAACGAGTGTGTTTCTGGAGATACACGCATTCTAACATATAATGGTATTGTCTCGATTTCTTCAAAAAAAGATGAACTTGTTTCAGTATGGAATGGCACACATTTCACAGATGTCATGATTACACAAACAGGATACGAAAAAAAATTCTTAAAGTTTTATTTCTCAAATGGAATGTGCCTTACGTGCACCCCTTATCATAAATTCTTTCTGCTTGGACCAGATGGGAACATCAATAAATCCCACGCCTCTGAAATTGTTTGCGGTGATGAACTGGCCCCTTACCAACTGCCATCGATATCAACCATTGATGTCTTGCCTTCTTCAATCATCATGACTCTGGAATGGATTGCCAAAAGATGTGTTTATATCGAAAATTATGTGGTCCTCTTTGATAAGGATGTGGAATCATTGAAAGATATCTTGATGGACCTCCAATATTGCGGTCTTGCGAGCAATATCCTTTTCAATTCCTACAGGAATGAGTATGAATTACGAGTTAAAAAGGAAAGGTGGAATTTATTGAATTATCGACATTTGAACAAACACACCACTTATATTGAAGGGGATATAATCAAAAACATAAAGGTGGTCAGGATAGAAGAGAGCCAGAAATACCAAGAATCTTATTGTTTCCACGAACCATTTTCTGGAACGGCTATTTTTGAGGGGATAGCCACTGGACAATGTGAAAATTTTTCGGATGTCATGTGTGTCCAGGGGTTTATTGATGTTTCAAAATTTATAACAACAAATCCTCTAAAAAAACATTTATATAATTATCACGTTTCAGTTTATACTACCAAAGATTGCCCTTTCTTGCGCTTGCTCCAATTAGAATACGAATACCTGGAATTCAAGGATATTGATACGTGCCAAGAAGAATGGAACATCAAAAGACACGCTCACGCATTAAGCAGTGTACCCGCAATTTTTTTGGATAATATATATGTGGGGAATTTTATTGATTTCTGGAAACATTATTTGTGCCCTGTATTGGAAGTGGAAACCCTGTATAAATCCGTCTATTTATTATGCCAGGGGCTTGATAATGCGATTGACCAGGAACAGAAACACAAGATTATTAATGAATTTGGTTTCTTATCCAACAGGCCGATCCTTCTCAAAGTAGCCAATATGCGAAACGTATTGGTTAGTATGAAATTATCACTTGACGACCCTCAATCACAAAAATTGAATGATACCATTTTTAAAACAATTTATCACGCAGCAATCAAGGCGTCCAATGATTTGTCGGTTAAAAAAGGACCTTGTATTAATTCTTCTAAAATCATTTCAAAACTTGAAGATTGTCTGGAAAATAATGAGAATATATGGCAAAACATATTGAAAAAAGGAATAAGAAATGCGATCTATATTCGAACTCTTGACGAAATCGAAAAAAATATACTTTATCAGTTTTATCAATTTTTGAGGAAAGAAATCAATGTCCTGACAAACAATACGAACCATTTAACAGTATTGGATACAATCGGTAAATTAAATTCTGTGCGGGATACAAACATCCCAAATTCACTAAAAAAAATTTACCAGAATGAGTATGAAGTTTCACAATTAAAAAGATTGCAATTCATGGTAGAAAGAAAAAAATATAATGTTGTTGACGATATATTTCATCTCTATAGTGATGACCAAATGGACGAAGAACTATTATCCGAATTACAACAAAAAGTATGGGCAGAAGGATTTGATACAATCCAGATCCACAACAAGTAATAATTATTAATTATTTTTCTAAAAAGAAACAACAACAATCAAAATGAATAACAATTTGTCGTCTTATGAAGATTTTAGTATCGGCGGTGGCATTGGTGGGAGAGGTGGAGGCGCATTTGGTCCAGGCATTGGTGGGAGAGGTGGAGGAGCATTTGGTCCAGGCATTGGTGGGAGAGGTGGAGGAGCATTTGGTCCAGGTATTGGTGGGAGAGGTGGTGGAGGCTCATTTGGTCCTGGTATTGGTGGGAGAGGAGGAGGAGCATTTGGTCCTGGAAGAGGTGGTGGGAGAGGAGGAGGCGCATTTGGTCCAGGCATTGGTGGGAGAGGTGGAGGAGCATTTGGTCCTGGAAGAGGTGGTGGGAGAGGAGGGTCATTTGGCCACCACCACCCAAAACCCCGATACTATTACAACTATTATCCATACTATTCTAACTATTATTATCCATATTATTACCCGTATTATTACCAAAATTATTATCCTTATTATGAAGATGAAGATGTCTGTTTTTGCACAGAAACCACATATGATTATAAAGACCAGCAAAAGGTTTGTTTCGATGGAATTTGTGGCATTTGTGTTCCACGCTCATTGTGCAAGACATGCGACGATAAATTTATCTGCAAAAAATAGATAAAAAATTATATTGCATATTTATTAGTATATAGTCATTTATGAATAAAATCATAGTTTTTGGATTCCCGCATTGTGGAACAAGTATCTTGAAATCTATTATAGGACATATTGACGATGTGGAAGAGATAGTGGATGAGACAGACAGAATTACAACTACCAAAAAAAATAAAAAATATATCTTGTGCAAATACCCATACACTCTTGATGAATTTTTTACATCAAATAACGAGTATAATAATTATATAAAAATATTTATAATCCGCAATCCACTCTTTGTATTTTCTTCATTGAATAAAAGATTTCAATATAAGATACCTATTAAATGCAGTATCGAAAGTTATGTCAGGACAATTACCAAATTCAATCATTGCAGAAATAATCCTATTAAGAATTTGTATACAATTCGATATGAAGATTTATTTGAAAATAATTATCAAAATTTGAAAAATATATTTGATTCTATTGGATTACAATACACGAATAAAACTTTTGACAATTCTAGATACAAGAATAAAATCATATCCAATGTAATGTTGGTGGATCACAAACCAAAAAACACAGAACACGATTTATATCGGACGTGGCAAATCAATCAACCATTTGTTAATAATAACCATTTATCAAAGCTGGATTTAAGGCCGGAACAGAAAAACAAGATACTGAATAATAAAATGATACGTCTGGTTTATCCAGAATTATAAATATAAATTTGCTAAAGTTATTTTTTCTTAAAATATTTTTTAAGAAAATGTCATACACTAATAATCAAAATTGTTATCTAAGGAGATTGGGTGGTCAAAAGAGTGATGATTTCCTGGATCGAATCAGAATAAGAGCCCTTATTCGCTGAACGGGGAAGACCTGGGAAACTTGTCTTGTATTTCTTGGAGTAAGTGAAGGGAATGGCGGGCAATTGATTGGTCTCAAGATAGGGATCCTTGACAACCTGATCCTTGTTTGTCAGATCGATAATCTTGAAATAGGGGCGAAGACCGGCTTTTTCAATAAACCCCTTGTACATTACACAAAAGTGGCACGAATCAGAAGTATACACAGTAATGTCCAGATCTTTCAATTGTTTTTCCAATTCAGGATGGATCTGGGGCTTGGCATTGCCAGAAGAAACGGATTTTTTATCAAGGGCCTTGATGAGCATCTCGATACTGGGAGGAGCACCAGTGATGCTTGTGCCCAGAGTAGAAGATTTGATAAAAGGCACACCGTTCGCGCCGTGCTGGGCCAATTCATTCCTGAAGGAAGGATTTGAAATGTCCTTTATAACAACACCACTGAGGATATCATTCTTGTCCATCATATTCAACAATGTCTGGCTGTGGGGACAATTCTTGGAATCGACAAACACAACCAACCCCAGCTTACTAATAGTAGTGTTCAGGGGCTTTTTTTTTTCCATAGTAAAACCTTCCTTCATCATCATAGGAGGAGGTGTTGAAAAAATGGGGGGCGCAGGAGCCCGAATGGGTTCGTTCCCAGGGCACTGTGCCATGTGGAAAGAAGTGCAACGCTTGCCGTAGCCAGATTCGACGGTGTAATAACCAACACCATTGTAATCGTGGGAAAGGGCATTGTATCCATAATTATTGTAATCGTGGGGCAATTGGATGTAATGCATAGGAGGGATAATGGGAGAAACTGGAGGGCCCCACACACTCTTGTTGTTGTAGGTGTCCAACTGAGCATATCCATTTTTGGGGTTTGTTACAACTGCACCGAGTTCTGCTGACATGTTCTTTTTTCTATATATAAAAAAAAAAATTTATGAAAATTTATGAAAATTTCTAGATATTTATTAATTTTATTTTGTTTTTTTATAAACAAATGTCTGTTCTAAAAAGAAATCCTATTGCGTTGCGTCGGATTGTTGCCGATGTAAAAAATTTTGATTGGGAAATTTATCTGCTGAATTACCCAGAATTAGTCAATAAAGGCATAAAAACAAAAGAAGATGCCATTAATCATTACAAAAAAATTGGATTTTTTGAAAATAGGTCTTTTAAAATCACAGGGAATTTTGATGCCGAGAAATATTTAAAAGAACACGCGTCCATCGGTTTAAAAACACCAAGGGATGCGTACATTCATTCTAAAAGGGTGAGTTCCTTAAAAAAGAGGAATGAAGATTTCAAGAGGAATCTTCAAGCATATCGTGTGCCAATTGCGTCTCAAAACAGAAAAATTGTCAATAACAAGGCATTTATAAAACAAAATAATCCACCCACTCAAATCCACCAACCACCCCAACCTCAACAACCAAGGCGTATTGTCCAACCTTTTGCGATCCGGCAGGCAAACTCAAGATTAAACCCAAAAAACAATATTGTGCCGTCCATTTTTACGATGAATGCGAGAAGACTTGTCAAACAATCGAAACCCGGACAACTGGTCCTCCACGAACCACCTTCTTCTTATTTTGGAAAACGGGGGCTTCTTGGACCCCCCAAATATTTAAATTGATCGGCATTTAAAATGTCAAAAAATTTTTAATTTCAAATCTATCTAAAGGATTATACCCTAATAGTAAGAAAGCAAAGATGAAAGTCGTGCCGTATCAGTCGGAGCGAGACGGAGTATATCTCCGCACGACTATGAGTAGGGTAGTATCTTCTATGTTCTAAAAACATTAAATTGGGGGTATTGCATTAACCGAAGTTCATCAGTGGCATTTCATCGATGTCACCACCCATGATTTACATGAAGATCCATTGACATTTAAAATGTCGGTCGGTGTAAATTAATGCTATATCAAAAACTTATAAAATATAATATTTCTTTCTTCATAAGAAAAAAGAAATGTCTGCTACTCAATTTTACCCATTAACAGGGACAGTTGGTTTATCAGGCCCCTATCTGGGAGTACAAACTATTCAGGGGGGTCTGCGAACACTTGATATTTTTACTGATAATATAGGAGCTGCTTCTGGTGATATTATTAATTTAGCGGTTGGTAATATTGTTATTGGAGGTATAACAGGACCATTCTATACTGGTGCTACAGGTTTAACTGGGTATGACGGGCCAACTGGCTACACTGGGCCCACGGGTCTGCCTGGGACAGCCGTCAATACGGGTTCTACGGGCATGTCGGGACCAACCGGTAATACTGGCGACACTGGGCCGACGGGTTTAACTGGGCCAACTGGAGGGACTGGACCAACTGGATGGACGGGGTCAACTGGACTGACTGGACCAACTGGATGGACGGGCCCAACTGGATGGACGGGGCCAACGGGCCTGACTGGATATACTGGTTTAACCGGTCCAACGGGTCTAACTGGCAGCACAGGGACAACGGGCCCTACGGGACTGACTGGGTATACTGGATGGACGGGTCCTACCGGCACGACCGGACATACGGGTCCAACTGGTGATACTGGCCCAACTGGTCCAACTGGATGGACGGGTGATACTGGAACAACAGGAAATACAGGTGATACTGGACCGACGGGCACAACTGGCCCGACTGGATGGACTGGCAGTACAGGGACAACGGGCACAACGGGGCCCACTGGAAATACTGGTAGGACTGGGACAACTGGCACAACTGGAAACACGGGGTGCACAGGATCCACAGGCAATACTGGAAGGACTGGACCAACTGGTCGCACTGGGCCCACTGGCAATACTGGTTCGACTGGGAGGACCGGACCAACTGGAATGACCGGGAGGACGGGTCCTACCGGCCCAACTGGTTCAACTGGAATGACCGGGAGGACTGGGCCTACTGGGTGGACAGGTCCAATTGGAAGGACTGGACCAACAGGGACAACCGGAGCAACAGGTCCTCTGGGGACTGGACCCACTGGGCTAACAGGACCAACTGGATCGACTGGGCCCGTGGGTGTGCCCGGATCAGCGACAAATACTGGTGCGACTGGTCCAACAGGAGAAGTTGGAACTGGCCCGACGGGTCTGCCTGGAGAAGCATCCAATACTGGTGCGACTGGTCCAACAGGAGAAGTTGGAACCGGGCCAACTGGAGATACAGGACCAACTGGAACAACTGGTGCGACAGGGCCACTTGGCACAGGCCCAACTGGTTCGACTGGATGGACTGGTTCAACTGGTGATAGTGGTCCCACTGGTTCAACCGGTGATAGTGGTCCAACTGGTTCGACTGGTGATAGCGGGCCTACCGGAGAAATTGGACCGACAGGATACAGCGGTGTCCCCCCAGGTGGGCTCACCAACGAGATTTTGGTAAAAAACAGCAATGCCGATTATGATACTGTCTGGACCCCCGATATCATCACAAATACTATTCATAATGGTCAATACACCGGCACAAACATGTTCTTGAATGGAGATCTGAGCCTGACTGGAAGATTGGCCAATACAACAACAGAAATAAGAGTGGGTCTGGAAAGTGGGTTTTCATCACAAGGAACCGAGACTGTTGCGATTGGCTACCAAGCAGGGTACAATCGCCAAGGCAATTATAGTGTCAGCGTGGGATCACAAGCAGGAGAACTCGATCAGGGTATTTATGCTGTTTCGGTTGGGTACAATGCTGGAAATAGCGCCCAGGGTGCCAATACGGTTGCGATTGGCAGTAATTCTGGTGATATTTCTCAGGGTAATGGGGCAGTTGCGGTTGGTGGCAACGCTGGGAATTTTGAACAGAGTGCCAATTCGGTTGCCGTGGGTTTTGGGGCAGGCCAGACACAACAGCAGGCAAACGCGATCGCCATTGGGAACAGTTCAGGATTGACCCTACAGGGGCTCGATGCCGTCGCAATTGGAAATCTTGCGGGGAATTACGAACAGAGTGCCAATTCGGTGGCAATTGGGTACGAAGCTGGATTTACACAACAACAAATAAATGCGGTTGCGATTGGCAATAGTGCTGGATATTCAACACAGGGCATAGGGGCGGTGGCGATTGGGGATAATGCTGGGAATATATCTCAAGCGGCCAATACGATTGCCATTGGTTCGAATGCGGGTGTTTCTTTACAACAGATTGACGCAATTGCCATTGGGAATAGTTCTGGGAATACCGCACAAAATTATTATGCGATTGCCGTTGGAAGCAATGCCGGAAATTACCAACAAGGGACCGAAACAATCTCACTTGGGCACAATGCCGGAAACTACCAACAGAGCGCTAATTCGGTGGCAATTGGGACCAGTGCGGGTGCCAGGAGCCAGGGCGCACAAGCCGTGTCGATGGGCTACCAGGCTGGATTATCTTCACAATCTCCCTATGCGGTTGCGATTGGTTCGAGTGCGGGGGCAACAGGACAACAGACAAGCAGTGTTGCGATTGGTTTGAATGCTGGGTCTTTAACCCAAGGGTCCTATACTATTGGGATTGGCAGCAGTGCGGGTCAGTATTCTCAAGGGCAACGGGGGGTTGCGATTGGTGAGAATTCGGGTAGGTACACACAGGGTCAGTATTCGGTGGCGATTGGCACCAATGCTGGTGCGACTGGTCAGGGGAATTATTCAGTCGCAATGGGTTATCAGGCGGGGAACATAAACAAGGGATTGAATTCGGTGGCGATTGGGACGAATGCTGGATACTCCTCACAAGGAGCCAACTCGATTGCGATTGGCTACAATGCGGGGTTGACGGGACAGAAAGGTGTTGCGATTGGCCCAAATTCTGGGGCTTATAACCAGGGCACATTTTGTGTTGCGATGGGGTTTGCTGCTGGGTGCACGGGCCAGGGGCAGAATAGTATTGCGATTGGGTACAATGCCGGAAACACAACACAGGGCAATGCTTCGGTGGCATTGGGTTTTGGGGCTGGTGGGCAGACCCAAGGATCCGGAGGTATCGCAATGGGTCAATACGCGGGTCAGGTCAGTCAATCTAACTATGGTCTGGCAATCGGTGTCCAAGCAGGGAATACATCCCAAGGTCTGGATGGGATTTCGATTGGGCGGACAGCAGGGTATTCGAGCCAATCCGCAAATTCCATCGCATTAGGAAGACAAGCCGGGTACACCGGACAGGGCACGAATGCGTTTGCTTGTGGTAATAGTGCGGGTCAATATTATCAAGGTGCTAATTCCATTGCGATTGGACATTTTGCGGGGAATCTGGGTGGGAGTGCCAATACGATAGCAATCGGTAATCAAGCCGGATACTCGGCACAAGGCGCCAATTCGATTGCCATTGGGCTTTTGGCAGGACAAACGAGCCAGCACGCCAGAACGACTGTGATAAATTCTTCTGGAGTCGCATTAAACACCAATAGGACAGACGCATTATTCATTGCCCCCATCCGCAATACAGGAACTTCCAATTACTTGTTCTACAATCCAACAACCAAAGAAATTACTTACCAGAGTGGCGGTGGTGATGGTTCTACTGGCCCCACTGGTGCTGGTGCGACTGGTCCAACTGGTATAGCTGGAGATACTGGTAAAACTGGTCCAATTGGTGAAACTGGACCCACTGGTGCTGGTGCGACTTGTCCAACTGGTATAGCTGGAGATACTGGTAAAACTGGTCCAATTGGTGAAACTGGACCCACTGGTGATGCTGGTGCGACTGGTCCAACTGGTATAGCTGGAGATACTGGTAAAACTGGTCCAATTGGTGAAACTGGACCCACTGGTGATGCTGGTGCGACTGGTCCAACTGGTTCCGCCGGTCCTGAAATTATTATCCAATGTCTCAACACTTCTGGTGGTCCCCTGACAAGGGGGCAAGCCGTCATGTCGGTCGGGGCTACGGGTGATACTATCAATATCGCAGAAGCCGTGAATGATGGGACGATTGACTCCAAATATTTTGTGGGTATTGTTTATGATAATTCTATTGCGAATGGTGCTCTGGGGAATGTCATTGTTTTTGGCACTCTCAACAATCCCACTCTGGTAGGTTCTTACACGATTGGGGACATCCTCTATATTGACCCCACCACTCCAGGACAACTGACAAAGGTCGTCCCGAATGCCCCTTCTGCTGATCTGGCAATTGCTATTGTTTTGAAGGTCCTTGGTTCCTACAAGATTTTTGTGAGGATGTGGTCGCAGGGGCAGACAATAATGGAATTATACGATGTCAATGGTGGCACTCCCACTGGACAATCTATGTTGGTGTATGATGACACGAGTTTGGTGTGGGGTGCTACTGGTAGTATTCGACCAATCTCTATCGTGAATGCTGGTGGCTATACGGGAACAGAAGGAAAATTTTCAACCTTTATTGATGCCCCTACCATAAATCCAAGTTATACTGAGGTCAAGATTGCGACCAATGCTGGCCTGACATCACAAGGAACAAATGCCGTAGCGATTGGAACGAATTCTGGACAAACAAGCCAAGGAGCGGATGCGGTGGCTATTGGTAATCAAGCAGGATATTCACTCCAACAAGCCAATTCTATTGCGATTGGGTATAAATCTGGGTACACTGGTCAATCCGCAAATTCTATTGCCATTGGTAATCTGGCAGCCCAAAGTGGTCAATCCGCAGGTGCGATTGCGATTGGTTATCAATCCGCAAATAATGTTGTTCAACACGGAAGCAGTATTGCCATTGGGTCGTATGTGGGGGGTCAGGATCAAGGAACAAATTGTGTCTCTATTGGTTCCTTTGCCCTGAAACAGACACAAGGAAATGGTTGTGTTTCTCTGGGACAAAACGCAGGGCGAAACCAATCCACCGGTGCGATTTCGATTGGGAACAATTCAGGGGCCACATCCCAGGGAGCCCAAGCAGTATCTATGGGGTATTTCGCTGGGAATAATACACAGGGTGCTTCGGCGATTGCGATTGGATGGGTTGCGGGGCAATCCAACCAGGGGGCAAGGAGCATATCTATAGGAGCGTTCAGCGCAAATACAGCACAATCAACAGATGCTGTCGCAATTGGGTACAATGCTGGGAATGCCAGCCAGGGACAGTATGCGATTGCTGTTGGTGTGAATGCGGGGAACACATCACAAGGGTTAAATTCTATCGCAATTGGATACAATGCGGGATACACGGGACAGCACGCCAACACAATTGTTGTCAATGCCCAAGGATCCACACAATTGAACACTGATAGGACGGATGCGCTGTTTATGGCCCCCATCCGCAACACAGGAACCGATAACTACCTATTCTACAACCCAACAAGCAAAGAAATCACATACAGTTCAGGTGGTGGTGGCGGGCCTGGTTCTACGGGCCCAACTGGTGATGCTGGAACAACTGGTCCTACGGGTGCTTCTGATGGTTCTACTGGTCCTACTGGTGCGGCTGGAGATGCTGGTCCAACTGGAGATGCTGGTCCAACTGGAGTTTTTGGTGTCGAAGGTGCGACTGGTGGTTCTATGCTTGTATACAACAATGGGAAATGGAATCCTACTGGAACTATAACCCCCCTAAGTATTGTGAATGCTGATGGGTACACTGGTGGTAATATGTTTGTTAATGGTAATTTCAGCATCACTGGTAGGATTGCGAATACATCAACCGAAGTTAAGATTGGTGTATTGTCAGGATTTACAAACCAACAGAGCAATGCGGTCGCGATTGGCAATACAGCGGGTCAATCAACACAGGGGATCAATGCTGTCGCAGTTGGATATGGTGCTGGAAATCTAAATCAAGGTACTTCTTCTGTGGGTATTGGTTTAAATGCTGGATATCAAAGCCAAGCAGCATCATCTGTCGCAATTGGGTCAGGTGCGGGGCAGACATCCCAAGCAGCATCATCTGTCGCAATTGGGTTAGGTGCGGGGAGTACATCTCAAGGAACTCAATGCGTCGCAATTGGATGGGAAACGGCCGGAGGCACTCAAGGCGCAAGAGCGGTTGCTGTTGGTCGCAGAGCAGGAAACAATACTCAGGGTGTGGATGCTGTTGCGATTGGGAATAATTCAGGTTTTCAATTCCAAGGAATAAAAGCAGTTGCGGTTGGAGAAGCCGCTGGATTCACAGGACAAGGAATTTTCTCTGTGGCTATGGGTGTTGCCGCAGGATTGAATTACCAGAGTGCAAACTCTATCGCAATTGGTTCTTACGCAGGACAATTTGGATCCGCCACATCGAGCAGCAATTCTATCGCGATTGGCACTCTGGCAGGGAATTCTCAACAAAGAGCCAATTCCATCGCAATTGGTTATCAATCTGGATTCACTGGACAGAGTTCAAATTCAATAGCATTTGGGTACAAGGCTGGAATGAATTATCAAGGGACCGATGCTCTGGCAATTGGGAATAGTTCTGGTATGAATGGGCAAGGAGCCAATTCAATTGCGGTTGGTAATTTTGCGGGATTGAGCAACCAGCACGCCAACACAATCATTGTCAATGCCAGTGGATCAGCCCTAAACAGTGATAGGACAGATGCGCTGTTTATGGCCCCCATCCGCAACACAGGCACCGATAACTACTTATTCTACAATCCAACAACCAACGAAATCACCTACCAGAGTGGTAGTGGTGGTCCAACTGGGCTTGCTGGGCCAACTGGGCTTGCTGGGACAGCTGTGAATACGGGTTCCACCGGTGATACTGGTCCAACAGGATGGACTGGTCCTACTGGGCTTGCTGGGACGGCTGTGAATACGGGTTCCACTGGCCCTACTGGTCCTACCGGTTGGACTGGACCACAGGGTGTTCCTGGGACTGCCGTCAATACGGGTTCCACTGGCCCCACCGGTCCAACAGGAGGGACTGGACCACAGGGTGTTCCTGGAACTGCTGTGAATACGGGCGCCACTGGCCCAGCCCAAAATATTATAACCGCTTCCAATTCATCATTGGCAGCTGGAAACACACTTACTGTCAATGCCCCCAATGTTATTCAAAATGTTATTCCAACCTATATACAGAATTCGACATTATTCAATGGATTAAATCCATACACATTTGAAATGTCGGTTGTTAAAGACGTCGCAACATTTACAACTGACCCTATAACCGCACAATCTAACTATTTCCAGAACACTCTCAGGAGTTGCAAGTTGTCAAATGGAAACTTTGTGATTGCCTACACAACTTCAAATTCTATATTAAAAGTCCAACTATGGGATGGTTCTGCCTACACACTTATAGGATCAGCAACCGTAACCAGTTCGTTATATTACGCTTATTATTACTACCAATTTGACATTTGTGCCATCGCAGGAACCACAAATTTTGCGGTTTTCTACGCAGAAGGTTCAACCACATATCCAAACCTAGTTGTTTATGACAACACGTGTGCGCAAATATTAAGCCCCACCCAAATAGACACAAATCTTTGCAGAGGATACTGTAGCATTGATAGTTTGAGCACTGGGAACCTTACAATGGCGTGGTGTGGTGGCGCCAGTGGTTATGCTCAATTCGCAGTGTACACTCCAGCGGGCAGCCAGGTAGTCGCTCCTTTTAATCCAAGCATGTTGTATTCTTATGGATCTTCGCTAAAAAAATTGGCATCAATCGATTATGTTGCTTATATATGTAATGACGGCACCACAGGATATTATGCTGTCATCGATTGCACCAATCTACCCATTACCAACACTATTAATCCTGGGAGGATTTATGGATATAGTGTATTTAATAACAGTTGTAATGAAATTGTGGCATTAAAAGATAATGATTTTGCTGTATATGGCGGAAACAATTCATATTTTAATCTGTTTTACGTAATCAAAACTACCGATCTTCTCAACTGGAATCACACGGGTGTTTATGATCCATTTAACATGTCCTTGTATTCTCTCGCTCAATATACTTCTGTCCCCAGTGTGAATATGGACATCAGTCAAGAACTTTTTATTGCTGTTACAACTGGATATAGCACACAGGTAAATAACGAATGTCCTGTATGGATAAATATAATGCAGGGTAAAGATCTGGGAAGCTTGAATTTCGGTCAAACAAGGTCTTACATACCATACGCAAATCGTCTTGCCAGCAACCCAACAGTGAGGGCTCAAATCTTGGATGATAAAAAGATTGTATTCTATTGGAGTGATCCCAATAACTCGTATTATGGAAAATTCATGATTTATCAAGTATCTCATTTCCAAACATCTATAAGTGGAACCACAGCAACCATCACAAACTATACAGGTGCTACTCAAAATGTAAATATCACAGCTTTCTATTAAAGTCATGATACCAAAACTTGTGGTGGTAAATAATTATTTTTTTTATAAAAAAATAATCTAAAGATTTCGAAAACAAGAAACAAAAACAGATGAACAAGGAGAAATATATCTTTCGGTGCAAGACCACGGACGCACACATCATGAAGATACTCTTCAAACTCCTCCACAACAATATCAAAACGGCGTGTTTCAGCATCACACCCAAAGGAATCTCTCTGTGCATGACGGATTCCAATCGTCGCACCCTCGTGAAACTGGAGATGCTGGCGAAAGAATTCAACCTGTACCAGTTGAAAGAACCCGTCATCAATATTGGCATCAATGTCAACCACATGTACAAGCTTTTGAAATCAAACAAGAAGAAGGATTCCATCCTATTGTTCATCAGGGAGGATTCCCCTTCTGATTTGTGTATCCAGGTCATTCCCAAGGACCACACCCGTATCGCCAATTCCAACATCCGTATCCAGAACATCCAGAACCTCGAGATTGGGGTGCCTGACGGCTACGACAACAATCTCCTTGTCCCCTCGTCCGAATTCTGTAAAGTATGCAAGAACATGCTTTCCATGTCCAATACCATCTCAATCACCGCCATCCAGGATGCGGTCCGTTTTGTCTGCAATCTGGGCAGTGTTTATTCTCGGGAAGAAATCCTTGGTGAAAACACCGACACTGAGGAATTTGAGAATCCTCATTTCATGGATGATTTTGATACAGAACAGCTCCAGCGCATCATTGAGATCACGGGATTGTCCCCCAACCTCAATATCCACTGCACCAAAGGGCTCCCGCTATTCATTGAGACCCGTATTGGGAATTTAGGCACCATTGCCCTCTACATCAAATCCAGGCGCCAGCTTGAAGAAGAACAACTCCACACGGAAATGTAGACAGATTCGTTGATTATATAAACGCGTTTTCAATATATAAAAATTATATTGAAAAAAGATTGTTTTTAATTATTTTTTTCTGGATTTTAACATTTGATTACTTCCGTTTTTTATTAGGTTTTCTTTTTGATAAACTCTTTCTTATTTTGTATATTAAATACAAAATAAGGAGGAAGAATAATATTCTAGAATTATTATAAATCTTGGATAACAATACTATTACAAGACCTAATATAGATTCAAAAGGATTTTTTGGGTTAGTCGATATTCTCATGGCCTCTCTACTTAAATGTGTCCATTTATCGTTAATATATTCAGTAAAATTAGCACATGATTGGGATGATTCTGGATTAATACATAAAAAATGTAATTTTAACAATATGCGAATATCATTTTCTGGAATATATCCTTTGACACAATGATAATCATTATTATAATCCATACCATTAAAATCCAACCTATCCAACAAACTTTTTTTATTTTCTATTGTTGTATATGTTGTTTTATTTTTAGTAATGGCCAAGATAACACGAATAAATTTATTACCGCATTGAGGAACATATTTAAATGGTGCGTCATAATGACAATCACTAAGAGCTATATCGCTATTTTTTCTTTTAGATGGATCAACACTTATATATACTTCATCACTTGAATGAATTGGTTTGATTGTAAACTTTGGATAATGATATTGAATTTTATTTATAATTTCTGGCGCATTCCTTATTCTTTCTAATTTTTGTTTAAGATTTGTATCTTCAACTTTATTAATCCAGTAGTGTGTAGATGTATCACTCGTATGACCTGAATAATACTTTTCTATATATTCAATATCTTTGATATAATATTCTGGAAGTCTGTCTTCAATTAACATATCTTTTTTATAATTAATAAATAATTATAAAATAATTGAAAGATGGTTGTTTGTTGCATTCCAAACAAGTTTTTTGTCTCATAAAAAAATTCTTATTTTAAATATTCTAATATTTTTAAATCAATTTAAATTTTTCAAGTGCTTGAAATACAATACTATCATTACGATCAGGAGGATAATGCTGATTATCAACAACACAGTGGGCCAGAAAGGACCTGGAGGATCTTTGTAGGGCAATACACTGTTCTCTAGAAATGTAAGACGAGCCGGCAAATAATAGTATTTTATATGTGAAAATTACATATAAAAATCAGTATAAATTATGTTTCCAGACACAAGTCATAAAATAAATGGATTACATCAACTTCCTTGGTAGGTTGATTATTGATACAGGATTGTAAACATTCTTTCAAATAATCAAGCCTTAACTGCCATTCTTGTTCTTTCTTTTTCTTGACAACACATATACCTTTTTTATTTGTTCCCCAACACGATGTGATATTATTCTTATCCTTGTCTAAATAATCATCGGGATTAAAGCGGATAAGATACAATGGACGATTTCCAGAATCCTGAAAAAGTTCCATCATTCGTTTGTTTGTGCATATGCAATCGTAAGACTGATGCTGGTTTTCATCTATTTCAATAACAATCGTATATAATCCCATATCAATATAACAATCTGGGCGTTTTTTCGAGCATCCGTATTCAATTTTTTTGTCAAAAGTCATTGTGATATTAGGAAAATTTTGTTTTAAAAAATCTGATACAGCCGTTTCTTTTGTCTTGTAGTTGCGAGTTATAGGTTCATCTGGAAACATATATAAAAAACAACGGAAACAATATCCTCTATATTTCTTGGTGACGACAACATCGCATAAATGCGTCTTACAAGTTGTATCTTTGACATTTACCATACCATTTTTTCGGTGTTTCGCACACATGATGCCTTTGGTTTGCCCTGGAAAATTAAACACTGGAATTGTATCACATTCTAAACAAGTATGGCTTTTTATATTTCGCATTCCAGTCTTCTGATGGTCAGCACAAAATATAGGTCTTGTTTGATCTGGGAAATTAAAACATGGTTGTTTATCGCATTCTAAACATTTTAAATTTACCACGTTTTGCATTTGTGGTTTTTTATGGTCTGCGCAATAGATGGCTTTTGTTTGATTGGGAAAATTGTACGATGGTAGTTTATCACACTCTAAACATGTCAAGTTAACAACATTCCGCATCTGCGATTTCTTATGTTCTGCACAATAGATTCCTTTGGTTTGCCCCAGAAAATTAAAATGTGGTTTCTTATCACATTCGAGACATGTCGGTTTAATTACATTTTGCATTCCACTCAACTTATGGTCTGCGCAATAGATCCCTCTTTTTTCGCCTTGAAAATTAAAATGGGGTTGCTTATGACATTTTAAACATGTGCGACTCACAACATTCCGCATATGTGGTTTCTTATGATCTGCACAATAGATGCCTTTCATTTGACCTTCAAAATTAAAGTGGGGTTTCTTATTACACTCTAAACATTTTGGGACCATTATACTAACCATCCCCGGTTTTTTATGTTGCGCACAATAAATCCCTTTCGTTTGATCTTGAAAATTAAAATGCGGGCGTTTATCACATTCTAAACAACTGGTATGAACAACATCACGCATCTGCGACTTCTTATGGTCTGCACAATAGATTGGTTTTTCTTGGTCCGGATAATTGAAAGATGGGAATTTGTTGCAATCCAGACAGGTAGGGTGAATCACATCTCGCATACCCTGTTTCCGATGCTCTGCGCAATAAATGGCGTTTTCTTGGTCTGGATAATTGAAAGATGGTTGTTTGTTGCAATCCAAACAAGTTTTTTGTCTCATAAAAAAATTCTTATTTTAAATATTCTAATAATTTTAAATCAATTTAGATTTTTCAAGTGCTTGAAATACAATACTATCATTACAATAAGGAGGATAATGCTGATTATCAGCAACAATGTAGGCCAGAAAGGACCTGGAGGATCTTTGTAGGGCAATACACTGTTCTCTAGAAATGTCATTCTTGCCGGCAAAATCTCGGCGACACGATAGATGTTGGGCTGTAAATCTTTCCTGAAAATCTGGAAATGACCTGTGAATTTTTTTGGGTCGTCATTCCAGGGTAGTGCTTCCAGTTCGAGATAATCTCCTTTGGGTGGTTTTTTCAACCCCAGAAAGGATTTGGTGCTGTCGGTCAGGATCTGGAATGTCTTGTCAAGCGTTAAAACTGGGTACTGAATAATGTTATTATCGTGGACATTGTCAAGGTACATGTAGGTATCAGGGATTTTTTTGGACGGATCCACTGATAAATACGGCACTCTTTTCAGTTTGTTCTCAACAATCGCAATGACCTCGGGCCGCGCAAAAATCTTCATGATGAAATTCGACTTGTCCTGTATATTGTTTGCCAGTTCGTAGAATTGTGGGTACTTGTCGATAAACAATACCTTCAATCCAATATCTTCTCCCTTGTAGAGCCACCTCAGGTCTTCCTGTAAAAAATACTGTTTCTTGGTCGCATACGAATAGTAGCAGATTGTCATGATATCACGCTGCATGAGAACAGTGTTTTTCTGGTCTTCGCTTTCTGTAAGGGGATAAATATTGGGGCGAAAAAACACGGCGGTTCTGTTCCACAAGTCCTTTGTTGGGTCTGTTTTCTTGTCGAATATATTCCACATCAGGTTCATGTTTTTTAACAGGACAGAATTGAGTGGGGCACAATAGCTTTTCTTTTTTGGGTCCGATGGTTCTAGGTAGTAGCCACACGCACAGTATGGGTTTTCACGACATTCCTGGATACATTCTTCCAGTGTCCCCCCACGACTGCATTCACCATTGATGGTGTCTCTGCAACTGATGAGTGTGGCAAATGGTTTCACCATTGTATTTTCAAGGACACTAAAATCACTCATAATAAGAACCTTTTTATTCCAAAACAATAAAAAATGAATTCGTAATTCTTCTTCTTTCTTGTTAATCAATCAATGACACGCCAAGAACTGAACAATCTTATTTCGAAAAATATTGTTTTTTACAATGAGGTCAAGAATAGAATGTCCGGGTTATTCCTTAGTTTTGTCAATGAATATTGTCGTATTCTCACACAAAAATACGATTTCCAGTACATCCTCGTCCCAAACAATTGCCACGATGAATTCCAGTTATATCTAGAAAAAAAGGAAAAATTTATATACCAGGACCCCCAACACTACCATTACATCGATCCTTCTATAAATAAACCTTTTTTCCAATTCTGCCAGATCCACTCGATCCTTGACATGTGTTATAAAATCCAGTCCTACCCTCAGCACAAACCAATACCCATCAATCTGGTTATTGAAGAAGTAAAGAGTCAATGTATTCCAACGGAAATGTTCCATTTGTTATTGGATTCGTTTGAACCATCGTGTCTTCCGTTTGTGCTCCCCATGACACAAAAAAAGGATGCCATCCATACAGCCAAACTCCTCTTGAAAAACTCTCAAAAATTTCCTCTTTATATCGATCATGTTTTTATTACAAATTGGTTGGTCCAACAAGGGTGTTCTTTGGAAATGCTAAACACCATGTGGAATAATGGATTCCCCCCAAAATTTCCTATTCGCCTTGAGGACAATCAGCAACAACTTTATTCCATTGATGAAAAAATTATTGGATTGTTTTTCACCAAATGTACTACTCAGTATCCTTTTCATTTACCCATTGACAATGTCATTATGAATTCTTCTTATAAAGAAGATGTCCATTTCCCCATTGTTTATCATTCCATTAAGAATGGCCATTCCCCATCAATCGCAGGGTTCTCTGTTTTATTGAAAAAAACTGATTTAACCGATAAGGATCTTTATTTTACGGATTACGTGATCCAAAAACTAAAGAATGATGAATTTGATATTGATATTTGGTCTGAATTTGGATGGCAGGAGAATCAGGACAGGATCATCGAATTAATCATGACTTTTTGCAAACAAGAGACCCAGACCTTTATGGTCATCCATTTGTGCATGAACATGATGGACATTATTTATGCGGATATGGAATATTGGGTTCTAAAATTCCAGGATTTGTTTCCGCGTTATCTACAATTTATTCATCTTGTCAAGTTCTGTAAAAGGAACGAAACAACCATCAGGAATATAGATCAGCGTATTATAAATCATCTAAAACCAAAAGATTCAATGGAATCACCACCCATAAATTATCCTCCATTTTATGAGAGACACGAAAAGATGATTATATTTCACGACCAGAATGACGAAAAGATTGAAATCCCAGTTTATTTTTCTTTCCTGAGTTCTGGATTGCTCTCCAGGATATCCACACCCAATGGGTTCAGGCCATCACTCAATCCAAACAAGGAGATTATTGAATTGGATTTTGGATTGCCCAATCTTTTTAGGGACCAAAAGAAAATAATGTGTGATTGGATCATGTATTCTTACCTCAAAATTGTGCCCCCACATTGTTCGATTGAAGATGTTGTTGAAATGTATTACTTGTCCCAGTACTTGATTGATAATGTTTGTGAGAGAAAAACAAAACAATGGCTGGAAGACAAATACATTCGGGATTTCGAGATCCACACGAAACACGACAAGAAACAAGAATGTTTATTGTGCTCTTTCTGGCAACAATCAGGATGATTTTTCTTCTGATTTTTCAATGGGGATTGATTTCCGGCAGAGTGGGCACACAATGTGTTGGTGGCTGACGAGTTCTTGCGCGCATTGAGAGTGAAAGGTATGCTGACAAGGCAGGATAATGACATTATCTCCTTTTTTCATGTTTTCAAGACATAGATGACACTCATCCTCAATATCATTTTCAAGGATTGATGGGGTCATGTTGATTTTCATTTCGTGGTCCAGGGTGAATAATGAATTTCGGTAAGTGTCCAAACTCTCTTCAATTGCGGTATTGATCATTTCTTGCTCCATTTTTTCTTCTTCGTGCCGAAGGAATGAGATTGCTCTGTGTAAAAGTGTCCTGAAAGGAGACATGATTTCTTCAATTGGCACTTCTTCTTCTTCCATCTTATTTATTATAATTAACATTTTTCTGTTTTGGTATTGAATACCACAAATGGGTTCCTTGATTTGTTATAAATCCAAACTTGACAAATTGGCTGGTGAATTGCAGAATAGCAGCACCAAATGTTGTGGCATCAGATGCGTAGATGCTCTGGTGGGATATGGAAACTGGATTGCTCGAACACCCAGTGCCCGAAACAATAAAATTAATGTCTTCTTTCCTCATAAATTCGAGATCGTGGTCGTGCCCACTCAGGTAAAAATCCACATTATTTTTCTTGAGTATCGGCAATAGGTCTTCGACAAGTTCGTTTGTGTTGCCGTGGTGGCCATTGGAAAACACTGGGTAATGCCCAACAACAACCTTCCACGTGGCGTTGCTTTTTTCCAGATTCCTATCCAGCCACCTATACTGTTCAATGTCCTTATGAGAGTACAACTGATCAAAATTATACATTCCCATCCCGACAGAACACCTTCTCGATTCCTGGGGGCTGAGTGTGAATGTATCCAAAAAGAATACATGAACACAACCACCATCACCCAATACAAATTTTTTATCATAATACCGAAAGGGCATCCGCCAATTTGTGTTTTCTGTAGAAGAATATTCGATTTGCGCCCTGACATTTCCCAAATAATCGTGATTGCCCAGTATGGCATAGAAGGGACACCCCAGATTGTGGTACGAATTTTCGAATTCCTGCCATTGTGGGTCGCGTGTTGATTGGACCCCGTAATTATAAAAATTATCACCTAACGATAAAATGGCATCAATCTTGGTGTGATTCTTGAAATTTTCCAGCATCTTAACATGGTGTGATCGTAATGGTGTATTGAGACCAAAATCCCCAAATGTTAAAAAAGTAATCATCTTTATTAAAAAAACCCAAAGATTCTTTTAAATCGTGTGGAATTTAAAATTATTAACATTTTAAATTCCTTTTCGTCTTTATCTAAAGAATTAATCCTTAGATCTAAAAGAATGCGTTTGAAAAAAGACCTTTACCCTCAAGAACAATTGAATGTTAAATTGTCCCTCGTCAAAATTCTTGGATTGCATCAGGATCCTTCCATCGTCCTGTATGAACTTGATAGAGATAGTGAAATGCTTCACAACATACAATCTCTTGTCCCTTTGATTCGCAAATATTTTTCTTACAAAACTATCCCTGGTGTTATGGAACCTTTCCGTTATAATCGCCCTTACCTTAGTATTATTAAGAACTTGTTGAAAGATCTTTATACTATACAATGTAAGTATATTAAGTTTCGTCTTCCTGACGGCGATATTGTCAGAACAACAAAATATGTTTTTACCCAAATCCAAAAATGATCTAAAGAGAACCATTTTATATAAATAAAAGACGATGGACAATGTCCCCGAACAAATAAAACCCGCCCGAGAACCCCCAGACAAGCCAGAATTCCATTCTATAAAAACCAGCTTGAAGTCAGTAGCACGAAATCCCGTCGTCGTCTCCAAACTTAATGATGTCGTATTCATGTCCCACAAGATCGTCATTCATACACTCCAGTTCATCAAGTTATATCTTATCGACCACTACTACCGAAAACTCCAGTTCCCTACCATTGACAAGCCATTCGTTGTTGCTGTCATGAAAACCTTATGTCAAGATCCCGCTTCTGGACGACCGCCTTCCCAACAGATACAAACACTCAAAGAAGAATTATCCTGTTTCTACTACGCTTACTATAAGCATCTTCAAGTGGATGAACTTAATTATCAACATATGAATACCGTTCTTGATTATCTCGCTATTGATATTGTCACAATGTATGAGAATAACATCAAACAACATTTCTTCGAGTATGTGGAACGCTATGTGAATGTGGTGTGGAAAAAGAAAGAGATGGTAGAATGGATCAAACAACATAAAAATTATACTAAGAAAGGAAAAATGGTGTCCAACTTGTGTGTCAATCTACGGAAAGTCAAGAATGATTTATTGTTGAAAACAAGAACATCCAACTGGTTTTATCACAAATGGATCAATCAGGTCTCAACACAGATATTTCCTCAACGGGAGTATCGTGAGAACAACATCTATTATGATATACAATGCACACCACAAGATTATTTACCATACATGTTCTATATGATGAGAGAACTGGAATTGAATGAGATCAAACTCAATAATGTATGTCCATTACGGACGGATATGATACCGAAACATGTGAGGATAGACACTACCAGTTTGGTTCATGTCTGTCTGACGGAAGAACATGGAACGAAAGAAGAGTTCCTAACAAAAGGGAATCTGGTGAGGATGGAGGATAAGATATGGGGGTTCTTTTTCAAAACCAAGAAGAAATGTTTTCATCTGGAGGATGAGCATGGTTATACATTCCACCATATGATCTCTACTGATGGGGTGTCATGTAGTATATTGTTGATACGAAAAGACATGAAAGGAAAATCAAAATTCAGGATAAAGCCAAAGAAAACACCAATCAATGAGAAATACATAGACGAATTGGAAGAAGCACGATATAAGGAGTTGGAGAAGAAACATGTTGTATCTATCGATCCAGGGTTGTCCGATATTTTGTATTGTGTGAATAGCGATCAAAAAGATACTATATCTAAATTCAGGTATTCTCAAAACCAACGTCGTCAAGAGACCAAATCTAAAAAATATAGGGATCTTATTCTTCATTGGAAGGAAGAGATCGTAGGTCATCAGGATGTGGTTCATTGGGAAACTGAGTTAAGCCATTATAATAAAAAAACCCTTGATTTCGGTAAATTCCAAGATTATATAGAGAAGAAGAATAATGTGAATTACAATCTTCAGGACTTCTACCAGAAGTATATGTTTAGGAAACTCAAATTGGGAGGTTATATCCTACGGCAAAGAACGGAGTCAAGAATGATGAATCGGTTTAAGAAGATATTTGGAACACCAGAAGAAACAATTGTTTGCTTTGGGGATTTTGAACAGAAACAACATCGACGTTTCAAGGAACCTATCAAGGGGAAAGGTTTTCGTTCCTTATTCCGACGATATGGTTATAAGGTGTTCCTTGTTGATGAGCATAAAACAAGCTGTAGGTGTCCGAATTGTGGTCACGAAACCAAGACATTTCGTTGGTGTCATAACCCGAAATACTGGAAAGATAATATAATCAAGAGACATGGGCTACTGCGTTGTAAGAACGATTGTGGGCTGTGGAATAGAGATACAAATGGGGCGATCAATATATGGAAGATTGCTGTCTCAACAATAGGAAGGAGAGAAAGACCAGAGTATCTAAGGAGAGCAAGGAGCTCAATCAGTGGAGTTTCATCGACATCCACGACCCCTAATTTACACGAAGATCCATTAACATTTTAAATGTCGGACGGTGTAAATAACTTTTCTAATAAAAATTTTATTAGAAACTACAACTTATTTACTTTTTTTCTGAAACATTATACAATGATATGATGATCCATATTGATAGGAAGGATTGTAGCACACTGGCAATGATGGAAATAATAAAGAATGTCTTGAGGTCATTGAACATTTTCTGGCATTCAATCGGTTCTCTTGTGAAGGAAATGATTTTGATATACCCATCAACCGCATACCCCATACTGAGAAACCCAATTAGGAATAGAGGTCCATAAATAAACTGTTTTACCCAGTTTTCTTTGGGGAGGTAATTCACCAAAGCAAGGTAAATAAGATTAACAATAAAACTTGTGAAAATGACTCCAAAAATCAAATCTTTAGAGAACTGGAACTTTTTAAACATGTCATTCGAAAATGATGAAACACACATTTCTTGGATATCTACATTTGATTCATTGACGGCCGCGGACAATAATGATTTCCATTTTTCCTGTTGGATATTGTATGCTTTATTTATATTAGCCATGAATACAATAAGGGAAATACTCAATACCAAATGGACAAAAAACAAGCCGAGTTGTTTCAAAAGATCGGGGGTGTCTGCCATAGAACAACTATTCCTGAGATCCTTGAATCTGTCGTTGGACATTTTTTATTATTTATTATAATTTTTTATAAATTTTTATTTATGTAAAAATGATTTTTTTAGAACAATCTTGGGTTATAAATAAGAAGAAGATATGTCCGTGCCGATTCATATAAACACCGATAGTATCCTTCAAAAATGCAAAGAAAATAAAACGGGAGTTCTCCTGATTGTTGCTCCTACAGGCACAGGAAAAACAATGGGTATGCGATCTCTTGTTATTCGGCACAAGAATATTTATGGGAAAACCATCATGATTCAGCCCACCAATATGGCAAAATGTTCGATTGAAGGTATCTGCGCAATGACCGCCCAGCAATTGATCCATCATTTCCTTCGCACACACAAATTCGATTGTCATACATTGATTATTGATGAGATTCATACTCTCTGTGTAGAATACCACACTCTCTTGTCAATCCTTCATAAAACAGAGTATTACAAAAAAATAAGGGTTGTTTTGATGTCTGCCACACCCAATGTCAATGATCTTGAGAATTTTTTTCCTCTCCAGGTTCTCACGACACCCGTCATATCCCCATTTTCAATTAGTATTAAATACGAACCTTTGGAATTCCCAGGATTCGCTCCCTATCGTCATATGACGAGACATTTGTTGAATATCCTGAAAAAAAATACAAACCATAAGCGTGTTCTTGTATTTCTTTACACCCACGACCAATGTGAGAAAATGGCTTATGAATTCAAGGAATTAACGGCATTGTACAATAATGGCAAGACACTTGCGCTTTATGGGGGCATGGACAAGAACGATATGGACACCTGGCACCAATTTTTAGAAAAGGAAGAGAATTTTATTGTTTTTTCAACCAATGTCGCCGAAACCTCGATAACAATCCCAGGTCTTTCTCTTGTTGTGGACTTTGGGATCAGGTGTATCCAGAGGAACAACCGGATTGTCTATAACAATTGTCCAAAATCCAATCTCATCCAGAGGGCCGGACGGACCGGCAGGACCTGTTCGGGTGTCGTCATTCGGTGTATGCGAGAAGAAGATTTCAACAATCGCCCCGATAAGGATTTTCCGGAATACAATTGGGACCTGATGGTCCTTCTCATACTGCGCTATAAATACGACCCCGCAAAACTCCTCCCAGAAAATTTAAATATCAACGGGATCATAAGGAAATTCCGGTTTTATCGGTTGATGGATGATGAGGGTCGGTTGGATCGTGATCTTATTTCGTTTGTGTTGAAATGCCCCTTGTTGTTGAAAAATAGTTGTCATTTGTATTATTTCCTGAAATCAAATTCCTATACGTATAACCCACAATTCATCCTCTATGTCATATCTACCGCAATTATCGATCATATGGAAAACCGAATGTCCCGTATTTATTACTATTCGTACGATATGAAAATCAGTCGGTATAAATTTTTTGAAAAGTTAAAAAGGGTCTTTACTGAAAAAGATGATGAACTCATCATTTACATCAATATCATATTGTCCTGTATTTTGAATGAGAAACCACTTGATTTTTCCAATGCCTTTTCACTGAATTTCCGTTCGATTCGTCATATCTCATCCACCATTGGTCGTTTGTGGAATTTCGTCAATCATTTCATCAACCGAAAAACAGAAATTACGTGGCAGGATACCGTTCGGGGCAAACTCTGCACCAAAACAGAAATGGATTTTGAGAGAAAAACCAGGTACAACATCCTCCTCTTGAAAAATTGCCACGTTGAAAAATTACGCCATTTATATATGATTAACCCCCTTGTTCCTAGATTCCTGCTGGTGAATGACATGATATGGCGACCTAATTTTATTATTGAGTATTACAATTGTATCCTTTCTCCCTTTGTCCAGATTTACAACAGGAACCGATGTATCCTTCTCCTTTCTTATGATGATAATGAAATTGACAAATGGTTTGATCCTTCAACGACATTGGCTGATATTGTCACTTTATCATTTTCTATCTACACATTCCCCCCAACAAAAATGGACCAATTTATTAAAAGTATTGGCGATTCTGTGAAGAGGGGGTATTTTGAGATGAATGTGTTCAAGAAAAAGAAGGATATGGTAAAGAAAAAATTCAGGCCGGTTCTTGAGGACATTCAAGAGGATGTTGCCTATCGGCCTGGGTTCTGGAGGATGGGCGACTCGATAGGACAATTCCTGGATGCATTCTCAATCTTTTTGAAAAATTAAAAACTTGCCTATAATTAGATTGGTTATTTCAATATGAGGATTAACAATAGTCGCGTTTTTATAAAGACCAATGTCAAACGATCAATTTCTGACAGAAGGGATCATCGATTAAAGTTATTGAACTACAGGGCACGCACACCCACCGCTGTAAATAACAAATCATTGATCCCATTTGTGTACGATCAGGGTCAAATTGGGTCGTGCACAGCCAATAGTGCTGGTTCCATGTACTCGTGGGTCGTGCGCAAGAAAAGTGGTAAAACTTTTGTTCCATCTCGCTTGTTTTTGTATTACAACACGCGTGTGCTCCACGGAACGGTTGGGTATGACAGTGGGGCATCCCTTCGTAATACAATGAGATCATTAAGGACGAATGGTGTGTGCGCAGAAACAAGTTGGCCTTACCAATACGACAAACTCTACCAAAAACCCACCCAGGATTGTTATAACGAAGGTTCCACTCGCCAGGCTTTATCCTATGCGGCTGTCCCCATCTCGTTGGTTGCCATGAAGAATGTAGTGAGGAGCCGTCCATTTGTTATGGGGATCCTTGTTTATTCTTCCTTTTTCAATCCAACTGTCGCAAGGACAGGGTATGTGCCTGTCCCAGACACCAGAAAAGAAACCATGATGGGAGGACACGCGATACTTGTCATGGGGTATGATGACAAGAAAAAGTGTTTTATCTGCCGCAATTCGTGGGGCACCTCCTGGGGATTGAAGGGGGATTTCTATCTTCCTTATAAGTACGCCACCAATTGGAAACTCGCATTTGACGCGTGGGTTCTGTATGGGGCTGAAATACCCCCTCTCGCAAACGCAAGGGTCATCAAGAGATAGATAAATTAGTGCTGTTTTATGGGTTTTTTATAGAATTATTTTATCTATAAAAATAATATATGTATATATAAAATGTCTGTAGAAATTTTTGTGCATAAGGGGTTCAAGGGCATCCTTTATGACAACAGTATGATTGGTATTTTGTCGGCTGTTTTCAAGAATAAACCATGTGAATTCGACATTCTTTTTGTAGAAAATAGGTGGAAACTTTGCCACGATTTTAATATTCTTACAAAATACAATACAGATCTTTCTGAATTATTGTTGTTTTTCAAGAACCCTCAAAAGATTATTATTGATATTAAATGGGATTTTATCAACAACCGAAATGACAATCTTTCGGCCGCAATCCACCAATTGAAAGAAATCCTACAAGATTATAAGCATATCCCTTTCTGGATCCAGGCATCAAACCCCGCAATCCTCAAATCATTGCGACACCACGAATTCGATTCTGTTTGGAAACTGGGGTTGATAATCTACACTATGGCTGATTTTGAATTGTATAAAGAAAACATTTATTACGCCATGATTTCGTTGCCCGATTTTACAATGGATGAGATCCAGCATATGAACAAGGATTGCTTGCTGATTGGCTACACTTGCCACAATACAGAAGAGTTGTCCAAGTACAAGCATCTTTTTAAATACATAAAAGGTGTGGTGTGTGATGTATCATTATGATTTTTATTGAAAAAAAAAAAGGATTCTAAAAGTAGGAGCGTATGGAAATAAATTCTCATCAAACGTTTTCTGTCAATCGTGGGATGGATTTGTATAATTCACGGTTTGATAAAATGGATCTTTCTTTTTTACCATTATCTGCTTTGTTGAACTGTAATGGGATTGTCTTTTCGTTGTTGATGGGTAAAGATATTCAGGTAGATATTGAGAATGGGGCCAATTCCAATGGAATCACTGAAAAATCTCCATTCTTGTCTCCACTCGTTTGGGTAGGATTGGTTCATTTATTCGATTGGGAACAAGAAAAAAAAATGATTCGAAAAATACTTCTTTCCAAGATTGATTGTAATTATATTGGGTTGTGCGGATTTAATTTATTTCATTTGTATTTGGTGCAATCAATTTTCAATGATTTTGGTTTCCAGAAACTCAAATGGTGGGTTGATAAACCCATGGTGGATTGTAATATATTCTCATTGTTTCTCAACGACCGCCCCAATATAAAAATGCTTCATCCCTCCGAATTGATTACAAGGATTGTTTCTCAATACCCCATCTATAAAAAACAGGGAGAAAAGATCATTTTATACCTCCTTTCGAGGGGTATGTCGTGTAGGTATCTTGGAGATGAATGGAAAGGGCTGGTGGATAAAAGACAAACCAGTATGTATTTGAGACAGCGCCTGAAAAAACAACAAAATCCAAAATCAAAAATCCTAAAAGAACAATGCCTGCCAACACCCCAGATGAACGAATTGGAAAAAATACCACACGATCAACACCTTTTATATACTTCGTCTGAAGGGTTGTCATTCCGTTTTCATGCTTCCTATATGGATCCTATCGTCAAGACCCACAGGTTTCCATTCACAATGGAAGCAATTCCTCCTTCTGTCATTAACGAATGGCTCTGTATTTTTGAAAAAAAATGGATACCACGAGAAGAATTTGTAGCGCCATCAAAAATCGCAATCTGCCAAGATCTTTATATGGAACCCGAAAAATTGTTTATTCATTTATTGAACAGCTGGATTTTACCGATTTACCCTTATTCCAGAATCATTATGCTTTCCACATTCCCCCTGACCGAGCGAATGTTCGAATACATGTGTTTAAGGATGCGATCGGGGATGTTCCATTTGAGCCCCTTCCATAAAAAATGCCAGACAAGCTGGAAAAATTTCTTTTTGTGGGCCTGCTACGATTGTATCCATGAATTCTTGTTTGCCAACCAGATTGAAGAGATTGTTTCTCAATTGGAGATTTTTTACACCTCATCCAGACCTTTTCTTGAAGAATTCCCCAATGTAGAGACATTTATCCTCATGAACAGTTATCAACCCAGTGCGTACAAGATTTATTTGGAAGAATTTGATTACACAATGTGCCAGGTTTATATTCTATTCAAGAAAATGGCAATTTTTATGAAGAATGAATGACTGAACAAAAAATAATTATCCTATAATTATTTTTATTACGTGTTTTTGGTTTAGAAAATAGAAGAAAAGAATGATGGTGTTGCCGTGGTTGGAGTGGCTGCGGCAGCAGCACCACCCGCAGCAGCAGCCTGGGCTTGTTGCCTTGCCTTGCGCTGTTGTTGTGTCTGGACAGGAGCGGCGGCAGCACCACCCGCAGCGGCGGCCTGGGCCTGTTGCCTTGCCCTGCGCTGCTGTTGTGTCTGGACAGGAGCGGCGGCAGCACCACCCGCAGCAGCCTGGGCTTGTTGCCTTGCCTTGCGCTGCTGTTGTGTCTGGACAGGAGCGGCGGCAGCACCACCCGCAGCAGCAGCCTGGGCTTGTTGCCTTGCCTTGCGCTGCTGTTGTGTCTGGGCAGGAGCGGCAGGAGCAGTGGTGGCCTGGGCTTGTTGCCTTGCCCTGCGCTGTTGTTGTGTCTGGACAGGAGCGATCACCTGTTGTTTTATTTGTGTTTTAACTACTTGTTGTTGCTGAACCATCTTTTGTTGTTTCCTTCTCATTCCCTGTTGCCCACACTGGGTCGCCGATTGGGGCACAATCTGGTATAATTTTTTATTCTGTTGTTGTAAAGTTCCCATGTTGCCGAGTGTTTCTTTATTCTTAATACAACAGAAATTTCTTTCGTTTGCGGATTTTAGGTTTTGGATGGTCTGGCAGAACCGAACAATCCCCGCAATCTTTGTAACGAATTGGGGTTGTTGTATATACTTGAAAAGGATTGTTAGTTTGTCATTATTCTCTACAAATATTTCTATAAATTCCTTGTCCTGGATGTAGTATTTATAATAATAGGTGTTCATGAAAGCCATGAGGGAATTGTAGAATGTCAGTGTGTTTTCGTAGTACCCATTATAATAACCATTCTTGTTGAATACTAGATTATCGTAATAATCAATGGTTTCAGTAGCAATTGCCCCACCATTGGTCATCAATGGGCGGTAATCAAACTCAAACAATACCTGTTTGTTCTTGATCATGTTCAGGAGGGTATCAAGATTCAGAGGGATCTCATCGATTCCCAGAAGAAGGGGTGGTTTTACAAATGTTTTATCCACTATATCCCGCCAATTGGGCAACAAATCGGTCAGGAATAAAGGAACGCGTTTTTTACAGATTGTGGGGACATACGAGTTGCGGGGTTCTGTCTCAAGAGGGTCTTTGGGCAATTCAAGGATGGACTTTATGATCCCGGACTTGACAACCTTTTCAACCAGTGCGAGGGGTGTGATCCCGGCCCCTTTACACAACAGGACATTATAGAACCTATAATTTGTTTTTGTTTTGTTGTCTATATCAAGGTAGATATTTGTCAGTTGGTATATTTCCTTCAGGACATAATCAATAAAATTCAGGATAAGGAGATTGTTCTCTTGGGCATAAGGATCGACCAAAAAACTTTTCGTGTTGTTGGGGTCGAGGGTATTGGAAACAATATTCCGGACACTGTTCAGGAAAACAAACATGTCGTACCCAGGAACTATAAAATCCATCATTCCGTACTTCTGGAAATTCCCCATCCCAATAAATTTATTTTTTGTTGAAACAACCCCTTTTTCCATGAGGGTCTTGTCGAAACAACTGTGTTTGTAGTCGCTGATGGTGGCAAAAAACTGGATATTCTTGAGGACATGCTGGGTTCCGTAAACCATATACGCCCATTGGATCCCATTCCCGGATTGCTGGTACACTGGGCGCATCAACAGGTTCTCGGGGGTTAGGTCAAAATGGCAATACCCATACTGGCTCTGCATAATCTCCAGAGTCAATGCCAGCTGGTAAAAAACAGACAAGAAAAGGTCAGGTGTCATGCGCCCATTTTTCAGGAGCATTTGGGCTGTTTTTTGTTGTGGGAGTGTTCCGACTTTTTCAATCATGGTGCAGAAATTCTTACGAAAAGTTGTGGGGCATTGGGACGCGTACATGCCATAGGTGTATGCGACATTGGGGGACCATGTGCGAGAAGGATTGCCACAGATGACCCCAATAATGTAATTGTGGAAAATCCCAAGCAATGAATCCATTTCTTGTTTCTGCATCTGGTTGAACTGAGCCGAAAAACGCCAGGTGGTGTCGTTCAACAATTTCCTGATGGTTTCCATGTTGAAATCTGTGATATTGCAGCGCAGTATGGTTGCGACACTACCCATGATTTTGGCATCCGAAATGACAGTGTCCAACCCACATTGTTCGTAATTTTTGACATCGGTCAAGATGTTCCGTTGGGGGTTGAGACGCCCTGTCAATGCCTGGCGGGGGACATAGGCAAATTGCTTGACGGAACTGTTTTTCTTGTTCTTGAGAAGGTTCTGGACGAGACACCGAACAATCTCCATTGTGCGCCTGTCGGTGAATTCATTGGAAACATATTCCATCAGGGTCTCTCTCTCCCTTGGCAGAAGAACATCCACACATTCCTGATTGGAACAGGTTTTCTCATAATTGTTTTTAATTTCTTGAAGGAGTTCCCCGATATTATAACAAAATGTATCTGTGCAAGACATTTTCTTCTTTTATATTCTATATTTTTTTTGAAATATAGAAAAATTTCCAACAATCAATCATCTGCTTTGTTTTTGTTGAACATACTTTTTCAACCACTGGATGCGTGTCCTCGGGCTGGGGGAAAGCAGCATCTTGATATGATTAACATATTTATTGTTTTTCTCAAGTTTGGGGAACAAACTATGGAATAAATCGAATCGTTGGTTCCAATAACTGTCGTATAGGATTTCGGGTGAAGAGATTATCCCCACAAGTGAGGGGTGCTTGTGCCTGAACATTTCGTATGGATAATTGCCATATAAAAGAATATACAAAACAATTCCTAATGACCACAAATCATTCGCCACATACTCTTGCCACGTCCCATTTTCTTTATTTTTTGCTGCGATCCTCCTCAATAATTCAGGGGACATGTATTTTTCGGTTCCAGTTAATTTAAAAGGTTGATCAATCTGGGAAATGTGGAGGGCGTCAGAAAAATCAACAAATGAAATATTGAAATGACCACTTTCCACATCGTATTGTGCCATGATGTTTTCAATCTTGATGTCCCTATGAACAATCCCAGAATTGATCATTGTTTTGAATCCATCCATCAATTGTTTAAAAACATTGTCAAAATCCAGCATCAATAAGCGGTATAAATTCTTATTTTTTAGAACCATAAACAGATCGGTATCCCCCAGGTCCTTCATCTTCATCTGGTCTCCTTTTACCTGGATAATCTGGTTGAACAGGTGTGATTTTCTGGGATTATTTTGGTGCAAATAATCAAGGATTCTTTTCTGTTTTAGGTATCCGTACAAGGTCGCCTGTCTTTCTCTTTGTGTAAGTTCTTTATTGGGTTTCTTGATCAAGTAATCAGTTTGGCCTTGTTGCCGATAAACTGTTGAATACCCTCCCCGATTGACTTGTTTCCTTTCTGGCATTTGATTTATTACAAAAAACAAATTAATTTAAGAATTTAACTCAAGTAAAGGAAAAAATGAATGTGGAAAAAGGAATGACCATTATGAAGAAATACATGGAAGAAGAAGACATGGATGCGACAATCAAAGAATTCCATGAGGAATTGACACCTGAAGACAAAATGGAATTTATCAATATTGTTGAGAAGATGTTGTTCTTTGGGCCCACAAACAGCATGAAAAGGTTCGTCCGTGTCATTCTGGACCAGATGGAAGACCTTTCCACGAATCTTCGTTGCCGGATGCTGGAGTATGTGTACGAAGCAGATGACCCTGAATACATTATGCGATTGAGGAAATGGATCGAGAAAAAGGACATGGAGGTTGCGTGCCGTGTTTATTGGTTAAAACAAATGAGTTATTATCCCCTCTATGACGCAGAGCAGCAGATTGACGACTGGATAAACAAGGTTTTTTTGAATGTGGGGGATCCATTCTATAGGAACAAGATTGTCATGGATGCTTTCCATACTTACGAAGAGAATGAAAGGTTTGATATTTTTATCCAGATAATGAGGCAGTACAAAAAGATTTTTGAGGATCCTGTCATGTACCGCATCACGTTTGCCCACAACCTTATCAAGAAAGACACCATTGAAGACGAGGCATTCATTGTAGAGTGCCTTGATGAATTATTGGGCATCATGAATGACTTTGAATACCCATTTGAGATCCAGGCGGATATTTGTGATTTTTTCCTCAACACCGAAAACAAACACCTTACGAATGTTCATCACGAACAGGCACAGAAGAAGATGGAGGAATTGTTCAGGGAGAATATGGTGTCTGGGCTTTCCATTTATGCGAATCGACAGAATGTCCATTCCGAGTCGATTGAATCCAGTTCAGAAGGAATCCTGGAAAAGCTCCATGAAAAATATGGGTTGCGACCAACAACTCTTGATCAATTTCAACTATGGCGTATCGAAATGGAAGATTGGGAAATCTATAAAAAACAGAATGAAAAAACCCATCGTAGTATTATGTTGTGTATGAATCGTATCTTTTTTGATAAACGTCTTTATGGATCGACCAAAGACACCCTTGTCACCATTTTTGGTCTTGTATGGCGCCATATCCACCATTCCGAACACGAAGAAGAATTGAAGAAACGATTGTTGGAAGAAATGACGGAAGCTTCTGGACAATGCTCAACCGGGATTGCTATCCGTTTGGCAAATACACTATCTGGGTACGATGATTTCATGCTGAAGATAAGTTATCGCGAAGCCATCCTTTCCAAAGTCATGCATTATATGAATAAAAAAGTGATGGAACATCCAGATCCTTCTCTTCAAGAAACACTCCTCTATGAGATGATCCTGCCCCCATCGGAATACACCAGTCGTAAAAATTTCTTGGAATTTTTCAGGAAGAATATTGCGGCCATCAAAGAGGAACTTTATGAAGAATACAAAGACCTTGTTTCTGATACTGATTTTGACCTTTACCTGAAACAGGCACTCATTGTGTATGAGGGTAATAATTGATCTAAAAAGGACATAAACCATCATCAAAAAATGAAGGCATTGCCACTATTATTCCAATGTCTATTCTACACGGGATCATGGGTGTCGGAGCAGCAGTACAAGCCATTTGTCGATTATATCAAGAACCATCCATATGTTGAGAATGTCAAGTTCCACAAGTTTTTACAGAGCCCCCCCAAGGATCGTAATGATACGATCCTGATTGGGCATTCATTAGGGGGGTATTTTGCGTTGAAGGATGCCGTTAAATATCCAGAACGTGTGGCGGGTGTGGTCCTCCTGAACAGTCATTTCAACAGCAGGGGGGTTATGCCGTACCCGAGAATTCCAATTTCTGGTGTAAAGATGCCTGTGCTGACAATTTTAGGGGGGAAGGACGATCGCCTCCCTATCAAGAAGGCAATGGATGATGCGTGGGAATGTATCCAGGAAAGGGACACGAGCAAGTTTTTCAGGATCAACAAAAACCACGATCATTTTACAGGAATCACGAATGAAAAGGGGCAGAGTAAGGTCGTCGTCCCAATTTATAAATTCCTGGACGCAATGGAAACACACAATTTCACACTTGTGAGAGATCTGGAAACCTATCGCAAACGATTCCATCCCGAAATGCTCCATCTATCCACGGATGCGGTTGTGGCATCCCAATCGGTCAATGTCATTGATGCGATCATGGGGTTGGTGATGCCAAAATTCATCTGGAAATTCGCTCATTTTTTATGGTTCCTGACTTCAAAGCCAGACGAAACATTGAGTTTTTTGTTTGTAGATGACAATCATATCTTCCTGAAGGGAAAAGAAAAGGACAAGAAAAATTACATGAAATTATTAAAGGATTGGGTTGGTGATGTTCCATTAGAGATCCGTGATTATTATCTGCCTCGTATCAATCCTTCCATTCTGTTCTGGTTATGGTTCCCTTTGAGGCCTGTGTGGAAAAAGGACAAGATTATTGCCCCAAGGATCATTCTGGAGGTGAATAATCAAACCACCTATTATAAAATCCCCAATCCTCGCAAATTCTACAATATCCTACCAAACTCTAGTTTTTTCAAATTTTGATTGATTCTATATTTTACTGAATATGGAATCATTTATGTTTTGAGGATTTTCAACAACGTTTTTTTGAATTTTTCCGTGTCCGTTTTTTCAAGTTGTTTTAGGTAAACCATCAAGTCATTCTTTGACTTATTTTTGTGTTCTTTATTTGGATTGCGAATGTGGGGAAATTTCTTTTCAAATTGTATGTTCCGGAAAGGTTTTTTTGGTTTTAATGTCAGGTATCTTGATTTCAACATTTCGAATAACTTGTTGTCTCGGGGTGTTATATTCTTTGGGTTTGAAGCCCTTATCGAAGCCCATGTATTGATGATTGTTTTCATTTTTTCGGGTGTGGTTGTGAGTTGATCCAGTATCCTATTCCTTTTTTCGGGTGTTGTGGTTTTACGCTTCAGGGTTTTCATGGTGTTTAACATGTCTATATCATTTTTATTCAACCTTTTCTTTGTTGTAAGATCATCCATTTCTCTATCTAAAGAAAAAAAACAAATAGTATTAAATGAGTTTGAATCGGGATTTTGAAGAAATTTATGAATTTTATGTCCAGTCATTGATTGACACGATTGGAGAAACCAACCCACACATAGACACCAAAGAATTAAGGACGCTGTGGAAAGGTATAAAGAACCCTCATAAAGACACGAAAACCAAACGAGAAAAAAAACCAATGTGCCAGGGTAATATTGAAAACGAAAAAAGGAAAACCCAGTTGGAAGCTTCGTTGATGATGATGAAATATGACGACCTTTGTAGGCACTGTTTGCGGAATGGCATACAACCACCCAATAATCGAGAAGACATGATCAAGGCCATTGTCACAAAAACGAATCTTTTGTGAATTCTTCTTGGTACATATTCTTCCACATGTCGCGTTCTTCCTTGATTCTTCTTAGATCTTCCTGGAGGCGCAGATAATCCTTGAACAGTGTTTTTTTTGAACATTCGTAGTATTTGTGGTAGATGGAAGAAAAATGCTGGTTGAATTCTTCCACAGATTTAAAAAAATGTTTAGGATTACATTCACATTCAAACTTGTTTGGGTAAGATGGCATTTTTATTCTAAATAATTTTTTTCTTATATCAAATACTCTGGAATTTTTATTTGTGTGTAAATAAAAAAATATGAACAACAAGAAGAAATGCTCGGCATTTTTTTCAAAGACGATTCGGGATACAATGAAGGAGATGGGTGCCGAGAAATCTCGCCCTCAAGTCATTGCCATCAGTGCCAAACGCACCATCAAGAATCACCCTGAATGCAAAAAATACCTGGATCGGCCACAACAGAAAATCAAGCTTGACGAGAAACACTGGATCATATGGTCGTCCAAGAGTTTCCGTTTGCATCGTTCTCAGCCGTGTTCGATACGGATTTTTTTCTCCAAAAAAGCCCCCCCTTCCTCAAAATGGAAATCCAGTTTGAAAACTATTTTGAACGAGAAATTAGGAATCCCCATTGGGAAAATGGGGAAGGAACAGGAAAAGGAAAATTACCTTGAAATCATTGTGGATAATCCTAAATTGATCCTGTCCCTTTTAAACCATCGTGTGGCTGGGTTTTTGGATTGATGCGATTGGAATACAAAAGATACGCCAGATAAACCCCAAAAAAGTTTTTGGAGAACAGATCCAGAATATTGAAAAAGGTGTTTTTAGGGTGGTAAGGCAACAATGCGGCAAAACCATAAATCGCCCAGACAACCACAAAATACCAAAAGAATTTTTCTCCTTCTGGATTGTCCTTGACGAATGTCTGGTAGATAATCGTGTAGTAGGCAACAAAGGGGATAAATCCCAATACCACGGATGTCTGTTTGTGGATCTTTCCAATCTCGCCCATATAACCAATTGCCAACATTAACGCATTCAACACCACCACCTGTCCAATCGTCTTTTTGTGTTTCTCGACAAATTGCCCCAGTGTCTGTTTTGTTTTTCTATTCTTTAGATAGTTTAGGTAGATCATGAGAGTAAAGAGCATCGTGGGGGTGGTGAGGAACCAATCATAATAGCGTTTGGGTGTAACATTGGTGGTGGTAGTACTGTGGATGGCAAAAACCAGCCAGATATAAAAGATCCCTTCGATAATCTGGACAATGAGTTCGAGGATGAGTGCCTGTCGCAAGATTGTTATATTTGGGGGCACCTTCAATTGGAGGGCAAGGGCATCCATAATACCCGTCGCAATCTGGACAAACAATGAGAGATAAACAGTGTATTTCATTAATAATCGCATTTTTATTTATTATTTTCTATACAAAAATGATTTTAAATAAAAAGTTATTTCAAATCAATCGAAACATGTCGTCCAAACAGTTCCAGGTGCTATACGCCAAGAACAAGAATGGGGTGTGGAAAGAATGGAAAATTTCTGTAAAAAAAGTTTATGACTTCCCGATTATTGAAACCCAACACGGGCAATTGGGTGGCAAATTGATAACAGAGACACAGGCAATAACAAAAGAAAAACGGGGGTATGACACTTTATGGGACCAGGCTGTATTCACCGCCCAGTCCAAATGGAACCACAAGCATAACAGGGAAAATTACAAAACGACAATGGAGGAAGAAACCACCAAAAAAATATCACCCATGCTGGCAAAAACCTTTGATAATGGCAAACACCTGAAATTCCCCCTCTACATCCAGCCCAAGATTGATGGATTGCGTTGTCTGGCCAGTCCAGACGGTCTCTATTCTCGCACCGGTTGTCCTTTCCTTGGTCTCCCATCAATACAGAACGATTTAAAGAAATATTTTGAAAAAAACGAGGGGTGTGTGGTGGATGGGGAATTGTATTCTGGTGAAATGCCATTCGAGGAATTGAGCGGATATTGCCGTCGGCACAAGACAATACCATCTGGTAAAAAGGTGGTGTACAATGTGTTTGATGTCATCACACCCAATGAAATTGGATTTGAAGATCGTCTTTCATTGTTTCCCCAAGAAACAGAAAATATCCGTCTGGTGCCCACGAGGGAGATTGGCAACAAAGAAGAGATTGATACCAACCTGAAGGAATTCATCCGGGATGGGTATGAGGGGATCATCTTGAGGAATAAGGAGGGTGTGTATCGAATGGGGCACAGATCGTGGGATTTACAGAAATATAAATTATTCCAGGAGGAAGAATTTATCATTACTGGATACACAGAGGGCACTGGAAGAGAAAAGGGGTTGGTAATCTGGGAATGCCAGACCCAAGAAGGCAAGACATTCCGTGTGCGCCCAGAAGGCGATCACGAAACACGAAAAGAAATTTTCAAAAAGGCCAATGAGTGTATTGGCAAGAAACTAACAGTGGTTTTCCAGGAATACACAAAAGACCACATTCCAAGGTTCCCAGTTGCCAAAGCGATTCGTGAAGAATATTAATTTTTTTTGGTAATGTAATAAATGTCAACGACTCTTATTACTTTTGAATATACAACCACAGATACCCTTAGCACATCCTCATCCGCTTTAAAGGCGGATGACCTTGATCCTGTAAGTGTAGTTAAAAAAGCAGGTTCTGTTTGGAATGTTTCTTATTCATTGAGTAGTGTAATGGCGAGCGTCAGCCGGATCAATGCCATATACAAAATTTTTTGCGTGTACCCGCAAGACACAACCAATAATCTCACGACATTCTTGCAATTGCGGCTTGATTTTTGTATCCAGGCCGAAAGTTATCCTTCGTATTATTGCCCAACAAACATAGTGGATTACAATAATCTAAACACAAACACGTGTTCGAGACTGGTCAGCACGAACCCAGATTTTAATAATCTGGAATTATCCAACAAGATCCAGTGTTATGGATTGAAACAGTACCTGGATATTGACAGCACAGACGAAACAATGAAATCAGTGGTCCAACAGGGCTACAGGAATTTTTGCTACAATAACCCCACAATGAAGGAATGCCAATGCTATAATCGCGCCAATTTTGAGGCATACAAGAATGCGATCAGCATCCTGTCAACCGACGCATCCATGCAGAGTGGGAATGAGAGCTGTTGGTATATCCCGTGCCAGTACAAGACAAACATTCAGGTGGATCCAGATTTACAATCTGCTTATGGGAATGTCCAGTGCCCCAATGTGTGCCAGAACATTATCGCACTTGTAAATAATAAGAATGTTTCCTTGTCAGATATCAGCTTGAGCAATAATTGTATTGCCACAAGCACAGACAGCATCAAGGAGAGCATTACAGACAATCTCACAAATGCCGAAGCAACAAAAATATATAGTGCCGAAGAAACAAAATCCAAAACCACAACGGCTCCTCCCAAATCATCGGCTTCTACTATTACAATCGATCAAAAAACATTATTTATTGCTTTGGGGGGGCTTGTGTTGTTTGTTATTATTGTTTTTATCATCAATGTGGCATCGGGTAAGCCGAATACATCGGTGGATAAGAAGACGACATCATGATCCGTGGGCGTGCGCACAAACGGGGGTCGGCTGACAAACAATGGTAGGAAGCAGGTGGGAGAGGAAGGCAAGTGGGCATTAGGAATCCTTCAATCTTTTCATAATTTTCTGGACAAGTCCCATCCGCCTTGGGGCGTTTTGGTTGGCGCAACAATCTACATTCGGTGGGGGTGGAAATACTTTCATCTTCACAATACGACATTTTATTTATCCAATAATTTTTTTATTATTTTGCTGCTGTTTGAACTTTGGTTGTTTTTGATCCAGATGCTGAAATCATGGCAAAAATAAAACCAATGAAACCAATCACGGCAACACCCCCCATGACCCCTTGGTATATTTTTTGTTCCTTTTCAAATTTCTCCAATAGGGCATTGTTTTCTTTATCCACTTGATCGGGGTCTATTTCAGTATCCCAGATGACAGTGCTGTTGCGATAGGTTGTGGCATTTGGATTGGCCATAAATGGGCCGATTTTTTGTTTGAGGACAAGATCCGTAACATCAATCTCGGCGTATTCAGAAAAATCAAGGGGTGATAAGGCGATGGTTGGGTCTCTGTTTTCGGGTAATTTATTTTTGTACTTGTATATGATGTATTTGTATTCTGATTCTGCGGGGGTGGCAGCGGGCCTTCGTGCCTTGCTCATGTCAACAAAATAAAAATTCCCAACCGCGCCTTCTTTCGCATAGATAGGAGGACTGTTTTTTATAGGGGTGATTGAAATTTTGATGTTCTTGGCTGTTGGCCATGTTTCGGTTTTTTCTAGATCGAATTCAAAGTCAAACACACCCGTTTTGTTCACCTGCACCCAATTATTGTTTTTAGTATAAAATAATACCCCACCCAAATTAAAAATAAAACTGTATTCGGGAACTTTTGAGGGGTCAATCAAAGAATCCTTATTATTAAAATCTGCGGGATTGTACATTTTACATATGAGGTCTGGTATGTATGTCCGATTGGGATCGTTTGCCACACTTTCCATAAGTGTAATGCATTCTTTCGAAACTTCAGAATAGAAATAATAATCGTAAGTTCCATCTTTTTTTGAAATAATATCGATTGCCTTTAGTTTATCATTATTCATCCAATAACTATAAGCGTCATCGGGTGAAGTGAATGTTGCGTCAACACTGGTTTTTGTGAATTTACACCCATTCACATTCTGTAATGGGGTGTTTGTGCTTGGATCGGTCTGGAAACAACCAGTATAATCACCAATCCCATTCAGGCCACATGTGTAATTGAAGGTTTTTAATTGTTCCTGGGGTTTTGGTAATTTTTTGATTTTCTTGTTTTGTGCGATAATATTCTTGATCTCCTCCACCTTGGCATTGACAATCTTGAGGCCCATCGTGTACACAAAGTATTCTATAATGAGCACAAAAACAATGGGTATCATTATAATGACAACACTCTTTATTGCTTGGATGGCAGTCGCACCCCCCAATACAATCACCACTATAATAGCCACAATGATTGATGCGAAATCAATGCTGAGACCCTCTGTTTTTGCGGTTGCCACCTGTGAAACCTTGTTCTTGATATCCTGGATTGCCGAGGACTGGTTCAATGATTTTGCCGCACATTCCAACCCATTATTAATATTCTGTTCGACATTAATATCATCAATCTTGATATCACCTGTTCTTTCCTTGACACTGATTTCAAAAGAATTGACAGCCGATGATACACACGATGTGCTTATGTTTTGACTGACATCCAGTGATGCTGTAATGGCCGATTCAAGTGAATTATTTGATTCACTGAAATTGCCAAAATTAAGGCCACTCACTAATGAACTTGCTTGTTGTTGTATTTCTTGTGAAACGCTCTGTAATATCGAACTGTCGTTCGTTTGTTCGAACGATGCCTTTAGATCATTTTCTACAATTTGTTTAACCTTTACATTTGAAATATCGACATCCCCAGTGCCTCCTGAAATTGCGATTTTGGCTTCATTGAAAGAACTCATCATGGCGGTGCTTGAGGTATTCTGGAGGACTTTGGCATAGGAATTTATGACAGTGCTTGTATAATTAGAAGATTCGGCTTGTCCCATTTTATCATTTACAAACAATATTTTCAAAAAAAAAAATCAATAGGAATTATGAGACAAGGTCTTCTTTGGAAAACAAGAGAAATATAGCATCTGTCATTGACAATTTGTTTGTTTTCACAAGCGCCTTGGCGAGTTCAATCTGGTTTAAACGATGCTGGCATTGGCCATGCCTGGTATTCTCATTCAATTTGTCAAACAATAAAAGGATATTTTCATCGTCGGCAACACCATCTATCATCTCGTGGTGAAACCCAATCAACGCCTTGATGATGTCCATGATGTCGAGATCTTCTATGGTTTCTTCTTCGTGGCCGTCCTTTAACCATTTTTTATGGAATCCAATACACTCGTCCGGAATATACATTTTTTTTAATATTTTATTGTAATAAAAATAAACAATAAAATGAGTTTTTTTAAAGAATGGGATTTTTATTTTGAAGCACCAGAAACATGCAAAGCCCCTAAATATATAAATTACAAGTATAAAAACACCAAATTCTACAACAACGGTTGCACATATGGAAAAGGTGTTTCCACCAATCGACAATGGTGTAGCGAAAAACTTGGTCCTTGGTATAATAGGTGTAAATATTGTGGCGGGAGTGGATGGTCTTATTCGATTGCTGACAACAAATGCTGGCGTCTCAAGACGGGTTGCGCTACAGGCACCTATTATTATTCACCCACGTCTTTATGTTATGACGAGGACAGCGCGTGCAAACCAGAAATGATATACAACAAGGATGATTATGGTTGTTCTAAATCCCTGAATGTGAGGGACTATGATTTATATGAATTGAGCACGAATAAATGTGATTGCATGGCGGCAAACTGCACGGTTTATAAGGTGTGTTCCTATGATGAATCTATTTTTACAGTATTGGGGGGAGTGGGATCCGACAAAATTGTCAAGAGTGTCAAAATTTTATATAAAGATTTGAGTTATTGTTCGCTCAGTATTAATCGTATTTTTAAAGCGACCATCCAATTTTCTAAAATCACAAAATGGGAATTATTGGACACAATCAAAAAAGTTTTCGATACAATTGCGACATCGTCAGCAACCTCAACATTTATTAAATACCATAATTTTATAGGATACCAAATGATTGAATTTTATCTTACAATGAATATTGAAAATTCAACAAAGGTGAACCTGACAACATTTTCAAAACATATTCCATTTTTTATGGTTTTCAATAACTCAAAACACTCCGGGCTTACACAACCTTTTGTTTATTCTTCAACTAATAATATCTTTGATTTTACCAGAAATTTTTTTACCAGGGGCACAGACGTTATAAAAACGGGAACTTGTTTGCTTTATGGTAGTAATTGCCCTATCATCAACACAGTTTCTGATTCCTATTTAAAACTTGATGGTTCGATTGGACCCCAGAGTTCCGTTAGTTTTATGAATAAATTTAATTATTTTCTTGTTAAACCAGTTGAACCATGTATTGAAGACGACTTGCGTTATATCGAGGGCAAACCCATCATTTACCTTGTGTACTACAGCATGGACAATCTCAAGACCCTTTCCAGTCTGGACGACCTCAAGTCAAAATTTATTGATAATGCTTCATTGGCGGCCTCTCCCGAATGCAAAGTATGGAATGAATATGTTTATTACAACCACCTTCTGCCCAATATCTGCTACCAGGTAGAAAAAGAATCGTCCAAGTGCAATCCTATCATGGACTACAATAATTCTCCTCCTTCGTATGTTTCTCAAAATTGTTCGACCGCCACATCCAAGCGTTTCCCTGATTGTAAAACATATCTGTTGAATAATATTGATTCGCAACAACCAGCCGCCAACAAGACACGGACATATGAAAATCTACACGCCATAGAACAGGCTTTCTGTAATTCGAATAATACCCTTGAATGCCAGTGTCTCAACAGAGAAAAACAGTCGGCGTACAAGTCCTTCCAGAATTCAAACTATGAATTTCCAGCTAATATGAAAGGTAGTGAAGGGTGCTGGTATGGTCCTTGTCTGGACAACTCAACCCTGAATATTTTCATCGATCCAGCATTTCGGGAAGAAAAACGCAACTGCCCTAGCACCATATGCCAGAATGTCGTTTCTGTCATCAATCGCCAAGGGAACGTCAATCTCTCAGACCTGGAATTGCGAACCTCGTGTTCATTCTTATCATCCGCAACCCCAAAACCCAAGACAACAGCCACTCCTGTAAAAGAACCAACGACTGAAGAACCCACGACTGAAGAACCAACCACCGAAGAACCAACCACCGAAAAGGAAGAGATTGTTTCAGAGGACATCAAGACAATCAATATGAATGTATATTATGTTTCGATTGGGGTCCTTATTGTGGTTATTGTCGCTCTGGTTTCGGGTTCGGTTTATTACTGGATGTACCCTTCCAAGGATCCTGATTTTTTACAAACATTCATCAGTTTATTTTTCAAGTATATCGCATTTTTCTTTATACTCTATACAATTGTCCTTTTGATTTATACTTTACAGATGGTCATCGCACTTCGGTCCGCTCTGGAATCAAACACTCCAATCGAACAGACAGACGAATAACATAATTTTTCATTCTTCTTGTTGATAAAGAAATGGATTTTTCAAGATATAAAAACATCCTTGGCAGACCCATGGAGGGATTCCACAAGGCGCGTCTCTTTGGACTCGCCCGTAATGATCTCTTGGGAACCATTGTCATTGCGTTGTTGATTTCACATTCTTCCTTCTCAAAATTCCTTGCCACCTTCCTCCTGCTTCTCGTTATTGGAATATACCTTCATTGGATTTTTGGTGTTGACACAGCTCTTTTAGTGTGGCTCAAGAAAATCTTTTGACATTGGAAAAAGTTGCTACAGCCACGTCAACCATCCCTATTAGTCAAACATGTTCTTGACGACACCGATTATTCCGCTCGCACATAGGTACGTGCGCCCTATCTCGTTCGTCATCATCAACAAAAGAATAAGACACACAACGACACCCACACAAAAGAAAATCCCCGAAATCACCAAGAACGCAGACACTGTTGCTGAAGATGCTATTTTCCCAGGATCGCTCTTATGGATCTCGACCCGCACACTTTCCCCAATATTGTATTTGTTATAACTCTCATGAACGGTTGTGTAAGATCGGTTGTCAAACACATACGACACCTCATACCTATACAACAGTTTATCAGGGACCAATGGCACCAATGTAGTCGTCGTCGGCATCATCATTGGGATCGGGTCGAAAACAACACCCGCCTTCACGACGTTCGCCTGCACAATCGCATACCTTGTGCTCAACAAGAAACATACAGCCACAACCACCCCAAGAGCAACTGTACCGACGAAGTACGGGGCCGCAAAAAATATGGCGCAGTTATAAGCACCATTTTTGATATCCGAACCGAACATAATTTGTTGTTTTATTTAATAGTTTCTAATTTATTTTTGACAGATATTATTAGAACAATTTATCTATGGAATCGGCAGTATGGCGATTTCTGGTAAAGCTGGTTCTTGTAATAATAATGTTTATTCACGAAATCGTGTTTTTAAATAATTTTTTCTTTAATCTTATAAAACATGTCCTCATCGGTGAATAAACAACAAATCAACAAGAGGATTTTTCAGCTGGAAGTGGATATCCTGCCGTTGTTGTTTCCTGGCCACAAAGAAAGGAGACAGAGTATTCAAGAGACGAAACAATGGATACGCACAATGAAAAGCATATTGACAAGAGTTGATAATTATATCAGGAACAATGATTACCATACAGCCGAGTTTGTCATTTATTATGATAAGGATCACGTCAAGAATGAATTCTACCCATTCAAGAGTTTTGTGGATAATGTCATTAAAGTCAAGCAATGGTCTCATATCCCGAGTGTGAAAAGGGCTCGCCAGCAACAAACAGAAAAACTCAGACAAGAACTCGGTCAGGAACACGAGGCCGTTGGAATGCTGGAATGGATAAGGTTCCATATCTTATTGTTGCGATCCATTTTTGAACAGTTGGTAGAGAAGGAATACAAGGTTGATAAGGATATTGAGAAATTATTGCCACTGAGTCAGGAAAACAAGAGTGTGTACAAACATTTTTGGGCTCCCTTCAAGCATCCTCAAAAGAAACCCCAACAGAGCAAACGGACAAAAATATGAAAAAAAAGTTAAATTATTTTGTTTTTTATAATAATAAATATGAAATGAAAACAATCTGGCTTTCATTTTTTATTCTGTATGTTGCTCGCCATACAGACGCAAGGTTCCTGAGGGGTTTGATTGCGGCTGTTGCCATTGAAGACCATCGTGAATACAACAACGCCTTGCCCCAAACAAACGATGGTGTGGTGGTTTCGGGGAATGGTCGCAAATTTGTTCCTCCTTTTTTGAATTCCAGTGGAAAGATCCGATACACTCATGCCGATCCACCTCGTTAATTTTCAAAATTACCAATTTTGAAAACATACTGGATGCGACTGGACGGGCTTGAACCGTCGACCTTTCAGATATAAGCTGAAAACTCTGACCGACTGAGTTACAATCGCATGTTGTCTGTTACCCTATATTTTTATTCCTTTAGATCATTTTTTTTTAATATGGAAACGACAATAGGGGGATTTTAAGAAGGTGCGATTCTTGCAGAATTCTTGTTTCTTTGTGCTGAAATGGGCGCACCTGTACCGAAAAGTCCCGTTTTCCATTGCCACCTTGTTCTTCCGCCACTCTTTGCTGGCGTCATCAAAATCAATATCCACTTGGTACATTGTATTTTGTTATTATTTCTTATAGTGAAAAATCATTTTTGTCTCAACCAATCTGGTCATTGGGGCATTCTCGTATGTGGCATTTCTTGTTTTCCCGATGAACCGGCAGGTTGTAGGATGTCCACCCCGCCACTGGGACTTTGAACGCTGGGCTGACACCATAGCCAAATTTGATAGAGACCACATCGTACCCCAGGAGTTTCAATAGCACCATGGCCTGGCTGCTTGTGTGGCCCACATAACAAATAAGGAAAATTGTCTTGTCCTTTGGCAGGGTTTCAAGGTTTTTTTCGTCCAACAGATCGAGCCAGAAAATATTTTTGGCACCCTTTATGTGGTACTTTTCAAATTCCTTTTTTTTGCGCAAATCAATCAGCATGAAATCATTGTGTTTTTTCTTATCCAGATAATATTTTTCATAGAATTCCAAGGGTGTTATGTAATTCCAATCTGTTTTTGTGTTTTGGATATATTTTCTTAACTGTTCCAATGACATGTTTCTTTCTTTTAGAAAATATCTTGAAAAATTTTTGTTTTGAATCCGGTTTCTTCATTGATAAAAATCATGTTTTCCAGAATATGAAAAAGTGGGATCCGCATATACCGGCTTGTGCTGTCTCGGGTGCTATAAAGGAACAATATTTTACCCTTGTAGATATCCATCCCAATATTGTATTCAATCTGGGCATTTTCAAAACAAAATGGCAACGAGACACCCACGACCTTGTGTTGTTTGGATTGTAGATCCAGAACAACAATGTAGTGGATGTATTTCCTTCCATTCTCTCCGTGTGCCACAGAATGGACAGAGAAAAAATGGAATCCTTTCCACATTACAGCTGGAGAACTGCCCCTGAATTCTTTAAAATAAGCTGGAGATGGGATGCGTTCATCCACCACCAAACGATTGTTTGTGTCCACCGACCCAATTTCGACTGGGTGCCACTGATAAATAAACCTATTATTACCACACCAAGTCCAGTTCTTTTCACACGCATTCTCTTCGTAGGGTGGGTGGATGACCCTGGTGCTGTGGAACAATGTGCGTTCCACATTGTATTTTCCAGTGATGATCCGGATGGCGTCAGAATAGGAATATGACTTGGTCACCCCATAGAACAATATGTCTTGTTCTGTTCCTGGCACCAATCTCACATCCTCCAACCCAACGATTGCCAATTCTTCTTCTCTTTTCCCAGGAATGTCCTCGTTCATTGGCCGGATAGGACTGACTGGTTTTAGTGTTTCTCGGTCCATAAAATAAAATTCATTCTTGGAAATACCATTGTACGTGTTGTTGATCTTTCCATCGATGAGTGTCACATAGGAACCATTGGGCAGGATACGATAATTCACCTTGCGCACATTGACAAGGTACCACCGGGGGTTTTCAGGATAAACAATAAGGCCAGAAGACGATGGGACGTAATCCGCGTCTTGGGTGGAAGCAATCAAATCACCATTCTCGCACCCGTCCATTTTCGATAATTTATTCAAAAAATTTGTGCATTCTTGTGTGAATAAATGGTGAGAAACATGATTCTTCAGACGAAGGGTCTTGGCAAACAGATATTTCCTCCAATATTCGGTGTATTCTGGTGATTTTTGTAGCAAATGTATTTCGTGTTTGTAAAGAATGTCTTCGTCCGTGATATTTTTGTGGGCCCAGCGACAGATTGGCATTTCATGACACCATTCTGGAAAATATGTGTCATCATTGAGTTTTGTGCGGGACACGGCTTTCTTGACGAGACGCGAACAGATGGTGGAAACATCTACAATAGTGGGAATAGTATCAGTAAATTCAAGTAATTTCCACCAGGTTTCAAACCAGTATTGAGGTGATTGATTGAGTCTCTGGAAGAATTGCTGCTGGCGTTCGTGGATGGGTGTGCGTATATTGGTGTGGAAAGATGCTTCTGCTTTGTCGTATTCGACAATGGGTTCCCCCCAATCGCACAATGGGGACAATTCTTCCACAATTTTCCATTCTCCAAGGATCTTGGATAGGCCGAGGAAAACTCGCCTCTGGTAAATATCCAGTTCGAGCCGGTGTTGATAGAATACTTCCCACGAGGGACGAATGTGTTTATCAATCCATTCCTCACGATTGGTCATCTTGTTCTCAATACAAACCTGATCCTGTGAAAATCTGAGAATATTCTGTTGGATGTCATCGCTTTTTGTGTAATAGACCCATTCAAAATCAAAAACAGGAATGATGATACCATGCCCAGTCAAGAATTTCATATCCCGATCAAATTGTTTTCCAAAATGTGGGACATGAAAAAGGGAAGGCAACTCTACAAATATTTTATCGTCTTTATTGATCTTTTTGAATTCTTGGAATTCATTCGTCCTTATCCAGTGGATATTGGGGCATTGTTTATAAACAGTTTCATCCGGTAGGATCTCAACAACAATCTTTAATTGGATATCCGTGTTGAACCAGTGAGAAAAATCAATATAATCGTTGGTTTTTACAATATGATAAAAAATAATATGATCCGTCATTTTGTCGTTATTTCTTATCATCAAATAAACTATCTTTTTAAGTGGTTTGGTTTAATCAAAATAAGCGTTTTTGTAGATTTTTTTAATATCAGGGATAAAGACCATTCGGGGATTGGTGGATTGGAGTGGATCGCCAAATGTCATTTCGGATAATTCGCATAAATGGTTGATAAAGGTGTCTCGGTTTATGAGGGAATGTATTTTTTCAAAACCAACATGACAACGGATCGCCCTGAGTGCCTCGACCAGTTTCTGTCTTTTTTCTTCATTACTTCCCGTCATACCCAGCGAGGTCGCAAGCAATGAATACTGGATGTTTGCCATTGGGTAAGGATAAAATGGAAAGACAGCACCTCGTTTGGGGCAGATGGAAGAATTGTATTCGATTACATGGGGCATGACAGAGGATAGGGCATTTGGGAATGGGATATCAAAGAATGAACTCATTTTAGCAGCCATTGATGTTCCTAATCCTACCCCATTATGGGAAATGGCCATGGACATCTGGACACAAGCATCGAGTATTTTATGATGGTTCGTCTCGTTGTCCAACAACTGGGAAAATAATTGGCGGGTCGCATCAAGTATCATTTGTCTTGTCTCTTCATTGGAATCAGCAGAAACAAATGCTTCTACCCCCTGTAAAAGAATGACGTATGCGTTTGTCAAAAATTTTTCCTTTTCGTGTATCGTGTCGTAATCATAGATAACAATACTGGGTCGCATGGATTGCGCATAAACAGTAATATTTGATTTATTCTGGATGATACTTTGAGTAAAAGGGCTCATATCCACACTGCTCGGCATTGTGGGAACAACCACCAACCGGATATTGTTCTTCAGGCCCAGCAATTCGTCGTGGCGCTCGTATTCGATAAAGGGTGCGACAAGTTTTTCCAGCGAAACATCCTTATTCTCATAACGCAATCTTACCAATTTTGCGATATCAATTGTTTCCTTCTTGCCAATGGCAAAAAAGATTGTGGGTTTGAAATCATCGAGAAGGGGGGTGTTATTCTCAATGTCGTCCATATATTCGGTTAGATCATTAAAAATCATGAGATTATGCCCAGATGTGCGGAGGAGATTGAGCAATTCACTCTTGTTGGGGACATCTGGATCTGTTATGATGACAATATTCTCATTGTCCAGTTTCAATGATCCCACCGAATCAAAAATACTGCCCATAATGATATGGGGTTTCAAAAAGGGGTGGTGGGGTGAAATCTTTCGGGCAACCGTCTTGGTCTGGATCAGTTCATTTGGCCCAACATTGACAGCCGCCATACTTCCACCATGAACACCACAACCAACCGTCATGGAAGGGGCGACATTTGGGTTGTACCGGATCCCAATCCCACCCAGTGCTGGCATATTGATATTGACATGATAGGTAGGGATCCTTTTCTGGAACCACTCGATCCGTTTTTCGTCATTCGTATAGAGGCACGACGAATGCCCTGGCCCGCCAAAAAGAACAAGTTCTCTTGCTATTTCTACCGCTTTTTCAAAAGTATCGGATCGGTATAGTGCGAGGATGGGGCTCATTTTCTCGTGAGAAAAAACCTCGTGCTCACCAACCCCCGAAACCTCGGCTCCTAATGCCAGCACGAGTGGTGGGATCTCTATCCCCGCACTCTCGGCGATAAATTGGGGGGATTTCCCCACAATCTCTGGATTCACTCTCACCCCACCGGGCATGAAGACATCAGCAACCCGTTTCTTTTCGTAATTGTCAAGGAAATAAACTCCACGCATCTTTAGTATCTGTTTCACCTTTTCATAAACACTATCCAAGATTATGATGGACTGTTCGGTGATACACGGAACACCCCAATCAAAAGTTTTTCCAATAAGGATGCTGTTGACGGCTTCCCTCAAATCAAAGGTATCATCAATGACAACAGGCGTGTTGCCTGGGCCCACACCAATCGCTGGTTTCCCAATTGAATAACAGGTTTTGACCATGTCGGATCCACCCGTCGCCAGAAGGAATTTTGTTTCCTTGTGCCTCATGATATAATCTGATATCTCTCGGCTTGGCAGGCAACTCATAATGACATCTTTAGGGGCACCCGCTTCTATCGCATATTTATGGATTAAATCCGCAGCGTAAATACTGCAATCTTTGGTTCGGGGATGGGGTAAAAACACAATACAATTCCTCGTCTTGAGGGAATAAAGGGATTTAAAAATAACAGTGGCAGTGGGGTTGGTGCAGGGGAGGATGGCACAGATGGGGCCAACGGGTTCGGCAATCTTGGAAATCCCAAGAGGGATATTGTGATCGATGACACCTACTGTTTTGGTGTTTTTGTACATGGCAAAACTATGTTCGGACGCATAAATATTTTTCAAAATCTTGTCCTCCACACAGCCAATCTTGGATTCTTCCACCGCCATCTTGGCGAGTTCTACAGAATGGTTCTTGATATTATCACTGACTTTTTCGAAAATAAAATCGACCTGTTGTTGAGAATAATTGTAGAATTTTTCCTGTGCGACACGCATTCTTTCAAGCTTGCAATCGGCATCTATGCTGCTGGCAATCGCTTTGGATACATTCACATTAGAAAACATTCTGTTCCCAAAATACCTTGTTCGTTGGATGGCTTTCGAAAACATTTTTATTACAAAAAATGTTTTCTTTTAAAATAGTTAAAATGAATTATCAAAATGATTTAAAAATATTGTATTTTCATCTTCAACAAAAGCGGAAGATGGAATGGTATAAGTGGAAGAAGTATAACGTGCGATATTTGAAATCCTAAATTCGTCAATATAGCCATTATTCATTTGTTGGGCATTTGTATAACCACCTATCCATAGATCTGTAGCAGAACCAAAAGGAAATGCTGGTTGGTTCAAACTTACGTCCAGTTTTCCATTGACATACACATTCCAAGAACTGGTATCCCATACTAAGGCACAGTGGTTCCATGTATCAATCGAGTAGGAAGTGGTTCCTGTTGTTGATGAACTATATTGAAAATAAACTATTTGTGATTTCAATGTAGTTGGAGATAACCACATTTGGATAGTATTTGATTGAGTGTTTCCATTTTGGATCGCAAATACCGATTGTTGATTTCCACCGCATCCTGTGGTATTTGTGCAATAAAACCAACATTCTATCGTGCAAGCTCCTGTTATTCTGGAAAAAGAAATACCAGAAACTTTCAGGGTTGATGTCCCCCATGCTGGAGAAGCATACATCAGGTACAAAGAAGACACTCCAAATTTATACTTATTTGTGCTGATGACTGCTGAATTAGCAGTGTAAGTATAGGGTGATAGTGTTGTGGTTGGTAAAAGTGTTGTGGTTGATGGTATAAGTGTTGTGGTTGGTAAAAGTGTTGTGGTTGGTAAAAGTGTTGTGGTTGGTAAAAGTGTTGTGGTTGGTAAAAGTGTTGTGGTTGATGGTATAAATGTTGTGGTTGGTGATAATGTTGTGGTTGATGGTATAAGTGTTGTGGTTATCCATTCTGTTATTTTTTCTACAGAACTTGTAGTTTCTGGTGATGACGTACTTGTATTAGTGGTGATTGTTTTTTCAGACGATGTATTTTTTGTGGTTGTTTTCAAAATGGCAATACCAATTATAATCGCAAGTACAATAAATACAAGAAACCCGATGATATATAATTTCTTTGTTTTTTTCATTTCTTTTTATTATATTTTTTTTTTGATTTATAATAATTTTCGTTTTTTGGCTTCGGTTTCCAACATCTCCCGATCTTCTGGGTGGGCAATCTGGATCAATGCCCTGGCCCTTTCGTTGATGGATTTACCACACAGGGACACGATCCCGTATTCTGTGGCAACATAATTAACGTGGCCACGGGTTGTAACAACACCCCCTCCATTGTACAAGAATGGCACAATCCTTGGTTTGCCAGTGGAAGTGCGTGAATGCAAAGCGATGATGGCTTTCCCACCACTGGAAAGAGAAGACCCATACATGAAATCCAGCTGCCCACCGAACCCAGAATAAATGTGTGTGCCAATCGAGTCCGAACAAACCTGACCCGTCAGATCGATTTCAATCGCACTGTTGATGGCAATCATGTTGTCCTGTTTCATAATGACATAAGGATTGTTGGTGTACGCGGCATCGCGCATCTCCACCATTGAATTGTTGTGCACAAAATCAAATAATTTTGATGATCCCACCAAGAATGACACCACCAATCGCCCTGGGTCCAATGTTTTTTTGGAATTATTGACAACACCTTCTTTGATGAGTTCCACAACACCATCCGAGAACATTTCCGAATGGATCCCAATGTTCTTGTGAGAACGCAATTCATTCAGGACCATATTGGGGATATTTCCAATGCCAAGTTGGAGGGTGGCACCATCGGGTATCAGGTTTGTGGAAATTAATTTACCAATTGTAATATCTTCTTGGGTGGGTTGTTTGTTGGCGCTCATATAGATGGGAGTATCGTTTTCGATAATTGTATCCACATTATTGATATGGATCAGGGCGTCCCCCTGGGTGCGTGGGATGTTCTTGTTGATCTGGCACACCACGTGTTTTGATTTTTCAATCGCAGCGAGAGTGGCTTCGACACTTGGCCCCAAACTACAAACCCCAAAGCTGTCTGGGGGGGACATCTGGACGAGTGCCAGATCAAGTTTGATTTTTTCTTTTCTGAAAAGACGAGGGACATCGCTCATGAATACAGGTATGTATTCTGCCACACCATCCTTGATCGCCTGCCTCATGTTGTGCCCAACAAAGAAATTTTTACACTTGAAATGAGGTTGTGCTTGTGGCTGGATGTAGGGGCATTCCCCTTCTGTGTGCAGATGGTAGACATTGATGTTGGAAAGTTTTTGGGATATACCCCATTCGGTCATGATTTTTGTCAGGAAACTTGGAGTGGCCGCCATGCCCTGAACAAAAACATTCATATTTGACGATAGGGCATTCATGACATTACTATTTTTCGCAATGCGAGGACTTTTTTTCAATATTGGATTGATCAATAACGGCATAATTTCTTTTACTCATTTTTATAAAAAAATTTTTATAAAATCTACAGAGTGGCAACCATTTCTTCATGACCTCGCTCCCATAATGGAGGATGGGGTTCGCAACAACATTTATAAAAAAATGTGAAAAGGACAAGCAATACAAAAACAAACACACCCCAATAAATCATATTGTTTTTTTATACCCAGAATAATAAAAATTTTGAGAACAAACAGACAATATTATATAGGTTGATATATAGATATTCCGTGTCAATATTTCAACGATAATTGTCCATTGGATATATAAAAATGTATTGCGCAAAAACAAGAGAGAAACCAATATTAATATATGGGTCAATACTACACACACAAAAACAAAAATCCCCATCTGGAAAATATAGGAATAATGAACCAAGATAGTTGCGATGCTGTAGATAATGTAAAAGAAAAACACAACCCTACAGAAAAATAAGTAATATAAAAAATCAAGTAAAAACCCGATACAATTAAATAGATGGAGGTAATTGTAGAAAGGAAGAAAAATCAAGGATAAACTCCATTGTGTCATTGTTAAAACAAAAACAAAACAATAAATAAATGTTTTTTCTTCGATATCTTGACTCATTCCTTTAGATCAGTTTTCGAAAATACGAAAATCATTTTTGAGGAGAAATAAAAATAATTTTCGTATTTTTATTTATTTTATACAACATATATTTCAAAAAGAATTTTACATATTATTGGGCTGGGGGAGAGAATCGGTAATGTACTTGTTCTCTACCTGCCCGTCGCACTTACGAAGGACAAAAGAAGTGCACGTCCCCTTGCCGACTGAAGGATAAGCGGCTGACACATCAAAATAAGAAGAAGGAAACTGGCTTGTGTTGTGGGTCAGGGATTCGTACCCCATTGTGGCATCAATTGGGATAATCTGGATGTCCATATAAGGGGTGTTCCCAACAGCTTTGTATTTACCCAAAGGAATATCCGAAATAGGGGGGTACATGTAGGATTTCAAAGTGGGCCCGTTAGAACTGGATTTTTTTTCTTTTGACGACATTTTATTTTAAGAATAGAATAAATTAATTAAATTTTTTTTTATTTCATATTTTCTTTTCTCCAATTCTCGTAGATATTTCTAAAAATATTCCTTGAAAAGATGGTTTGTTGCAGGTAGATACACATCATGACAATAAACATCCCAATAAAAACCAGAGCCGTTATCCTCCATGATTTCGCATTCGGGCAATTATTTTTCAATTCCAACAACATCCTATGGTATTGATTTAAAGGCATAATCATTGTATTATGGTTTGGATAGGGTCCAATCAGGAATCCTTCTTCGTCTGGTTGGATGACAATAACATCCTTGTTCAGGGGTTCAGGAAAAAAGGGTTTTCCTTTTTTTCCAATCAATATTTTTCCATCTTTCATACGCAAACAAATCTCATTGCTTACCATTTATTTTATTCGTGAAAACTTCTTTTAGACCAAAAATGAAAACAAACAATCTTCAAATAAAAAATAGAAAAAACATGGCAATTGTTTTGACAACAGAAGAATACTTTGAAGATGTTTGTATGAATTGTTATCGGGTTATGGACTTTCCAATTACTTTTTATTTACCAGAAAATCAGGTTATGATCTTGTGTGAGAATTGTAGTTTCGGGGTGTACCAATGCGCAAGATGCCATCATGTTGTTTCACACTTGGAAGACACACCCTACAGAGAAATGGTGTATGCTGGACCCGAAGGAACCTTTGATGATTTTTTTATCCGGTGCAGAGAATGCGCCTACCAGAATCTAGTGGAGGATGATGTTCATTACGATAGTGATACCGATACTGAAGAAGAGATTAATGAGTGTCTAACCGATGAACAGACACAAATTATTTGTTAAAATTTTATTTCTTTGTTTTATAAAAAACAGAAAAAATGGCCGGACAACAACAATTATCATTTACAGACAAGGCCAAACGAGCATTATTGTTGCTTATTATTACTGGTATTTTTGGGGCATTGATAATCATCATGAGCAAATCGTTTGAGCTTTCCAGAAAAAACGTGCCTGAAACAGCATCTGGGGGTGTGAAAAAGATCCATAAAGAATATTTGGCGGGGATCAATCTGGTATTCCTTCTCTACATTTATTTCCTCGTTATGTGTTATATCGTCTTTTCGTGGATCGAAGGGTTTGTGATTTTCTTGTTGCTTTTTGTGGCTATTAATTTTGCCCTCAGTTTTGCGCTGATGGTCATGTCCGCCGATTCACTCAACAAGATAAAGGATGATAATGAGGTGCCCGAAGATGTCAAGGATGATTACAAGAAACTCATGACTTTTATTGTCGCAATATCAACCATTTCGACCGCTGTATGGGGTTTGCCTTTATTCGTTATTATTGGTGGATTTATCGTTAGCATGATTTCACGCAAAAAACAAAAACAAACTTAATCGTCTCTCCACATTGAAAATAGAATAAAATAATATAAAAACTATATTATTTTTTATTGTTGGTGGACGACTTTGCACAGGACATTTTTTTCGTGGAATAGTTTCGATAGGTTGGCTTTTGGGCCCACTAAAAAGGGTGTGGATGGATTTTCATTCAAAAATCTCACATTCTTGAACTCGAATATCGCATCACGGATTGTCATGAACATGTTTTCGGGTGTCTGGATCAACAAACTATCACCCTGGTTTGTCATCCTCGATCTGGCGTAATCACCCACCCAAATCTTTAAATAGCCCTTGTCTTTAATCAGGTGTTTGGTGTAAATCTTTTGATCGATAAAGGGTGTGGAATGGTCGCAATAGACATTAAAATATTTTTTTGAAAAATCGATAATCACCATATAGTTATGGATAAAAAAAACTTTTTCATCTGGGGATTTTGGACGGTATTGGTGCTTGAACCTCCAGATATAATACAAGTATTTATCAGCGTCCGACAATATATAATAGAGGTCATACAAACTCACTTCTTTCCAGGATCGCCAGCAAGATTGGTTATGGCGGACAATGACAATGTCGGCAACTTCCCTGGAATGAACAATGATAATACCCTTAAAGACGAGCAATCGAACAAGGAATTTATCTTTGATATTGTCAAAAAAAACTTTTTTGGAGCACCAATTGGTGTTCCTATAAAACAATCGCAACAAGAAATCCATTTTATACTTCATCTTGCCGGGATGGATTTCAAATTTGTTATGGGTGGTGGTAATGGTGGTGATGGCACAACGACTGGTGTGGCTTTTTGTTTCCTGTATTTTTGATACAAGAAATAAAATAAAAAGACAAACAGAATAATGTTCGCAATCAGTGTCAGCCAATCCACTCCAGTCATTTTTTTGATCCGGTATGACAATGGGATGGGGATTGGTTTCATATCACCCGCCATGCTTTTTGACCTGAACCAATGCAACATCAATTCTGGATCCGGGTCGGGTCTTGTTATCACATTGGGGTAGACACCCATAATCTTTGTTGTCACACCATATTCTGGATGGAGCACTGTTTTCTGTCCGGGGTGTTCTGCCATGACACGCATGTAAGTGAGTCTCTTGCCTTGTAGATTTTTTCGGTAGAGTTCTCTTTTGACGGGTTTGTAATAAATCCCCAGATATTTTTGCATCCACACATTGCTTAAACAATTGATGTAGGGGTCTTTGAGTTTGATTGGGTTGTTCTTTTCGAAATCATCCAAGAACTGATCGTATTGATTGACATTAAAAAAGAAGTTGGGGATGCCCGTCACAACCTGTGTTTCTACATTGCACGCCTTGTTGTTGACTTCCAGACGAAAACACCCATTGATACCCCAATTCGCACCCCACGAATTGCGGATCCACCAGAACGGCGTGCCCTTATACACACCCCACCCAACAATCTCCACTGCGTGGCCTCCAATATTTAGAGAAACGTCGGTCCGTGTCGCATAGACACCATCCTTGACTGGGTCAAATGAGTAGAAATCATCAAACAGATTCATGACCGTCGCAACGGGCCCGTATTTATAAATATCATAACGGATGGCCGCAGCAATATCCTTATCGTCCTTGATGTTGTAGATGAGCCCCACGTAATAATGGACAAGGGGTATTGCCACCATCTGGTTATTGATAATGGTGTGCTGCCAGCACAATTCCTTATTATAACCGACAATCTGGCTACAGCTCCACGTGGCGTTCTGTTTGTCCAGAAGGAAGAAAAAGTTCTCACTGCGCACCTTTTTCGCATCGGTTGTGTCCAGAAAAGAAGTTCGGCCATTAAAGGCAAAATCCAATTCCTGATATTGTTGTTTGAAAGGGTCTATCAAGATATAGGGGAGACAACTATCAACGGTTGTGCCAGAGGCATAAAGGAAACACCACCCTGTGATTAGGTAATTCCCATTACACGCAAACTGTGATTTGTTGATTTCTTGTAGTTTGGTTTCTAACGCGTGCTGGTCTGCGTACGAGGCACTTGTTGACAAGACTGTTTTTAAATCAAGAATGTCCTCATTTGTCGTGCACAAGAGCGAGAAATTCATGGATGGGATGGGCAGCACTTTTTTCTTGGCAATGACATTGAATCGGTCAGCCAGTGCGGTCGCAGTCGCAAACGCCCAGCAACTCCCGCATTCGAATTGTTGGGTCGTTGGGCACATGTAATCCTTCCAAACCACCATCCCATTAAAATCCTTGGGCAAAAAAGATTTATCGGTATTTGTGTAATCCATAATACACATAAAATCTTCTTGTCCTTCTGGAATCGGGGCAATCTCCATATTCTCTGGAGTCATGGGGATGGAAAGTGCGGGTGTCTTTTTAAAATCCGTCATTGTGTAATTTGATTAAAAGGTCTTTTTATAATGAAGAAAATTTTATTATACAAATTCTTGTATAATAACTAATTTTTTTATAAAGGTGTTGTCTAAGGGAAGAAGGAAACCATGGGGGCCTCTGGGGCAACAATCTTCTCGGTCTTGACAGACACATCGCCAGACCCAGGGCCAGTTGTGGATGCGATCTGTTTCTGGACAGCCATGGCGGCATTGGCGGCAAGAGCCGAGAATGAAGAAGTGCCAGGGGGGGAAGCCCACGAAGTCCCCTGGAAGGTGTTGTATGTGCCTGCGTTGGCCTGCAGCTGGAGCTGGGCGAGGGCGCGACCGGTTTCGTTGAAGGCACCGGCAATGACACTGAGACTGCCTGCGTTGAGGTCCAGGGCAGGGTTGACAGAAGGACGGAACCATGTGCCGGAATTGGGATCGGCATTGGGGAGCACGGGGACAATGGCCAGATCACCACGGATGGGATCACCCTGCCCATACAAGCGGGACTTCATGGTGGCGACAATGAAACGATCCATCACCATAGGGACTTCCTCACCACCCGAAGAACTGGTCAGGCTCTGGACGGGAAGGGCCGCAGAATTGTCCTCACCGAATTCCTGCTGGGAACGCTGGAGGGCGGCATACTGGGCCGCAGAATCCCCCTTGCGTTTGGGAGGCCTTGAGCTCTTTGCGCCAAAAGGCCCTTTAGTTGTGGTTGTGAACCCCTCACGCACATCGCGTGTGCTGGGTTTTTCGACAATCCCACCCGTTTCCACAACTTTGGCGTACTGGAGAGGAGTCAATTGGAGGGGGTTTGTGGGCATCAGAGCAAGGTTCTTGACCTCGGGTAGGTTGTATGTGATGTTGGCACCATAACCAGTGCTGCTGAAACGTGGAGAAAGAGGGGACTGAGAAGTGCCAGGCACTGTCATGACAGGGGCGCTAAAAGCAGTCTGGTTATTCCCAGGGACAGATGCTTTAGTGGCAGGATTCACCACATCCACCTTGAGCCTCAGTGGGTACATGATGAAACACTCAATGAGTGATTTTCCACTGACCATGCTGTGAGCGCACGCAATAAGAAATGAAAAGAGGATGATTGTTCCTACAATTTGTTTTCCCGTAGAAGAACTGGTTGTCATTGGTTTTCTTTCTTTTCAAGATAAAAAAATTTTTTCTTTTCTTTTTGTTTGTTTATTAATTTAACAAGATCAAAAATTATTTATTTGATGGGGCAGATTCCACCCGCACATTCGTCTGCTGTATCCGTATCGTCGATAGAGATGGACATATTGCCCGTCATTGGTTTTACTTTTTTGACCATTTCTTCGTATTGTTCTCGTGTGATTGATTCGAATGGTGCCTGGACGAACCCGTGATCGTATCGCAACAAAAAACTGCACGTCTTGACGTGGTCATTGTAATTCCGGTATAACCATTCTTTTATTTCTTCAAGTTCTTCTTTTCGGTAGTAGATGGTGCAACTGATGGAATTATCTGACCATTGGGTCTGGAGCTCTTTCACCTTTTCCAGTTGATCGATTGCGGACATTTCGTCCGATAAAACAGCATTGTCTGAGGATTTACAAGGAAATTCAACAACCATTGTTTTTGGATCCAATGTCCCATCAAAATTCTTTTGTCCTTCCACACGATAACCATGTTTTCTGCACAATTCAATCAATGGATTTGTTGACGCAATACGGATGCGACGGATATAATAACGATAAAGAGCAGGATGGATCCCAGGGGTACACCCCCCCAATAGACTCAATGTCCCACTTGGTTTTACAGTTGTCAATTTAATACAGGTAAGCACCCCCAGTTTTTCCGAATAATGCTTGTCGTATTCACGCAGATATTCATATAATGGATCCAACCATTCCAGTTGTGTTTTTGTGCTCTGGAGGATACCACTGATCCCAATCCCCATCCTCATATTGTCATGGACAATCTTTTCGGTTTCTGGGTGGTGGCACGGCAGAAGCAAACTGTGTTTGCAGATCCTGTACAAGGTTGTTGCGACCGATTTCAATTGTTCATAATTTTCAATATTGGGTAAAAAGATTTCAGATAAACAACATGTCTCAAAATTAGCAAGCCCCTGTTCCGCACAATTGTGGGAAAGGACCCCATTGGCAGAAAAACAATGAGACCTTTCGATTGTGCAATCATAAACATCCTCTTCCCCACACGGATCGATTGATACCACACGTGAATAACAATATTTCTTGTGCATCAGTTTCATTGGTTTGTATTGCGACAGCACCAGATTCTTTTCATTGTTCAGGAATCCAATCTTTTCTTTGAATAGGGTCATATTTTCATCACCCTTGATGACAAGCTCATACCCATTAGGGTTTTGGCACTCAATGTCATTTTCACTCATGATGTAGGAAATAATCCCAATGGCCATTAATAATCGCTGGACAGAACGCAGGGTATGAATGTTGTCTTCCCACAGGCGGATAGTCATATTATCGTGGATATTGTTGTAGATGATGCCCGATGCGTCAAAGAGACCCTTTAAAAATCCAATGGCGAACTCGTAAGACCCTTCTTCGCACACGTGAATATTTCCATCATCCCGAAAGAGGTTGTATTCTTGGGCAATATCCCTGAAAAGAAAAGAGGACATTTTATACTGTTTATAACAAAGGTCTTCACCAATAAAGGTAAAACTCTTATTTTTATTCTTGTATTTAAGGTAGATTTCTTGGATTCTCTGGATGGGCCCGAATTCACAAGGATCAAGGTGTTTGGACAACAAAACCGAAATCATGGGGATGTGTGATGAATAGTATAATTTATTGCCAACCAGAAATCCCGAAATATAGCCATCATCCTCTGTTCCCTTTCCAGCCCACCTGTAGTTTCCACAGGTGGACAATAACAAAATGTCATTCTCACACGACATTTTGTCTACATATTTCCATCCATCAAATGTCATGAAACGATGGTTGGCGGTTGCCTTGATCTCGATCCCGTGCTCCAGTTTGATTCTAAAAACAGGTTGTTTCCCATTGTGCCAGAATCCCTTTTTCGTGGAAGAAAATTCTTGGTCTTCAATGATAACCTTGAAGGGTTTTCCAATCAATTCCTTGATTTGTTTTGACCCCTGAGTGGTCATGATGAATGTATCGGCTGTCAGGCATGGGTTGAACCCCTCTACAACATCCGGATACCGATTCCCGTCCTTCAATCTCCCCCTATTCTTTGCCAGTTTTAGATTAATCAGTCCATAAGGTTCGCCATTCCCATTGTAGCCCTCCCAAAAATCTTCTGGTAATTTTTTAATATCATTACAGATGACACTGTTGTTCGACATGGCGCGGTAATTGGGAATCCCACCAAGATCCCAGCGTTTTGCCCGCAGGTATTCCTTGTCGTCCATATCCCCCATGACCAGGATGGCGGAATTGTGTGTCAGGTAGCCATTCGCATAAAAATTATGTTCATTCTCTACCATAATGTCGAATGTCCTTTCTGTTTGTTCCTGATCCACGACTTTCAAAACAGGGACCGTGTGGAGAAACTTTTCCTTTTTGTAAAAAAACTTTTCCCAGCATTTTATCTTTATTTTATCCTTGCTGACAAGTTCATTTATGTTTTTAATGGCGTTCTTTGAATAGGGTGTGGATGGGACAAGTTTATAAAAATCACACTCTTTCACCATCTTCATCTCTATCCCACACGAATAACAAAGCACCTGCAGAGAAGAAATCCATTCTTTGGAATTTGAAGTTATTGTATTCGTGGCAGAACCATCGAGCACGCCTGCTATGAATGATTTCCTGTTGTTTGAATATGCCTTCCATATAAATTCTGGTATATTGTCCCACAAGAATATATTTTTTAAATAAGAATACAGAATGGAAATATTGTTGTTTTCCTCTGGGCACACCCTAAATGAATTGTTGCTCATTTTTTCGAAACGAATGTTCCATTGGGGTTCAAATTGTATCAGGTTCAGCCTGATTTTTTCCGCAATCTGGTAATTACGGGCGTTAAAGGATAGTTTTTCCGATAAATTACGGAGACAATACCCAAGGAACCATGATAAACCCGCATCAAGTGCGATATTGTGGAATTCTTTGTAAGTGGGCAGGAATGTCCTCATCCCCGAAACAGATATCCTGGGTGTTATCAACAGATCGCCCTTTTTGAGGGATCTGGTCTTTTTCCATTGGATACAATCGTCTTTTGTCAGGACAGCCATCCGGTGATTGGGGGTGCACCGGAATTCTCCTTCTTTTGTTATGATCGTTGCGATTTTTTGTGTTCCCTGGTCGCAAACAGCACACACCCTTTCGTAGGACCCATAGGAAGTAAGCACCTCGTCTCCCACACACACCTTCTGGATAGGGACCATGCCTGATTTGGTGTGCACCATTGTGTCAATGGGGAGGCACCTCCTGACATTCCCCGCCACCACAATCGACCCAATAATATCGGCAATATCCATACAATCAACAGGCCTTAATTTTTGCCCGCGTCGTTTGTCCAGCACCTTACAAATGTCCTTCATGCCCTCGCACAAAATATTAGGGCCACTGGCCACACCCCCAAATCCAATAATGGGTGTTCCGGCACTGCGGATACAGATTGTGCTGTATGTGAATCCTTTCCCCTTGTAAAAATAAGCTTCAAGGACTCGTTCAAGGAAACTGACCCATCCTTCACGACTATCGGGGATAATAAAGTCGGCATCCTTTGTGTCTTTGCGCACAATCTGTATGTCCTTGTCTATAACGGGGGGTAGGTTTTCGACATTGTGGCGCTGGACATTCACACCACACCCAACACCCAACATCAAAACGTCCTTTAGGAATGTGAAGGATCGTATAGAATCTATTTTACAGAATGCGCAATTCTGGAGGGACATGAGCCCAAAACGGCTGACTGTTTCTGTATTCAATTGCCACAAGAAACGACCCGCCACAGACCCCCTCAGGTTCATAAAATGCTCGTACGCCGTTTTCAATTCTTCATTGGTGAATCCAACCTTTAATTGTTTCTGGCACCCAATCAGGACTCGCAATATTGTATCCTTGAATTCCTCATTGTCCCTTGCGTATGTCCGTTTGTATGTTATATACCCAATCTCTTTGAAGGGGGGTTCAATGGATGGCAGATTCTTAAGGTTCAATACCCCCATATCCCTTTGTTTCTGTTTCTCATTCCTGTAGGTAATATAGTGCCTGAGCACATGGTAATGCCCGGCATTCATCAGCTCCTGTTCCACACAGTCCTGGACCTGCTCGATATGGATCTCATCCACCATACCTGTAAAATGTTCCATAACCCTGTCGGCCAGACCCTCCACATCCACCTCTTGTTCTACCGACTTGGATGCCTTTTGTATCGCATTGGCAATCCTTTTCCTATCAAAATCTACAAGAGTTGAATCCCTTTTCCTGATTCTCATTTTCTCTCCTTTTTTCTTGTCTTTAGATTTGTGTATTGGAAAACTATTTAAAGAATTAAGACCAATTGTTTAAATGTCATTTTTGAATGGCTATGTGATGCTGACAAGGGACAAAGAAACAGGGGGGATTTATGTTGAGACAGCGGATGATTGGGAGGATTATATGGACGAAAGGCCACGGCGCATGATTTACTGCCAGGCTGTTTCCAATCTGGAAATTGTGGAAGAAAAGATTGATCGATGGTTGAATGAGAATGAGGACATGAAATACCGACAAGAAGACGTGAACGATACGATTGCCGAACTGATCTCGTCCATACAATGGATCGCCAACGAGCACCCATTGAGGAGTTTTCAAAATTGTTTAAGAAATAACCCCCATTAGAATAAAAAGCCATGAGGTGGTTCGTTTTCTTTTCGACCCTCTCGGTTGTATATGGGTATATGAACATCGTTCTTGTGGGGCCAATCAAAGAAATCTACCCATTAGCCCGACATTACTCAAATTTCTACAATATCCCATTTATCGAGAATCCCATCCACATGTACCCACAGCATTTCATCATGATTAGTCGTGAAATGAAAACTATCGAAAACACACACACAATCGATATTAAAGATTACCCACACAAACAAAAGAACCCCAATTACTTTATTTCTTGGGTGAAACAGATTTTCTAGTCGTTAGGAAATTAAAAATATCCATTCTGGTTGTCTTGGGCGACTTGTTTTTGCATTTTGGTTTGCCTACTATAAATGTTGTGAATGAAAAATTCTTCTTGTATTCAATCTTCTTTTCAATCATGTAGAAAAAGAACCCCATGACAAGCACAACCAGCATGGACACATGCAGGATGTTTGTGGCAATCTGTAGGCGTTTCGATGTCTGGAATCCACTCTCTTTCTGGTACAAGTGGATGATGTACAATGCTGCCGCCAAAATGATGAATACAATAAAGTATTCGATTGACATCCGTGTGCTGAACCAAAAGATAATGTAGATAATCAGGGAGTGCAACAATGCGTCCGATGTGGATGATGATTCCCCTGAAGATATCACGACAAAGAATAGCAGTGTCATGTATCCTATGAAATGTTTGGCAATCATGCTGTTATTCAGGATGTTCTGGAGCTGGCACGAAAACAATTGTGCCAAGAAATTGCTGCTTATAATAAGGTACAAGACGAATATCATGTAGAATGGCACTGGTTCCATTTTTTTAATTTATAATAATATAAAAAATGTTTTAAAGAATTGAAATTTTTTGATAAATGACAGTAAAAATTATTGATACTTTTCCTTTTAATGGGGATTGGATTGTAAAGATGAGGTTGGAATTCATGTTTCCATTAGTGGATGAATTTGTCATTACGGAATCACGCCACACCTTTTCGGGTGTCAAGAAGGAAGTTCTGTACAAGGATAAATGGGCTACCCTTTTCAGGCCCTACCAATCCAAGATCAAATGGATTGTCATTGACGAGTTTCCTTCTGCGACGGACCAATGGCACGCTGTTTATAAAAACCACAAATGGTTCAAAGAAGAATACAAACAAGCATGGTTCAATGAACACTACCAAAGGGATATTGCCATTGGATACATCCAAGAAAAATACAAGGATGAGGACTATATTGTGAATGTGGGGGATGTTGATGAAATACCCAAAACTGATATCTTCCACCCAGACGCCAGAGAGATTATGCACAAAAAACTGAATGAGATCCAACAACCCTTGCACCTGGAGATGCTATTTTTCTATTATAATTTCTATTGGAAAAAACCCTACAATTGGCACAAGGCCTACATCATCAGTAAGGAACAGCTTGCCAAGAATCCGTCATTTTCTCATTGGAGATTGAATTTTGTGCCAAGCATTGTGTTGAGGAGTGCTGGGTGGCATTTCAGTTATTTCATGGAAATTGGGGATATCCAACGGAAAATCAAGTCATTCTCACATAAAGAATACGATGACCCACAATGGACAAGCATCGAGCACATCAAGGAGTGTATCGCACAGGGAAGGGATATTTTCAATAGGGGTGAGAATGAACACCTCCTTTATGATGAAACAACGGTTTTTCCAGAACCCATTTCCTTTCATCGGGGGGAGATTGATTACCTCCAATTGTCTTGAATTAAAATATTTTTATAAATTGGTTTTTATAAAAATGTCAGCCAAACCCAAGGTATTCAAGAGCCAGGATGAATTGGATGGGATCTGTGATTTTATCCTTGATAATCTGGATATGATTTATAAGGATTCTCCAAGCAAAAAAGATCTGGAAGAATACATTATATCGTTCAAATCATTTATTTTAACGATAAAAGCAGAATATTTTTACAAGATCAAAACAAGTTGTAGGAAAGACATCACCAAAGAACTATATTCTGTAAGAGAAAATATACAAAAATATAATGAATCGCTACCAGAGAGGAGAAAAATAAATTTGAGATTGTCTGTCATTGGAAACTTTCGTGTCATCAATGACCTATTAAGAAAATGTTTGATCGAAGATCCTGTTGTATCATCGAAGATTGATTATTATAAAAAAGACCTTACTACTTTTCTTGATGTGCTGATTGGAATATTAAAAGAAAACATTCTTATAGAAACGGATCGGGATATTTCCAATTTTCAAACAAACCCCCAATCGAAAAAAAAATTCAGGTTCTTTTTGTTGAATACCAATCGTTATACAATGTCATTTAAAGAGATTGATAATGTTCTTTCGGCAATACATTCTTACGAGATGGCAATGAGAGTCATGGCAGAAGAGCTAAAAAATCCCGAAATGAAGAATTATATATTTTCAATGCTCAATATGTGGAGATCCAATGTGAATAAGAAAAAGGATCCTTATTTTAAAAAGAATGTTGATAAACAATTAATTGCCTATTGTGCGATGATGATTCTAAAAAGGGTTTTATTGGCAAACCTATTGACTCTTGAAGATCAACAAGAAATGTTTATAAAGTATATAGACAGATTGAACCCAGATCTGGAAACCCTTGATGATATGATCAAGACCGCATTAAATCTTAAACAGCAAAAAAGAAAATACAGCGAGATGATGACCCGATTAAGAGAAAAAATGGCACAAAAACTAAAAAGACAAGAAAAAACTTTTTCTTCTTCTCAACAACGCCAAGAACCCAAACAGCAAATCAGGCAGTGGCAACAGAGGGTGGCAAAATTCCTTGAACAACTGGACGAAGAAAACAAAAAACAACAAGAAACACTCCCAGAAAAAAAATACCAACAGGTGTCTACTTCGCAACAACAACAACAGCAACAGAAGAAACGACAACAAACGAAACAGCAATTCATATTTGATTATGTCTCGCCTGGCTACCAGCATCGCCAGGACAAACGGATTTCTCCAGAACAGAACCGGTTGCTCCAGCAACGAAAATTAAAAAATATTGAAAATGTCCAATCCAGCATCATTTCCCAGTCCATTCCCACACGGATAATGGAAATCGCAATCCATGGGAATTATTCAAGCATCCTTCTGGTTGATGTTGCGAATAGAAAACGAGGATTCACCACGCAACAACAGATGCTGTCCAATATGGGTGTTTTGATCCCGTGGGATGTGCCCAAGAATGCACTCCGGAAACCCCTTTATGTATTGGTGGAACAAGCTGGGCTTGACAAGTCGGCTTTACCCAAGGCCACTTTTGAAGAAGGTCATTCCGGAGTGCTTCATGTCAAGGTATCGTGTGTCAAACAATCACAAGATGGCAGGAAAATTGATTGCTACAAGAAAGAAAAGCAGGGGCAATTCACCAAGAACCCAATGGATGATTTTGTTCTCTTGACATTGAAATATACATTGCGTTCTTATTATTACAAGTATATGGACTATCTGGGTCTTGGGTCAAACACCCTAAAGAAATTAGAGAATATCGAACAATTATTCACCAACAATCCATACAATACGCTCCTGGAAGAAGAAGACATTGGCGACATTGTTCGCCAGACCTATGATAAAATCAAATTTGATAAAAAGGTTCCCTACACCTGGATCGTATCAAACGATCAGTGGAAGGACTGGAAACGCAAAAGATAAAAATTGCTTTAAAGACAAGAGTTCTAATCAAGAAAAATGATTGTTATGGAGCAACTTGAGCCACGCCAGAAACAAGAATGGAAGACAGCCGTTGATGACCACTGGATCCGGACTGGGTGCCATAACCTATGGGATGCTGTGTTTATTGCCTTTCGAGAATACAGGGATGCCACCCCTTCTTCCCAGAAGGAAATGATCCGGACTAGAACCAATATTGACAATACTCCTTCTGCGGAATGGGTTGATGTGTTCCTTGAAATACTAAAAGAATTGTATAAGAACCGCAAGGATGACGAGCACCAGAAAACTTTTTTTTATTTGTTGCCCTTGAAACTGATTTCTTCAGAAATCATTCCCTATGTCCAAACATACATTAACAACAATAGCAACCTTACAATGGAACAACTCCACGAAGAAATTATTGAAAAATGCATGATCCTGGCAGATTATAGGCAGAAGAAGAAGAATTTAGAGAAACCAACCGAAGAAGTGCGCCAATTGGTGGGTGATTGTATGGAGTCCATTTTTAACATGGCTGAAAATTTATCCTACGACACAATCCAACAGGCCATGGCCAATATCGAACACCAACTGATTATTATTTCACCACAAGAAGATATCTTGTTCGATTCTAAAGTATGGGGTGAGGGTGTAGAGGGGTGTGAGTACCAGGATGTCGTGATTGTTCTGGCACACCCTGACGGAACCTACGATTCGATTGGGCGTTTGTCTTACACCAAGGACGGACACCAAAAGATTTCACGATTGTTCCATTACGACGATGATATTGTTGAGGCGTTGAGGAAATGATTGAAACAATTTTTTAAGAAATATTTAATTTTATAATAATATATAAATGAAAGCAGTTTATACCATCTGTTTTATTTTATTGATAGCAATCACACTTTTTTTTCTTTATACTTCCATACTTGAAACAAAAAAACCAAAAAAGGCAAAGGTGGTTCATGTTGTCATTGTTGCGACGGAAGCAGACAAGGCTGACCAACTGCTGGCATCCTTCAGCAACAAGAAAGGGTATGTTGTTCACCTGAAGGGTGTGGGCGAGAAGTGGACTGGGTACGATTTTAAATTGCGCAACACCCTGGAACTCGCAAAGAAATTAAAACCCAACGACATCCTTATGCACCTGGATGCCTATGATACGTATGTTGTGGCACACGCGCCCGAAGTCCTTGAAAAATTCTACAAGATGGATGCCAATATTGTGGTGAGCACCGAAGTCAATCTGGCACCCAATCACGAACTGGACAGCCGGAAAGCCGTGATTGAGAATATTTATCCCACTGCGCCAAACCGTTTTCGCTGGATCAATAGTGGGACCTATGTAGGATACGCTGGGGCAATTACCAACCTGCTGTCTTCCATGCCTGACGATTTTCATTGTGATATGCCAACGGGGGATAAAACCAGTTCGTGCGATGATCAAAGGTGTTTTCACACCCATTTTATCAAGGAAAAGGATAAGCATAATATGAAATTGGATTACAATCAGGACATTTTCCATTGTATGTGGGATGTCTATAATTTTTCCATTGATAAAAAACGCCGTCTCAAGAGTGAAACAGGATCGACACCCTGTATCCTCCACGGAAATGGACCCTCCCCTCCGGGTTTTGGCGAAGCGGTCAAAAATTTTAAATCATTTGACACTTGATAAAAATTATAATATTATTTTCTTTCCTTTTTACAAGGTGATCCTCCAGTTAAACAAATGAATAATATTTTTAAAAAAAAAATATTATGGGTATCAAGCTTATTATTCATCCTTCTTGATATAACAAACGTTATTATAACAATACAATTGTGGTTCTGTCTTTTCTTTCGGTTTCTGTTCTTGGTTCTCGAGCAACCTTGTCGATTGTGAGATGTGGTATTGGATGCTGTTCTTGATCTGTTCGGACCAGCCATTGTAAACTGACTTGTGAACTGGGTGGTTGAGCTCGTGTCCATCGCACAGCAAGAAAAATGTGGGCACCACTTCTACCTGCCTCTTGTGGAATGAAGTGGGCAGATCAATATTGTCTTTGAAAAACAAGACATTCTGGTTCTGGAATTGGTGGGCCAATGCCTCAAACTTGTCGCGGATCAAAAGACAAGGGCGGCACGTCTCCGACCACATGTAGATAACAATGACAGGAACTTTCGATAGGATCTGCCTCCATTCGTCAGGATCGGTTGGAATATCATACGACGCCCTTTCAATTTTCTCTAAATTCTCATCAGCATACGCGCCATTGAATGAAGAATAGTGCATTTTTGTTTATTTATGAGAAAACCTTTAAATCATTTTCTAAACAAATGATTTGTTTAGAAACAATTTCTTGTTTGAAAAAAAAAAAGTAGTTATTTTTTTAATTTAAGGATCTGGTTCTTGGCACGCTGTTCCTTGATCTTGTTCAGGTAGAGTGTCATCTTGGTGATGGCATTGGTAATATCATGAGCCCAGATTTCAATCTTTCCCATGTCTTGACGATAGTAGATGTAGGTGGCGCCAATTTCTTCGGCCAGTTTCTCACAATGCATGCTGCCATCGCCAAGGAGGGGGATCATATTGATGCCCTGTGGGACGGAGAGATGGAACCACTGGAGGGAATTGTCGAACTGGGGAGGACAATACGTGCCCTTGATGGGATGCCATTTTACCCCCCATTGCTGGAGGGGGGCAATCCAGTTGTAGTAGTAGCCGGGGTATTCGTTGATATACTGGTAGTCCATTTCCTGTAAAAAAACACGGGAAGAAATTAATTAGTAATTTTTTCCAAGAGAATATGTAAAATGAAATGATGGGGGTGAGGAGGTGGTGGTAAAGTTGATTGGGTTATGTTGGACACCACCCCCTCAATTTCAGTGAAAGTTGCCCCACCAAAATCAGTTTTTATATCGACGCACGGCAGACTGGACAGTTGTAATGGTGGCTGTTGGTGAGGTCCTTAACACATTCTGTGTGGAAGCCGTGGCGACATGGGAGGATATTGATTGTGGAATACAGCTTGATGGGTTCCAGACAAATCGCACACTCTGTATTGGTAATCATGCTGGGAGAATGAAAAATAATTTTCTTGATATTTTTAGAATTCTGCATACTGGAAATGCGCAATAGGATATCGTCCATGAAACGATGAAAAAGCCGTTTTGATTCTTCAGAACGGTTCAGCGTGGATAATAAATCCCGGGGGATCGAGAAATAAATGTCAACCATCTCAACATTCATCTTTTTATTTTACATTTACATTTTTTCTTCTTAAAATGTTTAATCTTGTTTTATTTGTTGTTTATGGAAAAACCTTACATGTTTCGATCGAGGGCTCTTGCGAGGGCTCGTGTATTTTTGTTCTTGTTGGAAACTCTGGATTGTATCGGTCGATAAAGACCTTTCTTTTCTTTCCATGGTGTATGAAACAACTTCAGAAAATAAAAAGAGGTATGGGACAAAGATAAATACCATGACAATCACAAGAAGGATGATTGCCAATGCTATAAATGTCGATTTTTTGGGGAACCAGTGGAATTTCCTGAGAAAACTTTTTGAAAATGCACACATGTAGAATATGAACCCTATCAGTTGGCCCACAAAAAATGTCCTTGTCATGCGCAACGAGATGAGACGATGGAATACAAACATCTGGAATATGGAAATGAAGATGGGGAACAATACAAATATAATACCGAACCAGTTGACCACACTATCGAAATCAGGCAAAACACTGGGTAGTGATTCGTCTTCTTCTTGGGACAATCGGACATTTGTTGCGAAAAAAAGGATGCCCGGCAATACACCAAAAAAGAAATTGGCTGTCAGGATCCACATGGCAACAAGCTTGGATTTGTTCATGTAGCTTTCCCATATCTGTTGTGATTTCTTGCGCGCAAATACATTTGGATCAATGTTGAAATCTTTTTGCATTATGTTTTACTAAAGAATATTATAAATATTTTATAAAATATTTTGATAAAATAGAATAATGGCTTCGTGTCGCTTAAACACTTTTTATGTTTTTTCAATCAATAAAAAGTTTTTCTTTTGTAGTTTGTTTTTCCATTCATCATTGTTTATGTTTTCAATCAGGACAAGGCGTAATTCGTCCCGGTGATTATATTTTTCTAGTGTAAAACACAGTTTCGCATTGAAGACATCATCCACTCCTATATCCAGAAATGACACACGATCATTATACTCTTCTTCTCGAATGATTTTCCATTTCACATCATCAAGGTTGAACCCTTTAAAATAAGAATCAATCATCTCATCAAAGGTCATGGATTGGTTATAATCTTCTCTTGCCATATTATAGTAGATTACCAGTATCAAGAAACAAATAGTCAATAGGCAGAAAGGAAAACTTTTGGGCATTTTATAATTAATTTTTTAAATTATTTTTACGTGTTTGGCATAGGTTTCAAACACACTCTGGCGGATCCTTGATTCCTTCATCGTGTCCATGAATTGTTCCATGTAAGCACGTCCTTCTTGTGCGATCTTTTCGCACTGTTTGCCATGATTCAAAGCCCATTCTACCTTGTCGTCCAGGTCGGAATAGTCCCCTTTGACTGGGATGTAGTGTGTCCATGGAACAAGCTCATCCTCTAAAATCCAGCTCTGGACATAAAAAGGGGGGCAGAATGGGACGGAATTCGAGTAGAGCACCCATTTCAGGTTTGTTGCCACATCGTGTCCTTCAACGGACAAATGAAACTTGTAAGAGAGCATTTGGGGCAAAGGGATCGAGGGTTTCAGGAAATTTGAATAGTACTCTCCTTGGTATTTTTTTACATTATTTGTGAGTTCATTCAGTCCTATATCAAGGTGCTTGTTCTTTGTATTGGCGTGGCGTGCTACCAGAACAGCACGTGAAGTATGGCGTGGGTTGTGCTGGTTTTTATTAAAACCGGGACCGGTTGTGGCACCCCTCCACACCAATCTATCTTTTTTTTCGTGGTAGGGAACATCATTTTGAGCCACGATTGACAATGGGTTAAAATGACGAGGGTGGTCCAGGTCCATCAGCACACAATTTTCAAAACCTGAGATTGGCCTTGTTTTTACAATTGTAGGGTTGCTGTAAGGAACATGCGTGTCCCCCACAAAAAACAAGAATCTCGAATCATGGAGGTGGGGCAGTAGCGACAAGTACCTTGTCATGTCGTGATAATATGTCCCATTGATTTCGGGGAAAGGCTTTCCCCGATATTTATTGAAACTATAAATACCCACCCCTTTAAATGGATCCAGTTCCAGATCGTTTTCGTATAAGAGAAAATCGCTGTGTATGTTTCCAACATATTTTTTAATTCTATATTCAATATCCATTTATCTTTTAGAATTAAAAATTTTCAAGTGTCAAGCAAAAAATGTTTGTTCCCTCAACCAGTAAGCAGATTTTTTAGGGGTGCGTTTCCTGTCCTCTCGGTTAAAGTCAACGGAAATCAGGCCAAATGCCTGTAAATATTGTTCTGACCATTCGAAATTATCGATAAGGCTCCAGACACAATAATACGTCATATTCAAACCCAAATCCTGCTGGGCCTGGAGTGCCTTGTGTATATACCCATCCAGATAAATAATGCGTATGTCGTCTTCAATCTGCCCGGGTGGTGTGGCAACACCCGATTCTGTGATGACCAGATCAAGGTTCTTCCCCTTGAGGTCATAACGTGTCTGTAGCCATTCAATCATCCCATAGATCCCATAGGGGTAAACATGGAGCCACGGGGCGATTGTTGGTATGGATGTTGGTGGGAAGGTCTCGACTACTTGTGGATCAGAAAAGAATGAATAATCATTATTGAATGCGGGCCTCGCGTCAAGTGTCGTATAATGGTTCAAACTGAAATAATCAAGTGTGCCACTGACATCCTCGTTGAATCGTGGCAGGCGGTCTCCACATCGGTCCCTCATTTCTACAGGATAATCCCCAAAAAACAGAGGATCCGCATACATACCCATCCTCCACAAAAGGCCTCGCTGTGCCGCACGAACATCCTCCAAACTATTGGGGTTTAGCGGCTGAACAAAGTCGCTGTTCAGGGCAATGCTTACCTTTCCTCCCTGTTCTGGATATTTATTGTGGTACAGCTTGTAGGCACGGGCGTGTGCGACAATCGATCGGTGGGCAATCTCGTACGGATTTGCGACGGAAAGCCCGGGGGCGTGGTAGCCATTCCCGTACCCCAGATTGACATATGTCAATGGTTCATTCAGCGTGATCCAGTATTTTACACGATCCCCGAATAACTGGAAACACACATCCGCATACGCCACAATATCGTCAATCATCTTGTCGTCCTGCCACCCACCGTACTCATCCTGGAGTGATTGCGGGCTGTCCCAATGGAACAATGTCGCAAGCAATGTCATGTTTTTAGAAACACAATAATCAATAATATTGTTGTAGAACTCAACCCCTTTCTGGTTGATAATGTCAGGTCTTCCAGTCGGCAATATACGATTCCACGATAACGAAAACCTGTAAGCTTTGGCACCCAACCACTCCGCATAATCAATATCATCCTTCCAGTGGTGGTAATGATCGCTGGCAACATCACCATTCGCACCATCTCGCACTTTGCCTGGGGTATGAGAAAAAGTATCCCAGACAGACGCCGTCCTCCCATCCACATCCCACGCACCCTCCACCTGGTATGCCGAAGTTGATACCCCCAATTCTGTCGAACTGGCGGCAGAAACCATCAATAGGATGGCCACGATTCTTTTCAACATTTCTTTTTTTATATATAATCCATTCTTTTAAATATATGCGGCATTGAGTTTTGTCTTTAACGCGTGGATCTCGCATTCGTGTTCATCGATGATATGGTTCAATACCCGGATTTCCTTCTTGCTGTTTTCCAGTTCTTGTTTCATGAGGGCTTCCGAAGAGAGAATGTCCATCTTGTTTTCCAATCCCGACAAGACACGCTCAATCGATTTCAAATGGGTTCGTAAAGAAGAAAATAGATCCTTGTAGTTTGGTCCGTCGTCCATGTTGTATATTATGATGGCTTGTTTTTAAATAGCTGAAGATGATGGGAGCAAATTTTTACGATATTGCTGTGGAATATCTTCTATATATACATCAATACCACCTATATTTTGACCACTTCCCTTGATTTTTTGAGGTGGAATATCTATTGTTTCCAAAATTTGTTTTACATAAGAAGGATGGATACCTCTTGAATTTTTGTCTTGACCTGGTTTTTTTCTGCTAATGAATTTATTGCACCCACTAACTGGTTGCCAATGTAAAACAACATTTCCATCATAATCCTTCATAATACCGAATTGTCCTGGTTTGATGATATATTTTTGTGATATATCTATTTGTTGTTTCTTTGCTGATTCTTTCAATAAATCATTCAAATGTTTCAATGTTATTTGTTTTTGTTGTTTTTTATAATTTTTTAGGTTTTCTTGGGCTGTTTTTAATTGTTGTTTTGCTATGCGCACCTTCCTTTCTAATTCTTGTCTTTCAGCTTGCTCGGACATTTTATTTCTTACAAGAAAAATAAATACATCTTTTTACACTAAATCTTGTATGTATAAGAACAATTGGAACACCGGATAAATACTGTCGCACTCTCGTCGCTCCTGCGGGTTTGTTTCGAAAAGGAAAAGGTCCTTTTGCTGTGGCATTTTGTGCACTCCATGACACCCTCCTCCACTGTTGGTGGGTTCTGGATGAAATCATCTTCCTCCTGGAACTCATGGCGGATTTGGTGGAAATTGGGGTGGTTCCACCCAATTTCTTTTTTCTGGACTTGCTCCATAATCTGTTTTAGGTTGTCTGTAAACAAGTATTCCACAACAATCTCGTACAATAAATATTCCAATTCCTGTTTGTCCCTGGTCATTGTTTTTAAGAACCCAATGAGACGATCTGAATTCTGTTGTTTCCGGAACATTAAAGAACATAATTCATCCATAATTTGTTTCTTGTCATGTCTTTTCATTTGTATAAAATCATTTTTATTCAATCTAAAAATTGAAACAGGAATCAAGAAACAAAAAGAAAAAAGAAGAATGAACAAGGTCATTGTTTTGGATCACGGGTTTGTGGACCTACAGGATGTTTTTGGGGATGCCCTGGCTGTGGTGAATACGGCCCGTGTGTCATTTGGGAAACAGAAGGAACAACTTGACGATAATGATCTGAAGCTGATCAAATACCTGATCCGGCACAAGCACACTTCCCCCTTCCGCCACGTCATGTTCAGGTTCCACCTGAAGGCGCCCGAGATTGTCATGCGCCAGATCTACAAGCATGTCGTGGGCAGTGAATGGTTTTCGCCAGTTTCTTCACAACTCCACGGATGGAATGAAATCAGTGGGAGGTATGTGGAATTGTGCGACATCTACAGGCCTTCCGTGTGGAGGGCACAATCCAAGAATAGCAAGCAGGGTTCGGACGGGGTGGTGGAATGTTCTGCGGAGATTAGCCAGATCTATAACGACCTTATGGATAGGGTGCTTGAATCCTACCATAAAATGTGTGAAAGGGGAGTGGCCAAAGAACAGGCCCGATGCATCCTTCCTTTCAGCACCTATACGGAATGTATATGGACAGTGTCATTCCAGGCGGTCATGAACTTTCTGGAATTGCGATTGGACAGCCATGCCCAACAAGAGATCCAAGAGTACGCCAAGGCAGTTCGCCAGATTGTGGAAAAGGCCACACCCGTTCTTTACAGGTGCTGGATGGAGGAAACAACTAATTAAATAATAAAAATTTTATCCATTTGTATTGAAATTATTTTTTATTTTATAATAAAAAATGAACACACCCAATTTATGTGGCACACACGTCCTAAATGGAAGATACAGCCCATTTGTGTCTTTTATCCTTTTGTATGGGAGTTATACAAAATCGGAAAAATTAACAGCAATCCAACCACTCGTTAATAAGATTTCATTGTCCCAATGGCAGGATGCGATAAACAGCACCCCTAACCTGATCCAGCCGTCGGATGTTGCTGTCATCATGAATAGCAATATAACGAGCGTGTGGGCTCTGGATGCCCCTACGGAAAAGGACCCCATCATCACGATAAAGTTTAATGTTCCAGCTGGGATATACAATATTGCGCTCAGGTGTATCACACCCGCCCCCAATTGTGATTCTTGTTTTATCCAACTGGATTCAGAACCAGGGAACCTGTGGACGATTGGCTTGGGTGAAGGAAAAACAATGTACAAAGAAAATACAGTGTTTTTGCTCCAGAATAAAACACTAACCGATGGAGACCACGTGTTCAATATGATTTACAGAGAACCAATGGCATTTATCGAAGTCATCATCACCGAAAAGACAAATGCCTACCCACAGATTAAGATTCCTGTTGTAAATATTCTGATGAACCCTTTTAATGTGTACGGAAGACAGACACAACCCACCACCTACAAACCTTTAGAAACCACATACGCACCATCCATTTTTTCATCAAAATCAATCATCAGATTCCCACCACAGACATTCTCTCCAATTGTAATGAATGTATCGGGTGCTGGTGCTGGTGATGGGCTGTATGGTATCAAGATGAGCACTGGGGATTGGAAATGGTCTTCTGCGTATAAACTCTTTGATGGCAATAAATTATATGGCTCAAATGGGAGTGGCATCAATGTTCCCAGTGCTTATTATAAATCTTCTGACAAAGGGTACTATACGGGCACAACCACAACAACCGATACTACTGGAAAAACACACAAGGGAGAATGGGTGGATGTTTATTTCCCTGTCAAATTCTTTCTTTATCTTATCTATATATATCGGTTGTGGTCGGGGGGTCAGCCCTACGATATTGTGGTATTGGGGAGCAATGACAAAACCAACTGGAATATGCTTCTGGAAAAATCATCAACCGATTACGAACAGATACAGAGCAATCCCGATGCTTATCGAGCCATTGTCGATGTGAGTTCGAGCGTTGCGTATTCTTCTTATCGTATTGTCATCAAGCGTGTTGGTGTAGTATGGTCAAATGGTGTTTATTATGGGGGAACAGTATTCAATATTAGTGAAATGGAGTTTTATGGAAGTGTATAAAATTGATTTTAAGAAATCAAATTCTAATCTGTAAAACATGACTGGGCACCACAATATAGAAGCTGTCATCAAGAACACTCCAATGAGGTTCAAGATAGATCAAGAGTTCGCAAGCATCTGTCATATTGGTTCGGTGGTGCGGCACCACACATTGGGTCCAATTTTTTATGAGGAAGCCGTCATCGGCGATGATGGGCGTATAGACAAGGTGGTCTTTATTGGCACTTCTGGTAAAAATGGTTTGAGGAGATAGATAAGTTTTTTTCATATTTTTTTTCCAATATGAAAAACAAATCAGGTTTGTTCTCCTGGCAGCGTGTTGAAGATCCTGAATATTTCTGGTTCTTGAGAACCTTGTGGGATCCTGGAATTTATAAATTGCAGGGTTTTTGTCCTTGTCCCAAGCTTATGGGTTTCCTGGATGAGTTTGACCAGTTTCTCAAATTGGTCGATGGGTTGAAGGACAATGGAGTTTAATTGCCTTGGGTTTTCCCGAAAAAATTTTTTGATATTTTGATCAGATTGTTCCACAATTTGTGGGTATGTTTGTTTGAATTTTTTTATTGTTTCACTTTTTGTTTGTTGTTTCTTCAATTGTGTTATGGCACTCTTAAGCCTCTGTTCGGGTGCGCCGAAGGGTCGTTGTTGTGATTGTTTTAATGCCTGATTGGCAAAAATTTTTTGCAAGTCGTGAAAAGTGTACGAACCACGTTTTGACAATATCTGTTGTAATGGGTATTTTAATCGCACAAACTGCCGTCCCGTTTGGACAAGTGAAGGATCACAAGAAATCTTGAATTCTCGGTACCCACTAAAAACCAATTCAGGCCTAAAAGATGGTGGTTGGTGTTGTTGGTCGATTGTTATATTTTGCATATCAAGCACGCTTTTAAAGGCCACTTTGTAAATGGCATTATTATTCACGTGCTCCTTGATACCCAAAAATTCCTTGATAAGGCCACCGTGGCAGACAATCGCAATATTGATGACCCTTTTATCATCATTGGCGTGGTTCTTTTTGATAAAGTCAAACAAGAATTTTTCAAGAAAATCTTTGATGGACCCACTATCATCTCGCGATTCTTTATTGTATTCACATTTATTTTTCAACACCCTTTTCGAGTATTCCAATCGCCCAAGATCTTTTTCTGATAGGATATTGTGTCGTTTTTCATACTGTGTAAAAATATCTTGAAACGGTTTATTGTCAGAATTGATCAATGCCCCATCCACCCAATTGTTCTTTTCTTTTAAATATGGAGCCACAATCACTTTTTGTTCTGTTGGAAACATGAACAATGCCGTCTGTTGGGCCCTGCACAAGACGGATGTGAAGATATAATCGGGGGATTGGATCTTTTTTGACGCATTTTTTGATTGTTCCATTCCTGTTCTTGTTAATGACGGATCCGGTTCGTATGTTTTTTCTATAAGACCCAGTTTGGATTTGAACCATTTTTCTTCATCCTCAAATGTGCTCCTATTGGCAATCGAATACCCGTGTCGAATAAGATACACATTGGCACGGATATTCCTCAGTTTTTCTTGTTGTTGTGGTAAATTTATAATTTGAAATTGTTGCTGGCTCATATCTTTTTATTTTAATCTTAAGAAATAAATAATATTTTTAATAAGAAGAAGAATGATTCCAAAAATTTTTGTATTTGTGTCAATGATAGTAATGGTAGTATCAACCAATAATACGACTCTTGTAAAAAACAATCAAACACTTGGTATGTATGATGGGGTTTCTCTTGTGGATGTATGGCGACCAGAAGAAAAACAGCATTTACATTTACGCAAAAAAGATTGATTTATTATACAGGTATAATAAATCGTGCGAATCTACATCAGGGCCACAATGGCCTCGACAGACAAGACGTGTTCTTCTGTAAAATCATCATCGTAGAGGATATCATAAGCTTCTTCAGACATGTCGCAAAAATAATCCAATGAATTCTTTTTCTGGTCAAGGATGTCTTCTTCTGTGGGGAGTTTCTTATCACCAAGTCCAGTGTGATTTTCAAACAATACTTGAATAAAGTATAAACAATTATAATAAGACAATTTGGACCTTGATTCTCCCTCAAATTGAAAAAGTGGTTCATCATCAAAACCTTTCTGGAGACACTCATAAAGTGAAGATGGGTTCTTCCTCAATTTGTCAAGGTGCTCCTCAAACTCGGCAATCGCTTCTTCATTATCCAGAATGTCGTAATTATGGATCGCTGTCTTCATCGTCGTTTCAGTGTATTCAAAAACACACTTCTTGAGTTTGGTAAGTCCGTCAATAATCTTGCGTTTATGGTTCTGTTCGTTGCCCCAGTGCTGATAATACACCATCAATGCCTGGATCTTGTGGTTATTGTTCATTTCAACCTAAAAGTAAAACAAGTTTAATCAAGGTGAAGAAACTGGTAAAATAATTGAATTTTCCCTTTCCAGATCTTTAGTTCTCGCAATAATAATTGTTTCAGATAACCATGTTTTTTTAATACATAAATAAGTAAAAATCAAAAAAAGGCACGAAAAAATAATAATGGCAATATTTCCAATAGCGAGATAAAATGAATTCATACATTGATAAATACCAATATCGTTAGAATGAACATTGGGGATCAATAATCCAAAATTCACAAGAGGGGGTAGGATGCTGGTGCTTATCGCGACCCCTACCATATTATTTATATTTTCTTCCATTATTGACGCACTGGCACTCAATCCAGAAAAAAACGCAAGTAATAAACTCCAGTATAGATTATCCCCATCAGTTCGCAAGAGCATTTCATTCGTCAATTCTAATTTATTGTAGTGGAATGAACCTATTGCCACCCCTGTCATGACACAAATCAACATTGATATCCCAATCCCTTTCATACCATTCCATATAAGCACCCGATCCTTGAACAATAACCCCAACGCAAGAGACAATACAAAATTCATAATAGGGCTGATCAACATACTTGCTATGACAACACCACTATTATTTGTCATCAACCCAATCGCTGAAATAAGAGACGCATTGATAATATATGTATAGAACTCAAAAGTGGTCCTGCTGCTTTCAATGAACTTATGTCGCAAACTTAAAACCCTGTCCATACACATCTATTATTAACCAATATTTTTATTATACTCAATAGTTATTTTGGATTTTCAATAGAGTGCCAGAATCGCATCCACAGAAGACGCAATTTTTTCTCTTGGCTCAGGCAGCATCCCGATTGGTTGAAAACCACCCCCACAATCTTTCAACAATAAGCCTATAATGTGGTACCATGTCCGTCGTTTGTGTCTTTTTAGGTAAGACCGACACGACATTCTCATCATGAATTCATTTTCATTATAGATTTGCTGGAATTTCTGGGCAGCATTCGTGGTCCTGCGGATCCTGTTCTGTTCATTGCCCCAGTGCTGATAATACACCATCAATGCCTGGATCTTGGTCTGGTCGTCCATTTTACCTAAAATAAAAGAAATTAGAGTCAGTATCAATCAAAAGATCATATATTCTGTGAATATTGTGTTAAAAAATCAATTTTGATAACAAGCCATGATTTTAAAATATGTTTCATCCTAATAAAGATGCGTGCTGGCTTTCTATGGTCATTACTGAACCTTGCTGGTGTTGGCATCAAACAACACGTTGTTATACAGACCCCACCTTCCATTACTGATCATCGCCTCCTCCTGGAACAAACACTCTCTCATGGCGCAGATCCTTATTTTGAGAACCGGAAGTTGATTCGTTTTTCCAATGAGTTTGATCAAGAAAAAGGCATTACGACGGTTCCTTTGCTCAATATATATAAATCACGTGATGATCGTTTTCCCAAATACCACATATTCTCACGCTCTCATTTTTTATGTTTTACACACAGCATTTACGCATCTGTTATGGAATACGCAGAATTTTGTAAAATGGAAGACAAGTTGGCTCACGTGATTAATAATTATCTGGAGGACACACATAATCATTGGTTGATTTTTATGGATGACCCTTTCCTCATGGCAAATATCCGTGATTATGGCAGCAAGAATTCCATTGTCCGCCAGACAACATGGATCACCACAGAAAAAGCATCATTCAATGATATGTTATTGGTTGATCTTGAAAAAGATCATTCTCGCGTATAGAAAAAATAATATATCGTCAAAAACACGAAAAGAACAATAACAATAATAAGAAGATTGGAAACAAACTTTTTATTGGACGACGACAAATATTTTTCCAGGTCGCGATCTGTTTTTTCTTTCAATTCAAACAATGAACAGGATGCTTTCTTCGTCTTTTCGCCGTCTTGTGTCAAAGACAACCGGATGTTCCTGGCTTCTTCTCGTCGTTTGTAGATGGTTGCGTGCAGTTTTGCCAATTTGTTTTCGGTTTTTATTATATTGTTCCTGACTTGTTTGGTATCATCTGCCATTTTCTTTTTTTTAACAACAATGAAAAAGATTTTTATTGTTTTTTAAAAATATCTAAAGACATGATGGATTGAATCGTAAAATGGATAAATTGGAACACTTTTTGAAAAAGAACCAGCACAGGGTGGTCCATTATTTTACAAATACGGAGAACAACATAGTGTATGTCCTGGTCTTGTCGATTTATGATGGGGTGCTTTTTATGGTGGATCTCAAGGATGGGTATATCCCGTATATCGAAACTGGGAATTTCCAGAAGAGATTTTATGTCAATAACAGATACGAGCAGAAACTACCAGAACCCCTACACGATCAGCCAATTGACCAGTTGATCAGGAATGAAAACCTTTTGAAAGGATCCTTAAAAGTCCTCCAACGCAAACAAATCGAGGGCAATCTGGTCATCATGGGGTCAAATTACCTGCTGGATGTCAAGCCAGATGGATCCTATGTTATTATGGATTTAACCGATTTCCCAGACACACTGGAACAGCACGCAATCTTCCAGAAATACGATCTGGACTATTTTTACAACCACAAACACACCATTTCCCAGAATGTCAAGATTATCTATGATAGGTTCCACGACAACTTTCTCGAGAATCTGGAAATCATCAAGAATGAATGGGAAAATTTTTCAAGGAATCCCGCAAAACACTTGTCGGGTTTTGAGGTGTTGTTGGAACAATACAACGAACGGATGAAACAATGTGAAGAACTCAAAAGATTAATCATGAACATGTACCAGATATGGAAACAACTCTCTTCTGAATACGACACGATGGAGGTCCAATCCGCTCCTGTGTCGTTTGACCAGAACCTAAAAATCAACCAGAAGAAACAGATGCTCTACCGGAAATTGGACAGGATCAAATTGATTGAAAAGCATGCGACAGATTTACTGGTAAAAATCCATATAGCTTGCACGTGTCTCATGTTGTGTATCCACCTCCTGACGTGTGAGATGGGGGAGGTCCAGTTCCGTCTGGAAAATATCCTCAATGTCCAGAACAATATCCATAAACACCTTGGGCATTCACCCAATGTCATGATTTTCCACGAATAAAAATAATAAATGGTTGAATATATTAATATAATTTTATTCTCAATGGCAAGGTAGAAAGAATAAAATTAATCAATAAGATCTACAGAACAATCGGGGAACACTGGACAGAACATTTATCAATGTTCCCATAGAAAGAGATGAAGGGCTTTTCGAATGTGTCATTGTGCTTATAAACAAAGCTTTTCCCAGTCATGTTCCGTTTAAGGACATTGGGTGGCACATTCCGTATCTCTTTTTTATAGCATTCGATAAAAGCATCAATCGAAATGGGGGGAAGCAGAACAATCCCCTCCCAATCCTGTTTCTTGCCCGCCATGTCCACCTCAAAATCAGCAGGATAATAGGGCGCAAGTGGGGATTTGCCAGAAGTCATCAGGGAAGACAATTCATCAGGGACCAGATCCGCAGAACTGCTTGGCAAAACCACCATCAATTGGAGGAAGGGTGGGACGTGTGAGTGTGTCTCAAATCGTGGGCATTTGTAGCCGCTCATGACATTTTTAAAATCAGACAAGAATGGGGCGTACAAATGTGGGAAATACCACATCCAATCAGGCATCGAATGGACATAATAATTCAGGACCCAGTGCATCCCATCCAGGTAGGTGGAAACCAGGTTCTCGATATTCACAACCCCATTGAAATTCTTTTCATAATAATCCTTCTTGAATTGTTCCAGATCCAATCGTTTTTCTTCATCGAGATTCTGGACAATAAGGGGATCTGGGTGGAATTTTGGGACCCCCCTGTATTTCTTTTCAATCAGTTCCTTTTCCTTTTCCCCAATCGCTGTTAAGAATTCGGATAACGCCTTGATCTTGAAATCGATCGTCTGGTTGCGACCGAACCTTGTCAAATGCCCATTCTTCTTGCCCAATTCTTGGTAGATTTCCATCATCAGATTGATTCCCCCATCCATAATGGTCAGGGAAGGGATCGTGGGCAAAAAATCATTCCCCACCAAGAAACACAAAAGAACAAAATCATTGACAGCATCCTTTTCAACAAAGTAGGCGGATGGTTGGGCTGTGGACCCAGAGGGCCACCTCATGATGTTCAGGATCTCTTTCCGGAACAAACTAACATCGACAAATTGAACGACATTCTCATCGGCCTCACGCGCAATAATGACCTTATTCACAGGCAACACCATCCCCAGCATCATCAAATCGGCATCCAATCCATAGATACAATAACTCTCTGCCTGGTTTCCATATTTCTTGATGTAATTCATAATCTTGTGCTCCCCCTCGCCTGGAACCTTTTCATTACTGAAAATAATCTCAAGGTCTTTCCATTCTGGGTGGTAGGTGATCATCATCCTCAAATACCAGTCAATGTATTTGGTGAGGTGATCCATTAATTTTGTGCCAGGAGTAAAGGCATTGGGGTTGAAGTTCTGTTCTGTTGTTTCCATGGATTTGGCGGTCCTGAAACGCCTCTGGCGCTGTTGGTTCATTTTTCCCAAACCGGCCACGCCATCCACACACAGGATCAATCGTTTCCTGGGGCGACACACCTGTCTGCAGTATTCAATTTTTTCTGTTATTGACCGAAACAAGTGGATCATCGCCTTGGGGCGTGCTGGCTTTGTCAGGAATCGCATCGGTGGAGCGTAATTCCCATACTGGTGCACTTTCTGGGCAACGGGATGGAAGAGCCCATTCAGGTCTAATGCCAGATTATCTATTGGGTACTGAGGTTGTTTGGCTAAACAATCTGAAAATTTGCGGCTATACCACATATACATATGTTTCACGCCCATAGTTTTAAATAACTTTCTATTTATTGTAGAAAATGTTATTGTTAAATATCATTTTTTAAAAAATCAGATATTTAAGAACAAGTAATATATAATAAAAATGACTGCTACCATTCGTAGAAATATTAAGAAAAAGTTATGTTTATTTGGTGGTAATAATACATGCCAGAATGTCGCTGTATCACCAACTGATTATTGCAAAAGACATGGAGGCGGGAAAAGATGTCAATATGATGGATGTCCAAAATCAGCCCGAGCCAGTTCAAATTTTTGTGTATCCCACGGAGGTGGAAAGCGTTGTCAATATGTAGGTTGTGCTTCTGCCGCCCAATCACCTACAGATTATTGTTTTACTCACGGTGGTGGAAAAAGATGTCAATATGAAGGATGTGATAAATATGCTTGTTCACCGACAACTTACTGTATTTCTCACGGAGGAGGAAAGCGATGTCAATATAAAGATTGTAATTCTGCCGCTCAGTCGCCAACAAAATATTGTGTAGCACATGGAGGAGGAAAGCGCTGTCAATATGAACGTTGCAATAATGGTGCTATTCGTCCTACGGATTATTGCGTGTCTCATGGCGGGGGTAAAAGATGTAAAATGGAAGGATGTGATAATTCTGCTATATCTCCTACAGATTATTGTAAAAAACATGGAGGAGGAAAGCGATGTCAATATGAAGGTTGTAATAAAGGAGCAAAACATCCTACAGATTTCTGTATATCTCACGGGGGTGGAACACGATGTCAATATGAAGGTTGTAATCATAGTGTCAAAAGACCATATGTATATTGTATTTCTCATGGGGGTGGAAAACGATGCCAATATGAAGGTTGTTTAAACGGTGCTCAATCACCTACTGAATATTGTATAACCCATGGTGGTGGAGTGCGCTGTAAACAAAATGAATGTCAAAACGCAGCGATTAGACCTACTCCATATTGTAAACGTCATGGTGGAGGACCAAGATGTCAACAAGAAGGTTGTGCTAATTCTGCTGCGACATCCTCAAATTATTGTAAAAGACATGGTGGTGGAAATAAATGTAAGATTTGTAATTTAATAGGTGTTCATATCAAAGATACTCTGTGTTGGACATGTAGAAAAGGAAAAAAACGACAAAATAGATTTGAAGAAATGGTAGATGAATTTTTACAGAAACATGAATCATTGAAACATTATTCCTATCGTGATCAACGATTACCTTGTTCTCCTAATTTGAGACGGGGAGATTTTGTTTATGTATTAGAAGATAGAATTGTATTTCTTGAAATTGATGAATACGCTCATCGCTATTACGAAAGAAGTTGCGAATGTGTGCGAATTTTAGAACTATCTGAACAAGCTCAAGGATTACCAATAAATGTTATAAGATTTAATCCTAAAAAGAAATTATTAGATATACTGAAGAAAAAATTGGAAACATCATTTAATAATAAAATTAATACTTATATTAACGTGGAATTTATTGGGTATACTGAAGAATATAATGTCATAGAAGAATGTATGCGGATCATGGAAACACGAATTTAAGGTGGGTCCTAATATTTTTCGTTAAAAATATTAGGGGTTGTTTTAAATAACTTTCTCTTTATTGTAGGAAAATTGAATTGTTAAAATCAATTTTTCTACAATAAAAGAAACTTAAACAATAAAATTTTAATTAAAAATGGCTCCCACCATTCGTAGAACAAAGGACTACAAAATCATATTATTTCGAACATTATTATCTGGCTTCAATTGAACTAATTAATTTGGTTATGAATATTTTTAAAAAGTTTTGCCATTATAATAGAGAATTTCGGTGGAACAGCATTACCAATTTGTCTATACATTGAAGAAATACAACCAGAAAATACAAAGTTGTCCGGAAAAGTCTGGATACGCGCATATTCACGCACAGTCATTCGCCGTTTACCAGAAGGGTGTATATTAATGACTGGACCGCCTGTTCCACCTCCACGTCCAGTAATTGTAGGAGAAATACTATTCCAATCCAAATGTCTATTACCCAAATATCCAGTAAACTTTACCTTGTGTTTGGTTCCGATGTGTTGTTTGCCTTCATCATATTCTATTGGTAAGTCTCCAATAGCATTCTGTAATGTGCATGTAATTTTTTGAACTTCTTGTGGCCACTCAAAATTAATGTGGTGTGCAATATCTTTCCGTATCCCAACAAATATTACACGTTCTCTATTTTGAGGTATATCATACCATTTCATTCGAAACATCTTTGTATGAACAACATACCCACTGTCTTCAAGATCAGATACGATCATTTTAAAAACTCTACCTTTATTATTTTTTTTATCATAAGTATTTTCATATCCACCTATACTAAGTATACCTTTTACGTTTTCAAACAAGAAAAACTTTGGCTTACTTTTACGTAATAGTCTAACTAATTCCTTGTATAGTTCATTTCTTGTGTCATTTTCTTTCCGAAAAATATTTGCAACTGAAAATCCTTGACATGGAAATCCTCCCAATATCAAATCACAATCTGGAATATTTTGTATTTTCTTTATATCTTCGCATATTGGTTTATAACCATAGTTAAGTTGATATGTATCACACGAATCTTTATCAAAGTCATTAACAAAAACAATTTCAAAATTTTTGTTATGATGGAATCCATAGTCCAATCCACCACAACCAGCAAACATAGACACAACACGGATCTTTGTTGTCATCATTTTATTTGTCAAACATCAAGTTTTAAATTTCATTTTTAAAAAAATGAAATTCATGAATGGAAGTTTAGATTATAAATGAAGTACGATACTTGGAATCAATGGACAACAAAATCTTCTCACATTCCGTTCAAATCAGATAAAAAGACTATTGGAAATGGTGAAAAAAAACTGGCGTTTGAACTTAATACAAATATTGAAGGACAAAATCAATCGTTTGACATGATGTTTAATAACGAAGAATTTGAATGTAAGTTTCTTGATAGTCAAAACAGTTTTCGTTTGGGTGTACGAATAAACCCATTATGCACAGATATTACACGCAGATTATTAAATATTTGTGATAGAGTAAAAATTATTGTGAATAAAACAAACACAATAAAAAATTCTCCACTACTTCGTTCAGTTAGAGGTATTTATAAATCAATGTTTGAAATCATAGGTAGAAATAAATACTCAATTTATGAGGGATTACAAAAACAAGAACTTTGTGGGTCAAGTCTAAAAATTTTATCTGGTTTGATTGAAGAACTCAAAAATATGTGTCTAAAACAAACACGAAAAATCCAATTATATAACCCTATTACTATGGTTCCAACAATTCTTAATATTGGAGATGCATATAATGTTTTGCAAATATTTGAAAATGAAAACAATATAAAGGAATTTTTTTACGATGAAGACGAATATATTCATAGCATGATTTCGTATTATATTTACAAACACATACAAAATTTTACAGTAACCTCGGTTTCAGACATGTTAGATTGTATGGTTCGTGGGTATTTTGCAAAAACCCGATTAATTGTTGTTCATGAAAGTAAAGGTTATATACCAATAGATAATCTATCGTGTATTCGTTGTTCCAGAATTACAAGTGGTAATCCACGTGGTATAATTCAATTATAAACTAAATTTTATGAATATAATCCCGTTTTTCAAACTTATATAACATATTTTCCAAAATCTAAAAATTTTTTGACAGACATTTTTAGATTTTGGAAGGTGTAAATAACTTTCTCTTTATTGTAGAAAATGTTATTGTTAAATATCATTTTTACAATCTTAAAAATTATGAAAACTTGTATAAAAATCATAATGTGTCTTGTAGTGCCACCACCTTATAGCCGATGGATATTGACGACTTCCTTATTGAGCACGGGAACTTCATTTTTTTCCATTTACACAAAAACTTATCATATCGCATGGATGCCAATTGTCATATCAATGACATCTATCAATTACTGGCGTCTGCCTATTCGGGGGTGGAGAAGGAATCTGGACATGTCGGTTGTGGGGACAAGTGTCTTTTACAAGTTATGGATCATACCAAAATGTAATCATTATGGTAATTATGTTCTTTTCTTGATGTTATTAGGAGGGTTCTTTTATATGCTGGCGCGGATTTCTGATTGCCAAAAGACAAGTGCTCTGTTTCATTGTTCGATCCATGTCTGTGGCAATCTATCAATAATATTTCTTGTTCTTGATGCGATTACTTGATGATTTTTGGGTATTTGAGCATAATGTAATCATCTGTCTTGCATTCACCCCTTTCGGTCCAATCAAATACCCGCAGCTCTCCAATTTTCTCGGGTAATGGTTGCCAATCCTTCAAGAAATACAGGTTCATGACCGCCATCTCATTGGTGCGTGAAATGGGGAATCTCTTGGCAAGCCCCATCAATTCCTGTTGGGTATCGGGTTCGATCAAAGACGTATCCATCAGCCACATACAGTTCAAGAAATACCCGCCTTTCTCAAGTGCGTCGGGCGACAATTCATCCCTGCAATAAGTTTCCAGTTCTTCAAATTTTTCGGGCCACGAATGACAATCCCATTGTTTTTTGAAATTCTTGGATGGATCATCAAATGGAAAACGATCGTCAGGAGCCACAAATTTACCCTTGTGGTCAATCGTAAAAATAGGAGCTATTGGATGGCTGATACACATCCCCGTATCAATATACAATAACGATTTATACAGCTTGAATTCGTGGCTGAAAACACGCCATTTTGAAAACTGGATCAGTTTATAGAGTTCTCTTCCATCCGTGTCCTTGAATGGGCGTTCCCTCCGCAATTTCCACAACCACAACATGTCGTACGCCGTTTTCTTGATCAACCTGATATTCCACCTCCGGATGAATTCACATGATGGATCAAAATCAATCGCCACCCACACCAGATCCCCAACCCATTTCCCCTTTACCCGAATGTCTTCCAGCGTCTTTTCGGCCCTATGGTAATCCTTTTCATTACAACACACCACCACAACACTCATTTTTTAAATCCCTCTATCAAACCTTTAGATTGGTTATTATTGTAAATAATGGATATGGAGTGGGAGGGTCCTTCCAATGCGGTAAGCACGCCCCCGGATCTGGGTGAACATTGAATCACATATTGGGTGGAAGAGGATGAGATCGGTTGCTTCCTGAAGGTTGATACCGGCACCAGAATCCAAAGAGTTGATAAAGAGGACATTGAGGTCATTTTCCTTGAATTCCTGGATGATTTTTTCTCTGGAAACAATCGAACCCTTGATTTCCCCAAAATGAATGTCATTATCGCGCATGGTCTCCCGGATCAGGTCAAATGTCTCCTGGAAAGAGGAAAAAATAATCATCTTGCCATCTGGTTTGGATTTTATGATTTTCAGGATTGTGTCAATTTTAGAGGGTGGCATATCCATAGCACCCAAAAGGTTCGTATTGGTTGATCTGAATTCATTTTCAGAAATATAAATAATATGTTCGTTGGTTATTTTTCTTCGACACAGGGGGCAATTATTCTTTTTCTGGAACCACCTCAGCACACATTCACCACAGAATATGTTTTGACAACACGTCAAAAGGATTGGTTTATGTTTTTTTTCTAGGCAAATCGAACACGGCGACGCGTATAATATGGAATGGATCCTTTCGTTCAATTGTTCCAGATCGTTCTTGTACTGGGCCAATCTCTCTTTCCATTTTGAAAGCTTGATTTCATCTCCAACCCTCTGGAAGCGATCGATTTTCCATTCGGCCTGTTGGATACAGTCCCTCTTGTCCTTCTCGATCAGTTCGAAAAGGTTGGAAGTGGAATTCCCACCAAGGCACCGGACAGCCCCTTCCACATTCCCAGCACTAATCATCTGGATAATGGGTTCTGATATAAGATCTTTTACAACATGAAATACGGGTTGAAAACATTTGTGGTAATGGTGGAATAAGGGTGGCAGGTGAAAGGATTTTTTTACAAATTCGTCATCATTCTTGACAATAAGGTTCTTGTAGAGGTTATAGTCCATATAGGGGGTAAAGATGCTGCTCAAGAAATTATGGGAATAGCGGTGTTGTTGTAGCAACATTTCGGGGGTCGCTGTAATAAACCATATAAACCCAGCGATGACCTGGCGCATCGAGGTGATTTTGGTGTGTGTGGGCTCATCGTAAATGAAGCGTTTCCACGCATAACTGGGAAAACGTTCTTGAAGGAAATTATAAAAGGATGGGCTGCATAGGACAACATCGTACTCGCACGGGTCCATCTGTTCCAGTTTTTTCTTGTTTGTAATGACACAAAACCTCAAGGTTGTTTCTTCCAGTTCGTCCGTCCACTGTTTGATAATGGATGTCCCAGCTACAATGAGGTTGGTGGCGATCCGTTTGAATGACATCAAACTCCTCTTTACAATACATCCATTCCCATATACCCCTGAAATGAACGACTGGATGTATTCTTCTTGTGTGTCCCATTCCATATTGTCCCGCAGGATCAATCCAATCATGGATATGGTTTTCCCATAACCAGTCATGTCTGAATAGATGCTTATATTCAGGTCAATACAATAGGTAGAATGAACAATCTTTTTCAATCGCTCCCTGTTTTCCATCATCTGGATCGCATTGATCTGGTGAGGATACAGTGTTTTCTTCATCAATGTATTCAAATCCATATCTATAAAAAATAATATATTTGATATATTATTTTTTTCTTCCTAAATAGTTTATTTCTTTTCCAGAAAACTCTTTTTGACTGGGGTGTCGCTCATTATAATAGGGAAAATGCGTTCTAGGCTCCACCCAATAAGCTCGCTGGGGTCAAATTTGTTTTTTGATCCGTGGACAGTGTGTATATCACAATGGCTGTAATGGTCTCCTTTGATCGCCATTTCCCAGAGTTTCTGGTAAAAGTGTTTCGGTCTTTTTTGGATATCTTTACGGGGGATGATGTATTGGTTCCCAGTCGCATACCTGATTACGTCGCCTTGTTTGTTTTCAAACATCAAACTATAATACTTGTCAATCATAAGTCCTGGGTGGAAAGATGTGGGTTCCTCCCAATAATCGCAGAAAAGAGGTTGTGTTTTTTCTGGTTTCTTTTCAACCAGTTTATCAAGGTTCTCTTGGAAATTGCGTGGATTGATCTCGGGTTTCATGTGGGCAAATGGGTTTCCCTGGACAAGAACAAGATAATCGGGTAAATTATCGTAATGTTCGATAATATGACCCAAGAAAGTTGAACCCTCCCGACCCTTGTTCTCCAAACAGATAAAAGGGGAATATTCGTCCCCAGATTTATCATAAACATAAAGTTTTTCCAGATCCATGTGAAAAAACCATGAAATGTCTTCTTTGTATTTGGCGACAACAATGTGGTATGTGCCTTTTCGTTGGCCAAGACAAACAATGAAAAACAATATTAGAATAATACACGCAACAAAAATAATAATAATATGGTTCTGTTTCATTCTTGTTCTTTTTCTTTTATTCACGATTATTAATTTTTGAGTTAAAATGTTGTTCAAAAAAATCAAGAGAATTCCGTATTGCCGCATCCATATTGAAATATTTATAATTTGCCAATCTCCCAATAAAATACACATTCTTTTCCATAGTTGCCAATTGCCTATACTTTTCGTACAATTGTCTGTTCTTCTCATTGGGGACTGGGTAATATGGCTCCCCATCATCACACGGGAACTCGCGGACAATGATTGTGTGGGGGGATTTCTGATGAAGGAAGTGCTTGTATTCGATGATCCGTGTAAAAGGAACATTTTCTTCTGGGTAATTGACAACTGAATTGGGTTGATAATATGGAGTGTTTTCAATCTTTTCCATCTGGAAATCAATCGAACGGTATTCTAATGGTTCCAGCCCTTGGCCCTTAAAATACGCATCAATGGGGCCTGTAAATATCAATAGGTTATACTCAAGATTTTTTTGGATACCGAAAAAATCAGTATCCAACATGATCTGGATATTAGGGTGAGAAAGCATATTTTTTACAAATTGGGTGTACCCATGTCTGGGCAATGCCTGAAACCTGTCGTTAAAGTATCGGTCATCAAAATCGTCTCGAACGGGGATACGAGCCAGGACAGATGGGTCCAATTGTTCGGGGTACTTGTTCCATTGTTTCCATGTGTAGGGGCGAAAGATTTTCTGGTAAAGATCTTGACCCACACGCGAAAGGGCCATCTGCTCTCCATTTTCCATTTTTTCAGGGATAATCTGGGCATTGGACAACCATTCCCTCATTTCTTCCTGTGATTTGATGTTTGTCCCACACAATGCGTTAACAGTGTTGATATTGACAGGAATGGGAACAAGTTTTCCATCCACACGACCCACAACACGATGATCCCAACGCACCCATTCTGAAAAATTCTGGATATAATCCCATACACCCTTGTCGTTCGTATGGAACAAATGGGCGCCGTATTTATTGACAAGGATCCCGTCTTGTGTATAATCATAACAGTTTCCGGCAACGTGGTTTCTTTTTTCAATCACCAGTACTTTCCTATTAAGAATAGATGAAAATCTTTCTGCCAGAACCGCCCCAGACAGACCACACCCCACAATAAGAACATCGGTTGTTATCATCTCCAACGTTATATTCTCTTCTTATAAACAATATAAAATTATCTAAACATTATTATCAAAAAACATAAAATGGGTGTTTATGTTTTTCGCAGTTTTCACGCCCCCTATATCAAGGTGGGTCATTATAGTGGTAAAAACGCATTTTGTCGTATATCACACCGAGGGTTCTATTCGTGTGTGTGTCCCAATGAGATAAAAGATAAAGTATCAATGGACGATATGGAATTGATCGCATGGTTTCCACACCAAACAAAAAAAACAGAAAGACAAATCAAATCAAAATGGAGACACGACCGGATCTATGGAAAGAGTGAGTGGTTGCCTTTGGACAAACTGGACCAGGTCATTGAATTCCTGGAAAAAATAGAACCAAATCAAGCGCACAAATGCGATCCTTTTAGCGCAATGCTGTCCCGAAAAAGATTATAGGTTGTAGATCAAGAATCCAATCAAGAAATAAACGATGGGGTGTGTTGTTTCATAACCAAAAGTTTTTTTGCTGTTGAAAAGTGCGGCCAGGATCCACCCCAACAACCATAGGAAATCTTGTTTATAATACAAGAAAACAAGCACGACATCGTACCCAATGGATGAGAACAGGAATATTTTATCACAAGTATCATAGAATAAAAGATCTACAATATGCAATGGGAATGAAACCAATGCGTTGTTTAGTGAGTTATGTTTTATACTAATATAGAATGAAAGCATATGGAGAACAGCCATATCTGTCGAGTAAAGCCATAATTGTCTGGATTGGTGCCACAGGAAGGATGTGTTCTTATCCAATTTTCTGATAATGGGGTGAGGAATTATATATTTTACCGATAACGGGATAAGGTGTTTGCGCAATATGATTTCTGACCACCAACAATTCAATAAAAATAACATGAAAAATAACCATGTCTCAAAATTTTCAATCTCATATCGTCGTTCGACTAGGATAAGCCACATGTTGAAGATCCGGAAGTAAAAAAATGTCGAAATGAAAAGCGCCTTGTTGATAGTTTCAAATATATGGAGGTTTAGCATCATTAGGAATGGTGTGCTACATTCCGTCATCACAAGTTTTTTTGTGGTGGTATGATCATCATGCCAATACAAATAAATCAGTAAGAGTGATAGGATGTGATGACAGATCATATCCTTCCTTATGATCTTGTAAAATACCAAAAAATCAGTAATAAAATACAACAACATGAAATTTTTCAAAACATCCGTTATTCCCATAAAATTCATCCATAAAATAATAAATAGTGTCGAAATCAAGGTTCTTTTATATTGAAGTTCTAATGTCATTTCCATTATTTATAATATACACCCACAACATCTTAAATCAGTATCGTATTGAAAGGTATTTGAAAAATGGGATCCACAGGAACAAGCCAATCAGGGCAAAAATCGCACCAAAAACATAAAGAAAAGTTTTTTTCTGTTGGGCGGTTTTCTTGCTTTTTCTGTCCTTTTTCGAGGTCTTGGTAAAGATCGCAACAAGAATACATACTAAGGATGCTATCATAAAAGGAAGGCCCACATAAAAAGATTGTGGGCCCACTTCGATGATTTGATCCACAAATTGGACATTCCGTTTGAACGAAGAATATGGCATTTTTATATTAATAAAATAAAAATATTTGATTTAAAAGGAAAATTTTCCTTTTAAATACTTTTTATGAATAAAATATGTTTTGTTTATCGTTAAAGGAATTGTTGTTTAATCTTCTTCATCGCTGTCGATATGGGTATTGCCATCTTCGAGTGCGATACGATGAACGACGAGAGCGTGGATCATATCATTCCGGTTCTTGCTCTTTTTGACATTGTTGTGGTCGCATTGGGTTCGAAGTTCGGCAATTGTCAGCTTGGCAAACTCGGGCCATAGATCACGTTCGCGCTCGTTGGTAATCTCCTCGGGGATCTCATCATTCTTCTTGGGCTTCTTGGATTTCTTGGGTTTCTCCTCTTCAATCTGGGTAGTAGCAACTTCCTCATCTACATTGGTTGTGATGGAAGCTTCCTCATCGGCACTTGTTGTCTCGGCAGTGTGATTCTGGTGCTGTTGCATGAGGATGTCGTGCTGTTTCTTGTAGTGTTCCTTGACACTATCACTTGCTTTTTTCCAACGCTTCCCCAATTCCTTGGCGATCTCGGTAAATATCATATCAGGATGGTCGTCCTTGATCTTGACGCGCTCGTCATTGCAGAAAAGAATATAGGCAGAAGGCACCGATGACTTCTTGCGCTTGTTTTTCTTGTTCTTAGCAAACTTCTTCTTCTGGGTTTCTTTCCAGAGGTTGTTCAGGTCATCTCGGTTGATCTCGAATCTTTCAGCAACAGTATCCATAAAAGTATCCAGATACTGCTGGAGGGCGTTGTTGATTGCTGAATTCATGATTGATTGATTGATTGTCTGTGGGTAATGGATTTCAATTTTGTTGGTTAGTATTGATGCTGATTCTTATAATTTGAGGGGGGTTCTCGTATCAAAATCAATTTTATCATCGATACATACGAACGACGCAGAAAATTGCCTATATAATGGGCTTTTTATGAATGTGTTTGCCATGAGTACACAATCTGATATATCATCTTTTTTTTTGAATGAAGAAATCCACTGGAATACAACTGGATCATTCTCTCTGTAATAATCCAGAACCAATTGGATCGCATATTCTTTTCTCTGTTTGTGTGTTGATGATTGTAATGGAAAATCTGTATATTTGGTTTTGTAGATGGACGGGTATTCAAAAATAGGTCTTGTTGGGTGCTGGTGTAAAAAGTATGCGTATAAATGACAGGCCAATTTTGTTGCCTGTATGTTCATCCTATTCAGTTGTTGTTCGATCAATATGACATCAACCTTTCTCCAGAAATGATCGTATGTTTTCATATACTCTATAAGGTTCTTGTATATATTGCCCTCTCTCAAATCATGGACATCAATGTAAAGAACATCCCCCCAATCCTTGGTGCGCACATCCAGAACAGCAAACGCAAAATTCTTGATCCCAATATCAAAGGCGGCAATAATCATTGTTTTCTTACAAGAAAAAACAAATCTCTAAAACAATAAAATATGACATCATTGCCGTCCCAGAACTACCAAGGGCTTTATGTGAGTTATCCAGGTTATGACACCAACCTTTTAGGACAAATCAAGAGTGAATATTATAATACTTTTTTTGGACCTGGCTTCTACGATCCTGGGCAGAGGTGTTTCTGTAAAGACGGGTGCCCCCCCGATACACCAGAATGTGGGCAATGCGCAAGCCAGCAATTCTGTGGGAGTTGTGATTTGAAATACAGTGGGTATTGTGATACTGCCGCATTCCACGGTGGGTTGGGTTGGGTCAATTAAAAAATTGATCTTAAAAATTATTCCATATCAAGAAATAAAGAAAAGAAGGAATGAAGATCGTTTCATTGACAATGCTGGCATTCGCGTCTTTCCGCCCCCCACGAACAACGCTAAAGGAAAGGTATATGATTCAACCTTTTAATAATACACAGATTTCAGTGAGCGATATCTACTTGAACAATATAGAAAAAATGAGTAAATCAAGAAACAATGCGCCGGGCTACCTTGATGGCATTGAAAAGACGGCCAGATCAAAACGCAAGAACCGAAAGATGATACCAGAACCATCATCAACTCCTATTATTATTCCTATTGGTGTGGATTTCCCCCGATTGCTCCTAAAAAAACCAGAAACCCCTCAAAAACCATTCCCCAAACAATCAGAGTCGGGCCAATTTGTCATGGAGGAGACCCAATCGCACAATTTTTCCAATATTGGCGGTTATGGAACTGTTAAATCAGAACTCTCCCAGGTGGCCCATATGATGCTGAATCCTGGTAATTACACGAAATACAATGTTCGCATACCTAAAGGGATACTTCTGGAAGGACCCCCTGGGAACGGCAAAACCCTCTTGGCAAAATGTTTTGCTGGAGAGATCAAGTGTAATTTCGTGCGTTGTGCTGGTTCCGAATTTAATGAAAAGTACATTGGGGTTGGTTCGGCTCGCCTCAGGGAACTATTCAAGTTCGCATCGGAGAACCAGCCAGTGGTGTTGTTTATCGATGAGTTTGATGCGATTGGAAGGAAACGCAGTGGGAGTCAAGAAAATTCTGGTGGTGAAAAGGACACAACCCTGAACCAGCTGCTTGTATTGATGGATGGATTTGAGAATATCCCAAACATGCTCATCATGGCAGCCACAAATCGATTGGATATATTGGATCCAGCTGTCATACGCCCGGGTCGATTCGACAAGGTTATCCATATTCCTAATCCTGATCAGCCCACACGCGAGGAGATTGTTAAAATCCATAAAAGGATGAAACCGATCGAGGTGGAAGAGAAGGAGATTGCCCAGATGACATCCGGATTCAGTGGTGCGATGATTGAGAACCTATTGAATGAGGCGACATTATGGGGGATAAGGAACGATCAACTCCCCATCAATCGGCAAAAACTGGATGAGATCCGGCAGCAGATTGTTTTTGGGACTGCCATGATGACAAGGAATATCTCTGAATCCACCCAGAGACGAATTGCTATTCACGAAATAGGACACCTCCTTAATGCCCTTGTCAGCAAACATTACGATAAACCTGTGCGTGTCAGCATCAACCTTTCCAGCAAGAATTCACTCGGCCAGACAGTTTTCCAGAGGGGGGATGAGGATGATGGGATTTTTGTGCGTGAGTATCTGGACGATAAGATCCGTGTTTTATTGGGTGGTAGGGCAGCCGAGGAGATCATCTATGGGTATTCCGGGTCGACAGGGAGTTTGGCGGACCTGGAATCGGCATTCCAATTGACCAGGAGGATGATTATGGAATTTGGGATGGGCAAACACATTGTCTACCCATTCCTGAGTGAGGACTACAAGAAGCGTATTGACGAAGATATCCACGCTTATATCCACCAGGCACACAATAACGCAAAACAGATCATTTTCCAGAATATGGAAATTTTCAGGATCTTTGTGGACAGGTTGCTCCTGAATGGTGTCATCACAGAAGAAGAGATTGATGAGATTTTTTATGGTGAAGAGAATCAGCTATAAATTTTGTAAATATATTTTTAATATTTAAAGAAATGAATATTAAAAACACTTTGGAACCCATCACAGAAATAAACATTGAAAATACGTTGGAACCCATTGAACCGATAACAGACACACCTTATGGTGCATTGGTGATCCAGAATGATGTCCTGTGTGCTCCAACTTCCTTGTGCACGTGGTCGGATTCAAAACCAGCTGTTTATTGCCAACTGCCCCCGCACACCCTCAACCCTGTCTGTTTAGAAGTCAATAAAGGGATTGGATTATTGGGTTGTTATGATGATCCTTCGTGTGGTGGCTTGGTGCTTGAATCGAAAACCGAACAATTGTTAAAAGAAAATCCAGAATATATCCAGATACTCAAAAATCAAGAAAACAAGATCAAAAAACAGCAACAAAAGAAGAGATTTCCAGTGTATGCCATTATTATTTTATCGATTGTACTGGTGATCCTTTTAGTGTTCTTGATGATGTTTGCTTATAAAAAACATAAAAAAAGACGTCTTACCCGAATCCAGAGGCGTTCAGCATCTCGTAGGATTTTGTCTGGTGCTGGAAGAACTGCGAGACCCTTGAATAAGTAGAAATATCCGCAAAATTTGGCACATCCCAATCGTAAGGGTAAAAAGGACATAGTCCCGGTGGCAGTTGTGAAGGTGCCCCCGAGGGTGGGCGTGCCTTGCACAGCGGGGTTCGATTATCATTGTAGAGGTCCGAACGGAAACCATAGGCATCTGTAGTAACCATTTCCATATATTGTGGTCGAAGCGTGTTTTCAACATTGATACGATCGGCAGGTGTGTTGCAACCAGCCGTTTTTGTTCTCCACGAATCAACATACGCAGGGCGACCCACATTGTCTCTTCCACTCCAGGGGATACAAACCATGTTTTCTGGGTCTTCAAACCGATTGGATTGGAGGCGTTCCGCCCAACCTTGGTTCGGCTTACATGTTTTTAATGATCCTTGCAAACTAATCATGTTTATTTCTTGTCAAGATTTAAAAAACTTTTTAATTCATAAAAATGAGAAATTAACTATAAATTTTTGTTAGTTATGTCTCGCCATTATTCTGTAGTTTTTGGAAAACCATAAATTGATTTAAAGGTAATTAACACAATAAGAAAACAAGAAGAATGTACTCCACCCAACTCAGTGATTTCAAGACCTATGATGTTGATAATTTGATCCTACAACCCACAGAAAGAAAGACTGATGTGAGGAGAATCCGCTTATTGACCCACAATCTGGACGGCACCAAAGGGGATTTGATTTTTTCTACGCCCCGATTGTTGTCATTTGGTCTCCAACAGATCCACGATGGCGAAACTCTGGTTGGCTACCAGATCCCGCTTGTCATGTGGGGAAAAAATGGACCCACTCCTGAAGAAAAGGCATTTGTCGAGACACTTGAAAACATTACCAATGTTTCGAAACATTACATCCTCAAATACCGAGAAGAACTTGAGAAACCGAATCTGGAAGAAAATGATCTGTTTCGATTAAACCCTCTTTACTACAAAACCGACAATACAGATGGTAAAAGTGCCCCTTTGTTGTATGTCAGGTTGAATACGTTTAGGAGCGACGACAACCTTCATATACGCACTCTTTTTATTGACGACAACACCAAGCAGAGCATCGACCCTATGACACTCTTGAATAAAAGGTGTTTGATTTATGCCGCCATTCGTTTTGAGAGCATTGTATTGGGTTCCAAGGTGCGTTTCCAGTTGAAGCTTTTTGAGGCACGAGTTCGGTTCTTGGATCGTGGTTTCAAGAGTTTGCTGGAACCAGGCAAGGTCTTTTCCACTTATCGTGAAAAAGAAAAAAAATCGGCTGTATGATAAATGGCGCAGGAAAAATATTTTTTAGCAATTGATTTTGATTTTACGATAACGGTAAAGGATCGTCTTACGAAAGCGTGGGGTGATAAATTAGCCAGAAAATTGAACCATCTAAAGAACACATACCCCATTGAACTTTTTTTATTGTCTGTCGCAAGCATGTCTTATATTTTGCAAAAGGTATTTGTATCGGGTTCCAGTGAATTATTGAAAATATTGATAAATATACCACTTATAACAAATGAAGATTCCCTTATTACACGGGTCGATCACAAATGGGGGGAGAGTGTGAAGAACAGAAAAGAAATGATAAAGAAGATTACACACACCAATCATTTTAATAATATCGATTATATCATTGCTTATAAAAAAACATCTTATTTGCTAATCAAATCCAAGCTTGAAAACTCCCCCCATTCTCACGTTTTTTTTCTTGATGATAACAGGGACAATATTCGGTTTGCTTCTTATTATGGATTCCAGGCACTTTTGGTTGATAATGAGAAAAAAGAAATGAGCATCTTTGATCGACTGGACTTGATTGAAGGTTTCCTTAAAAAGAATCTTATGTACCATAAATGAAATTTTTTTATTTTCAAACAAAAACTGGAAATAAAAAATATATCTAAAGGTTTCTGTTTATTGGAGTAAAATGGATATTACATATTCAAGTGTCAAGGAGAAGATTGGAACGATCCTGGGAGCAGACATGCTGGACAAGGATGAGATGCGGGATTTTTATCGGCAGATTGAACTTTATAATGCCCACAAGGTGATTGCCAACCAGGACGATCGGCTCATGAAGGATGTTGAATTCTTGATGCGGTCCGCTATTTTCCTTATGGATGTTGGAAACCCGGGTGATTGGAAATTACAATTGGAAGCGGCCCTCGGTGTTTTACAGAATTGTCCGCAAAATTGAATTTATGGAATGAAAAATTAAAACAGAAAAAGATGGAAGAGTGGAAACAAAAATACGGAAATGAAAACCCAAAAAAAGAATTACTGGAGAAAATCATAGAGGAAGTGGGTGCGACGATTGTCAAACAAAACTTGTCTTTCAAAGACAATATTGTCTCGGGAAAATGTATGTTTGATGGATGTGATAATCAATATGAAAAAACAGCAAAATCACTCATTAATTGGGGTGGTCCTTTTTGTGATTTTTGTGTTAGATTTAGAAAACATACTGATAAATTAATCAAAAATTGTCGAAAAGATGTTTATGACAGCATCGTCAGTTGTGAGATTGACAAGGACTTGCTGACAATTGGAATGAATGTCGTGGCTACTTTCCAGTGTGGAGAGAAGTGTTCTCGTTGTGAAACATCACACGAGTGGTCATCCACAATCAATAAGCGCATTGTGCCATCCAAGTTTGGAAATTGTCCATTCTGTAGTGGCAACCGAGTGTGTCAATGTGTCCAAGAAGACGAATTCCGTTGTTATATCTGTAAGAAAATAAAAGAGAATAAGGAACGTCATGGTGATACAACTCGTTGTAAGTTATGTGCTCGGCAGATGAATGATGGAGATAAGAAAAAAATGATTCATTATCTGTGGCAACGGACACGCGCAATTATGAAAAAAAATAAGCACAAATGCGGTAATTTAACCGAACGATGTTTGTTAGAAAAGTACGACAACCAAGAAGGAAGATGTTATATTTCTGGAATTGAAATGGCACTCGGGACATTCCACGATTGGCAGATATCGGTCGAACGCGTCGATGAAAATGGTCCTTATAGCAATGACAATGTCGTATTGATATGTCGTGAATTCCAGCATGGTTGTCGCCAGTATTCCAGAGAGATTTGGGATGAAATGTGCGCATTAGTCATTGGTGTTCAAGAAGAAGACACCGAAACAATCGATCAAATGATCCGTGAAGAAATAGACACACCAGATTATGAATTGCCATTGCCACCAAAACCCGACCATCCTACAACAAAAGAAGATGGAACAAGGTTCTGCAAGTATTGCCAAGAATGGAAAGCATTAGATGAAATGGCATACAAACATTCGAGCAATTGTAAAAATTGTCGCAAAACAAGGAGGGATGAGCGCAAATCCACATTCCATGGAAGGATCCATTATATGTACATGACAGCAAAAGAAGGGCATGTCAAGAGAAAACTTGAGTTTACCATTACAGAGAAAGATATTGAAAAAACTTATTTAGAGCAATATGGTCGGTGCTTCTATTCAAAAATCCCGCTTGGATTTTCTGGACAATACCAGATGAGTTTGGAACGTATTGACCCGACGAAAGGATACATTCAAGGAAATATCGCATTAATTGTGCTTGGATTAAATGTATCGGATTATTCACGTGTTCAACATGAAGACGATCAGCGAAATGGCTCATCTGGATGGAACCGAACAAAGTTGTTGTGGGCAGTAGAACAGAATCCGCGACGACCCATCGCATCCAAATCTTCATCTGTTATTGATATTTTGGAAAAATTACGAATGGAAAGACAAAAACTTTTTGATCTAAAAATAAAATAAAAATAAAACAAAAAGTAAATTTTTTTTTTGAAAAAAAAATTTCTATAATAGAAAGAAAAGAAAAGAGATGCTCTCACTTCAAGGTTCACTAAAAACATGTAAAGTTGATGCGGGTTGGGCAAATAAGATCCAGTCCGACCGCTTCCAGAATCCCGATCTCATGGTATGCCCCGTATGGTCCGGGCGTGATCTCACCGGGCGTCCCGTGTGTATTGACTCTTTCTACACCAAGCGTGAGGGCTGTAACACTCCCCTTGATCGTGTCGATGTAGAGAATGCCCTTAGGCCCCAGTACATGGAGTATGTTAATCTGGATGCCTATGGTTTCCGTTCTGATATGTATGATGACAACACTGAATCTTGCAAGGACGCCAACAACATGTTCTGCTACGAATCAGGTATTCGCACATCCAATCTGGAGCAGCTCCCCGTTATTACTGGCAACTTCGGCCAGAGCCCTTCTGGTGCCAATCTGGATGTGAGGTGCGAGTCCTACCCATACGATCTTGCCCTCAAACAGCAGGATGCCGTTGCCAAGAAACATTAGATAATCCATTCATATTGAAATCATTATTTTTTAAAAAATAATGATGAAACCTATCGCACAGTTTTTTTCTTTTTTTGATTTTCTATCAAACGCAAGATGCGATTATTCGTCAAAGAATTTTCATTACGCAGCATCCGAAACGACTTTTGTTTTGGAACCAATTGAGATGGAGTGTCCAATCTCATCAATTTGACCATCCCACAGCGACATGGCATTTTCTATTATAATAAAAAAAAATTGATTTAAAGATGTCAAAAATAATAAAAAAAGAAGATGGATATATTAAACACGTTTGGAGATAAAGTCGGTGTAATGGACCAAGAAGATGGGTTGAAGATTTTGAATTACAATGAATGCCACAGGGACAGCCCAGATGAGCTCAAGAAGGTGCGTGGATTGGTCCAGGAAACCGACACTGGTAATATTTTATTTGAAACTTTTCCATACACTGAAGAATATATGAGCAATGAGAAGATCCCTCTATTGGAGAATAACAAGGATATCCTTGATGAATGGGATGTTTATTATTCATTGGAAGGGTCTTTGTTGCGTGTATTCTGGTATAATGACCGATGGTATATTTCAACCAATAAGAAACTGAATGCGTTCAAGAGTCGGTGGGCGAGTCGCAAGAGTTTTGGTGATATTTTCCGTGATGGTCTTGTGCATACAAATGGGAATGAGAATGTGCTGGAGGTCTTGTTGGACCAGATGGACAAGACACTTGTTCATCTGTTCCTGGTGAGGTATAACCACGAAAATCGTGTGGTGTGTTCTGCCCCCAAGGATTTTGAATGTGTTTATTTCATTGGGTCCTGGAACGACAAGACAAAAACTATGGATCGTGAATGGAAACACCCTATCAAGGTGAATATTCCTGTTCCTATTAAGGAAATCCCAAATACCATCAGCGACCTTGCCGATAGTGTGAATATACAGGAACACCAGGGTGTGATTTTATTCCATAAACACAAGAACCTCCAGGTAAAGATTTACTCCCAAGAATACGACAAATTATATAAATTGAGGGGCAATAACCCCAATATCCGTTTCCGTTATCTGGAGGTTCGCAAGGACCTTGACACGAAACGTGAATTTGTGAAGCTTTACCCACTCTATGAGGATTTGTTTTTGGAATATGAGAACATCATGTACCAATTGGCAAAACTGATCCGTTATTATTACATCCAGAGGTACATCAAGAACAAGTATGTTACACTCCCCAAAGAGGAATACATCCTGATGAAAAAATGCCATGATTGGTATCTCACGAACCGGATAGAAAACAAGATCAATGTGGCAAAGGTGTTGGAAATCCTGAATAACGAGGACACACTGGCTTTGTACAAGATGATCCGCAGGTTCCAGATCAATCAATACAATCAGGAACAGTTGAAACACGAAAACAATAATGACATTATCCAGTATCCAATCACAAGATGTGATACACCACGCACACCTCGTTCGGTTGTCTCAATGGAGATACTCCCTGATGTAGAGTGAAAAAAATAAATAATTTTTATGTGTGTTGATAATTAAACTTATGTTTGGTTTAATTATATTTTATTTATAGGCAGGATCGTGGGTTTTGACATGTTTTCAATGCTTAATTTCAAAAAACACCCCGTCAGGATGATAAAAATCCCTGTAATGGTTTGCCATTGTAATCTTACCTTGAAAAGAAAAAAATCCCATAAAACAGAAAAGATGACGTCCATATAACGAAAAATAAGAACAGACATGGAACCCGAAATCTGTATGGAGTATGTTTTACAGTACTGGGCCATTGCGCTCAGCATCCCTGTTGTCATTAAGGATGTGTATTCGATTGGGGTTGCCCTCGCAAAATGTGGGGCTTTATAAATCTCATAGATACACCCAGGGATTCCCAATCCTACCGACCCCATCATCCCCCACAACGAAATCCACGCTGGGCTTTCTTGATCAAGATGTCTTATGGTAAGATTGACCCCCGATTGAAAAATTGCCGATAATATTGCGCTTGTAATCCCGATATAATGGTAGATATTTTTGTGATGATCATTTAAAGATATGACAACCACTCCAGCAATACACCACAAGGCAATCATTATATCGTAAAATGACCATTTATATTTCTGTGGTGAAAGGACAGATCCTATAAGTGCTGTCCAGAGTGAGGATGTGGATGTTATGACCGTGGTTGTCGACAAGTCGCATTTTAATATGGCAAAAAAAGATGTTATAATAGTGGCCCCACCCAGTATGGAACGAAGGACCAGGAATTTGAGGTTTTTTGTGTTGTGTTTCTTGCCATCAATCACCAACAAACATGCGCATATAATAGAACCGATAATCCCTCGAAACACACACATTGTCCAGAACCCAAAAGTATTTCCTGAAAAACGAGCGTCGGCATTCTGAAGAGAATAAAGAAAAGCTGATAAGATCATCCACCCCGACGCATAAAAGTTTTCTAACAACATTGAGTATAAGAACCTATTATTACACAATCTTTTTTTTCGGTAATTTTTTTTTTACAGGAAAAGAAAGAACAATGTCATCGCCTTATTACATTCTTGATGGCGCTTATAGTGAAACAAGTCTTCGAAATTCCCCCAATCCAATCCAGGACATCAAGTACCCATGCCTTGTGTCTTATCCGTTCCTTAGTGATTTTTCTCATGATAAAATTGACAATCAACCATTAAGCACCGATTACCAGAGTATGAACAATTCTTATGTGGTTAGGCCCTGTCCTTACTGTGGGTTGGACACTCCAACGAAAAATCATTAAAAAATCTTCATTATTTTCTAGAAAATAATGAGGCGATCAGTTTTATTTTTTATTGAGTTTTATTTTTTATTGAGTTTTTTTGATTGATTCGCAACATTCCTCATGAAAGCCTGGTGTGGAAAGAACGAATCATAATTGAAACGGGTTATAACGAGTGGTTGCTGTTTTTGAGTTTTCGCTTTTGGTGGTGTTTTTTCTGTCTTTGTGGTGCCAGACGATACCTTTCTTTTCTTTGTGGGCATCGTTTGAAATTCATCCTTGATTACAACCTTTGTAGTCCTTTCATTCTTGCGTCGTGAAGGGGGGCCGTATTTCAACATTGCCTCTACCATTCTTCTTTCTTTTATTCCAATAAAAAAAAACATGGTTTAAAGATTTAAAAAATATTTCGGCAGTGATGATGATGTTTATTACAATCAGGGGACATAACAAAGATTATTATCCTTGTCTTTCAACAGGTAATCATTCTCTATCAAGGAATCTATAATCACCCTTATCGATTGTAAAGTCATGTCTTTATATTTTTTGGATACAATGTCAAAAATTCTAGAATATTTCATTTTTTTTTCTCGTTTGAGTGTGCTCACAATGAATGCCTTAATGACAATTGATAAAGTTCCTTCTTGTTGGTAGGACAGCTTTTTAACTGTTTTGATACGTGGAACAATAACATTGTTCGTTTTTTGGTGTGAATGATTCCAGCACCATTTGTTCTCGTGTTGTTGAATCATCATGGCTTTTGCCAAGCTTTCCAGCACACCATCCAGATTATGTTCTGGGTCGTCGTCGATCTGTAGTTTTTTGATCAGTTCATCGCGTGAAGAAGGTTGTTCGAGAGCCATAAGAACGATCGCTTGGATTGGATTCATATAGAAATCGGTATTGTCTCTTGTCATGGCGACAACCCCCTGAAACCACATCAATTCCAATCGTATTAATGGGTCTGTTTGTTTCAACCATTCATCATAAAGAACCTGTAGATTGTCCCGAGCATCATCAGGGATCTTGTATTTTAAATTTTCCTGTTGGAAATTCCATACTATGCTTGATAATTTGTGCATGCTGTATTTCCCCTGTAATAAACAGTTTTTCTTGACCTCATCGATCATCAATTGTAAATTCAACACAAAAGACATGCCCATTTTTGTTTTTAGTATATCGAGTGTTTCCTTTTCATTGGGAAGGTGAAAACGCCCAGACAAGAGTCGTGTTTTTAAATAACTTTGATAGTATTTGTAAAAAAAATCATATTCAGGTAGAAACCCAACAAGTGCCAGTAATTCTGTTATGACTGGCATGGATGTTTTTTTGTGTATAACATTCTGGATTGTTTTAACAAGTTGGATAACAATAGGAGTGCTTTGTGTCCTGATATTGTCCTGTATTGTTTTTTCAAGTGTTGTCGAAAATTCTATTTTGAGTTTTTCATTGGTAAAAATATCACACAGCATGCTTGACTGTTCTTTTAATAATTTTGCCAGAGAAACTGCTATTCTTTCAGTAGAAAATGTGGCAATTTTTTCTTCCAGAAATTCCTTGTATAGTTTCAACCACAAAACATTATCTTCATTCAAGGAAAAGAAACGGTAAGCAATTTGTGTGCCAGAAAAATTATTGGAATGTAAGAGGGATTTCCACCCATATTGATTGTCTTCCAGATATAATTTATAATTGGGGTAGATAAAAACTCTTTTCAAGATTGAATATACATGAGATAATTCGTGATACTGAACAAAATAATAAAGGAACATATTTTTTTCATTGTCAAAATACGCGCACACATTCTTCATTCGCAACAGAATATGGCAATCAACCCATTCGGCCGATTTTTGTTCTGAATGTTCTTGAAGATTCTGGAAATACAAAAACAAAAGATCACTATAGTATTTTGGATAAAATATGGAAATGTTGTGCATGCTTTCCAATAATGTGGTGTCTATGGGATAGTCATGATTCCTTATTTCTTTCCATCTGGAAAGAATAATGTGAAAAATGATTTTTTTTTGGGGTTTGATGTAATAATTCCTGATGGAAAGAACCATATCATCCTCTATTGTATTGACATTGTAATACGACCTATGCCTGAACCTGTTTAGGTGATGAAAGAAACAATTGAACCATTTTAAAAGGATCCTGAACCCTTGTATTTGTCGATTCATTTCTGGTAATTCCTGGATTTTGAATTTTTTACAGAAATCAACAAGAGATTGGATCTCCTTATTGTACAAAAAATCAAGATGAGAGAAATCGAATTGGTGGTTGATTGTCAATTTATAAATCTTTGAATACAGGTTTACTGGTTCGCATTTCCTGAATATAGATGGATTACCTTTCTTTTCAATTACCATTGTAATACAATCATATATATCCTCAATAATCGGCTGTATATCAGTTTTCCATTCATGTTCAATTTTTTGTAAAAAATAAGAAGGATTCATTTTGGTATACTTAAAGAAACAATAAAAATCAATTCTTGATTTTTATTTAATTGATCCGGGTGAATGGAAAATAAACAAATGGTTCAACAGGAAGTGGGGGAAAAGTATCCATCATGTTTATACAAGTATTCCCACAATTCTTGAGGAGACAATCCCGTCTTTCCGTCAGACTCTTGATTGTTTCACACTGATTGATTTTTCCACAGGAGATACATGGGGGTGGTTGTGTAACCATCATCCCATCTCCTTTTTTTTCAGCGCCAATATCACAAAAACAATTGTTCTTTAAACATTCACGACGTTTTTCGTAGTCTTGTATGGTGTTGCATCCAGAGTACCCCGCGCACGGAGAACCTTCACACTGCATCTTTTTTATTTAAATGAATAATTATTTTTAGAATTAAATTGTCTTACTTCTTTAACATATAAACAAGAATGATAAAAATGACACCAAAAACAGCATTGGAAATCAACAATTTATTAAAAATTTTGGGTTTCACACTCCACAGGGACAATTTGATGCTTGACAAAACAGCCAGAAGTACAGCCAGCAAAAGCCAGTAGACGAGTTTCAGCATGTCGCGTTTATTCTCGACAGAAAACATACTGGGATCGGCCTTTTCAACACAAAGATCAATCTTGTCGCCAATCTTGAGTTTGTCGTGATCTACCTGGGTATAACCAGTGTATTCTTTCCCTTTATAACCGAAAACCAATCCCATACAGACACCATTCAAGGGTTTGGTTGGGACACACGCGTCCTTTTCCATACCAAAATATGTCTTGGAATGAATGGTTGCCTTGACACAATCGTATTTCATATAAGATTTCAACAGACAGGACACCATACAAAGCGCGTACATGTAGATTACAAAAACAAGTGCGAATTCAATTAAAAGCTCGTTTTTCAATTCCCATTTTAGTTTGGATAATTCCATTTTATTTTATAAGAAAACATAAAATAAAATAAAAATATTTTTTTAATAATATTCTTGATTTTCTTGTTCTTCCTCTGCGAATGGGTCGTAGAATCTATCATTGTTTAGGGGGTTAGCACAAGGTTTGAATAGTTGATTTTCAATGACACCATAATTGGATAGGACAAAAAAGAAGTAAATGATAATTGAAAAAAAGGCAAGCATCATAAAAAATATAAATTCCATAAAATGAGGATAAATTTCTACTACAAACATTCCATTCTTGAATTTGATTTTTCTTACATTCTTGATCAAAGTTTCAACTTCACTGCTTGAAATCCTACCCCTATTCTTGTCCCTGTATAAATTCCTGTAACTAGTATCATCCGGTGCTGATTTGTCATATATGAGATTTTTGGAGGTTGCTTTTTTCAGGGAATGTGAAAGAGCGACGTAATTATAAATTACAATCATAAGACAGAACAAGAAGATGATCCAGTAGTAGCTTTGTTGTTGGAGTCTGCATTTATTGGGTATTTTGTTGGGATCCACACCAAATGGAGAAGTGAATTCACTGACACGATACTCATTGATTGACATGAGCAAAAAGAACAATGTGATTGTGTTCATTGACATGATTTGTATGCGGAAAGGTTCTCGTGGGTTCGTCTCGACTAATTTCTTACCGCTCCCTCTTTGCTGTTGTTGCTCGTCTTCCTTTTTTTGGAAAGCTTTGCCCCCCAGTAAAAAGCTCAACAGCATAATCATCCCTACCATAGAAATAACCATTTTCATCCAGAAACTCCAATCAAGTTCTTTCTTCTTCATTTTTATCTTTTGTAATATAAAATAATTATGAAATTAAAAAAAAGTTTCCCCCCCCGATGGGTGTATGTTGCCGTGTTTGTCATTTGTTTTAGCTTTTTGTTTTTTGTCTGTTTTTTCAAGAAGGAAAAATACCAGCAACAGCAAAAGAAGAAAAATATTGTTGATGTCATTGATGATTTTTGTAATGAGCATTTCGAAGAAGATTGGGGTGTTGATAATATCCAACATTATAACGAAAAAATTGTATTTGTTGTTGTTCAGTACAAAGGTGCTATTATTGACCTGTCGATCCAGCCCGAAATCAAAACAATTATTATTGAACAGATCAAGGGCAAAACCAACTTGAAAAAGCGTGTTTACAGATACTAGATAAAAATGAAATCCAAACTTGAAAATCCAAGAGAATAAAAATACACAATGAAACTCCTCCTATTTTTCTGTTTATTTGGACAAGTTGCCTCTTATATTGCGCCTATTGTTTTTGCGAATGAATGCAATCACCTTAAAACCCAGATTGCCGAGGCCTCACATGGTGATAAGTTTTTATTGATGACAAATCTTGCGACTGATACACACACTCGAAAAGAACCTACGGAAATAAGGGATAATTTGAGGTTTATCCTGCAATTGTCATTATTGTTCAGGTTTTCAACAGGGATCCCTATCATCCAGCTTGATACAACCTACACACAATATTTATCTGACGAGAATAAATTACGATATTCCAGTCATAATGACGTCGTCCAGGCGTTGAATCTTGTGCGTGGTTTCATACAAGGGGGTATAGGGGATATTGTTCATTATGAGGATTGGGTTGTATCTGAAAACAAGCAATACAAGCAGGTTCTTTCACGGATCGATGAGTGTATCCGTTTTATCAACACATTCCATATCCGTCGCCAATTGTCAATTGATAATTATTACGTTGGCCACGCTGCTTCAATAATTTCGTATGAAAAGGAAATGACCAGAAATGATTCTGTATCTAAAAAAATGTATGATTGTTCTTCTCATTTCCTATGGATTGAAAATCTACCAGACCCATTGGTGATTGAACACTTGAGCCAGGTCGAAAATCCCATTGGGATTGTCGTGAAGGACACCACTCCCCAAGGCCTTGTTCTTGAAGCAATTGAAAAATTGAACCCACAAAACGAACCTGGTAGGATAACCATTATCGTCAGGATGCGTTCTCTCAGGAGCAATCTTTCCCTGTTGATTGACAAGATCCAAACGAAGAAATACAATATCCTATGGTGCTGCGACCCATCATGTCGGGTCAATCTACACCGATTCTTGCGCATTCATCATAAGAAAAAAACCATCCCAGGAGGTATTTTTATCAACAGTCGTGATCTGGATTCGATCCAATACTTGTCTTATTATTTAAAGACGACTTCAACTCCCGTAAAAAAAGATTCCAACTGGAATCGATTTTCGTTATAGTTTATATAATATGATTCTAAATTTGTAAATTTATAAATTTAGAATCGTATTTACATGATGGAACAAGAAGATCTGGCACGAGGAGACGGAGAGGGGGACGGCGAACGCACATCACGACGGATCACAGAGGGTGAGATATTTTTTTTAAAATCCCCATCAAGAAAACGTACATCATAAGTGCCGTTGCGGTGCCTGCGTGTGATACGGCCCAAGTATTCTCTTCCACCCCGGAAACGCACCCACACCGTGTCGTCTTGACGGAAAGAGCCCATTTGTTCGTCGCTGCTGCTTCCAGAATACCCGCGATCACGACGACGAGCATACTTGCGACGAACAGTAGATGGTGATAGATATTCTTGAAAATCTCCATTATCAAAACGAACATCATAAGTGCCGTTGCGGTGTATGTGTGTTATACGCCCTGGGTATTCTCTTCCACTTCCAGAACGAACCATGACCTTATCTTCCCGTTGGAGAGAACCATTGGAACCGGTTTGATCATCACTGTCAAAAAACCGACGATTATCGAGACGATGCCGGATATTGGATGGTGAAACATCACCTTGAAAATCCCCATTATTGAATCGTATGTCATATGTGCCGTTGCGATTCACACGCAGGATACGACCCGGTTTTCCGTAGGCGATAATCTTTTCATCCTGGTTGTATTGTTGTTCTTTTGTTTCCATCTGTTCCAGCACAGAACGCCATATATCGAGTTTTTCCCTTTCCTTTTCATACTTGTCTGTGTAATAATCTCTCTTGCGCCCAGAAGTGCTCTGGTCTATAAGATCACTCAAATCCGAACAACGCCTCGATAATTTTTTCCCCACTGAAAAAAATTGGGAAACTTTTAATTTTCTGTACTTACTCCTTAAATTACTTATGGATTGTTGCGACAACATTTTATGCTTAGGAAAATAAAAATTATTAAAAATCAATTTAAAAGAAAATAACAAGGAATAAATGAGCGTATTAGGAAAAGCGATATGTGTTTTATGGTTATTAATACCCAGTATTTTTTCGTTTGAAGGAAGGATGCCATTCTGGTACCCAATTGGCACAAAAGACATGTTTAGATTAGAAAAGCCAGAAAATATTAGGTTTATGAATGTCCCCTATGTAGCATACAGAAAGAATTCATCACAACTAGTAGTGCATACTGATATTTGCCCACATATGGGGGCCAGTTTCAGTAAAGGAGGATGGGTCAATGAAAACCATAATCTGCAATGCCCGTACCACGGATTCGAGTTTGACGAGGGTCGATTTGTATCCATCCCTTCCAGCAAAAAAGAGAGCCCTGTGCGTATCAATAGCCACAAGGGTCTGCCGTTGCTCTCTGTTCTTGAAAAGAACAATTATTATTATGTTTTTCCAGAAGAACTTGAACAGACGATATTGTCTGCGCCGTATTTTCCACCCGAACACGATGACCCAGAATTTACTGCGGTGAGTGGTCATCGGTTGTTGGATTGTCCTCTTGATGGTTTGGTAGAAAATCTGTTGGACATGCTACATATAAGTTATGTTCATAGTTTTGGTAATATGGATATGCCCCTGGCGCGAAACATCCAATACACGGATCTTGGTGAATTTTCTGGTAAAACATCCTTTGAATATTCACCAAACCCCAACACCATCTCAAACAAGGTGGGCAAGACAAATATTGTCTATGTGGAAAATGAGTTCCATCTGCCAACGACGACATTGACAAGAGTCAAAGCTGGTAATATTATCAAAACTGTCTTTACACAATCATTGCCGGTTGAAAAAAACAAGACAATGTTGTTCTGGACTGTGTACAGGAATTTCTGGAAAGATCCGTATATTCCTGAATTCAGTATTATCGGTGATAAACTGCTCCATTTTTTAATGGAAAAAACTATCAATGAGGATGCTTCAATCTTGTCGAGGTGCTATCCAGAAAAACGAAAGGGGTTTTTAACAAAATATGACATTACTATCCGCAAATACAGGGAAAAATGTAGGTTGTTTCGGCTAGATGCTGAATGATCGCATACGACGATTGCGCTCGCGATCTTCTTCACGCATTTCTAGTTTGATGAGCCGTCGCATTTGTCTCCGTTCAATACGAGATGTTTGATCATAAAGAGAAAACACCCAATTTGTATCTTCTTCTGTATTTTTTCTTTTCTTTTTCTTGTTGTTCAGGCCGTGGATTGGCTGCCGGCAGTAAGGACATTTTGGGTCTACCAAATTTTCCAGACAAAAAGAACATAACTTGTTATTGTGCTGGCAACAAGAAAGATAAAAAAATTTTATTGGAAGACGACTCTCGTAGCAGATTGTGCATATTTCCATAGATTTATTAAATCCAATAAAATTTTATTCAAATGAAATACCTGTTGCCATAAGAAATAATTAATTCTTCGTCTGGTAAAATATTTTTTGTAGTCATGTAATACACCTTCATATTGTTTGGATCGGGTCCTATAAATTTTACCTCACAATTGATTCTTGATTTTTGGAGTGGTGTTTTTGCCCCATTCACATATCGCAATGGATTATTCTTTTTAAAGTTTTTAGCATCGACAAAAAGGTTATCGTGGATTTTCCATATGTAGGTGCCGTCAGCCACACGATTCCTCTGTTTCAATGTCATGTATTTACCAAGATAAGGTCCAATGATTGTGCCAGCTGGGATTATGGTCTTGGAAAAACACCCAGTCCCCGCATTCCGTATTTTCGATTTTTTTAATTCAAGGAGCCCTAAATTTACATTCATTTTATTCTTTAAATATAAAAAAAAACTTTATTTGTAAATGACAATAAAGGATTTGATTTTGAAGAATTGTTGTAATGGTTTTGAAGTGTATTCCAGATAGAGGGATGTGTCGTTATCTGTGTAAAACATTTCATTCTTAATGTGAAGGTTTTCTTGTGAGGATATGATCTTGTTGATTATGGTCCTCTCCATGGATAATTTATTGTTCAAAAAATTAGAAATCTTGTGGCTTGTCCAGTCATGCTGTGCCTGTCTGCTTGAGATGTTTAAAAAAGGAATATAGGACATGATTTGGTACTTGAAAATCATATTGTTTGTTGTTTACAATATTAATTTCAAGAAATGAAATAATTCTAAAAAACAAACAATATGGATCGTTGTTGCCAGTATGTCAAGGCAAATATTGGGTACACCCAGAATGGCGAATGGTATGTTGTCATGTCTTCAAATGATACGATAAATTGTGAATGCCATATATCGCGTGATTTTTGTTTCCAGAACCCAAGCGAACAATGGAAAGATTGTGAGAAAATTTTTTTTAGGGATGCCAATGCGAGCGTGGAATGGAATACTGATATTCACCAGATTTTTCTGGATAAAACATGCAAGACAGTTTTTGGAAAACTAAAAAACAATTAATATTGTTTGGAACAATATTAAAAAAATATTTAATCAATCAATCAGATCTTTTCAAACTGATTGAGACTTGTTGCCTTGGTGACAAACTTGAATGTGATCTTGACCTTCTTCTTGTCGGGGGTGGTCTTGGTTACCTTGGTTTCCTTTTTCATTCTCCTGATTTTGTACACAAATTCCTTATGGTTGCTGTCGGGGGTTGTCTCCTTGATCCGCACAATAAGAGTGCACTGCCCATCCATTTTACAGATACGACAGATACGACGTGATGCTTTCTTGGCGGCAGCCACAGGAGTCTTGCTCTTGAAAACCCCACCCAGACAAGCCTTCTTTTTATCAATGCCTTTAGGAGTAGAAACTCCTGTAACGGTAAATGTCCTTGTCTCCATTTTATTATTTAAATAATAATTTAATTTTATTTTTTTAAATAAAAATGGAAAGAAAAGAACAGAAAAAAGTTGCGCTGCTGAAGCGTTTGTTGTCCTTGCCCCCAACCATCCAGTTGTACCACTGGCAGACAAGGTCCAATGCTCGGCATGTCGCGGCGGGAAAATTATACGATGCGTTGATTGACTTGAACGATCAGTTTATGGAATCCTTCATGGGTAAATACCATCGTATCAGGCCATCCCACAAGGTCAATCTCCCCATCAAATGCCTGAATGCCAAAAGTTCTGTTGCGTATTTAAAAGAAAATATCGCATTCTTTTCCAATCTGGAAAAATTCCTTCCTGAATTGAAGTCAAGCACTGATTTGTTGAGTATCCGTGATATGATTGTGGCCGAACTGAACAAAACCCTTTACTTGTTCACTCTCCGTTAAAAAAAAAATTTTATTTTTCATCTCTCTAGGTTCTAAACCTATCTAAAGAAATCAAAATATATAATAAAACAATGGGAAAGAAATCCGCGTCCGCAAACAAACCTATCGTCGAGAACAATGTAGTAGTAGCACCCGAGCCAGTGCCCGAGCCAGTGCCCGAGCCAGTGGCTGATGTTGTTGTTGAGAAGCCCAAGAAGAAGCGTGCTAAAAAAGCTGTTGCTGTTGCTCCTGAAGATACTAATGTTGAAACCATTCCTATTCCTACTCCTACTCCTGATGTTGTTGTTGTTGAGACCTCTCCCGTGGTGGAGACGGTTGTTGATAATGTAGAGATTAATGTAGAGACCAATCTTGTTGGCGAGAACGACGAGAAGACCCCCGAGAAGAAGAAGCGACGACTTGTGACAAAGGAATCCTTCTTGAAAATGTCAGAAGAGTTCCAGAAGGATCTTACTCCTTTGTTGGAGGAAGGGAATCACAAGAAGCTTCTCAAGACCTTCAAGGTCCTCCTGAATGATGCTTATCGCCTGATGAAGATCAAGACCCACCAGAAGAAGCAGAAGGATGCCACCAATTCTGGGTTCATGAGGCCTGTCAAGCCCAGTGTCGCACTTGAGAAATTCCTGGCTCATGTGGGCGAGGACCCTTCACAGCCCCTTACTCGCGCACACCTGACCACTGTCATTTGCAAATACATCAAGGAGAAGGACCTACAGAATCCCAAGGATCGCCGTATTATTTTCCCTGATGACGAGTTCAAGAAGTTGTTCCAGATCACCGAGAATGACACGGAACCCCTTACCTATTACAACATCCAGAAGAGGATCCAGTCCCACGTCAGCAGGATCGAAGAGAATGTTGTATAAAAAGTTTGTTTAAAATTTTCATTTATCATTCATAAATAAATAAATGAAAATCTTTGCCGCAACAGTGGCTACACATAATGAAGGTTATTATGATGATTTAATAGAGAGCTGTAGGCGCAACAAGATTGAATTGATTGTTTTAGGGTATGGAAAAAAATGGCAGGGGTTTGCGTGGAAATTTTCATTGATGAAGGATTTTGTTGGCAACCTGAAGGATGATGACGATATTGTGATTTTTCTGGATGCCTATGATATTATTGCGACACAAGACATTTCCGTCCTTAAGGAACGGTTTCTTGAATTTGATTCTCCATTGGTTTTCGGCAGTGAAACAGTATATCAACACAACAATCAATTGCAAAAATACACAAGAAAAAAAATGTTTGGGTATTGCTCAAAAGCCCATGTCAATAGTGGCGCTTATATGGGTTATGTTTATGCCCTAAAACAATTGTTTTCTTATATATGTGAAAAATTCGATTGTGAAAATCCAGAATTCTCAAAATTGGACGATCAAATGATTTTCACGTCCATCTGTAATGATGATGATTTTGTGGATAGATACATCAAATTTGATTATCGGTTTTATATTTTTTATACAATCCCACTTCCTTCAAACATATTTGATCTAATTAACAATGTTTTTGAACCGAATGAGAATTTACATGAAATCAAGGATGGGAAGTTATACCTAAAACCATTCAATACTTCCCCGTGTTTTATCCACGGAAATGGGAATGTCAATATGGACTTTTTGATAGATTTGTACAGATTGCCAAGGATCAAACAGGAACGCAGGTTTTTCTTGGTAAAAAGAACAAAATATATACTCCAATTTTTTATCCTTGAAATTTCGATTCTCCTATGCTTTATTGTTCTGGTTGGGGTTCTTATTTTTTATCTACAGAAACAAAAGCATAAAAAAAGAATGCTTATTTAAAAATATAATTGAACTTGTTCTGTGGTTCTTTTCGTGGCAACCAGAACCAATTGCTTGTTCGCATGTTGATGTCAATATGCCTGTGTTTCAAAAGGAATTGATCAATCGCATTACTCAAATTGACCTTGTTTGGATCCAGTTGTGTCAAGAAGGGTTTGATTTTATCATCATCATAGAATTCGCGATAATGTTTCAAGAAATAACATACTTCGGGTTGTTTAGGAATGTGTTGATGTTTTTTGATATGTTCTTTGAATTTTTTGAAAAATTCTTTGGTGAAGGGGGTCCTGTCATAACTATCCCTTGGAAGCTGGAAACGGAGGGGAGGGACTTGGTAGGAAGTGTCTCGTGCGGTAAACCCCAGGTGGATTATGGAAAAGATCTCATCCACACCGTAGCAGAAAAATTTTCCATTTTTTTTATAGTAAAAAACATTTTTGGGTTCAAGAGAACACCAGTTGTCGCCACTCAGGTCCGTGTCCATGGGGCATTTTTCTTCCATTTCTTTGCATGATTCTCGCCAACCCTTGTTTTGTTGTTGTTTTGTCTTTTGTTTGGTCTTTGTGGATTGTTTGGTTCTATGGCGTTGTTCCACAAGTGTCAGGATTTGGTGTAAGGTCTTGTTCTGGATGTTCTGTATGGCGGCTAAGAATGGATTGGATCGGATGATGTCTCTTTTTATAATATCATCGGTTGAGATCCACCTATTTGTTTCTGGATCGCATTCATAAGAAGGATCATTGGCAAATGGGGAGAGGGGATCACACCCTACTTTTTGTTTTACAACCATTTTGATTTTGTTTGCCACCCTGCCGCGTTTTTTTACCCATCGATTCGTGAGAGGATTGCATTCGTAATTGGGGTCTCTTGCTTTAGGATTATCAGGATTACAGTTGCCTACAACCACCTTTTCTTTCACAACAACCACTTTTTCTTTGATAGGCGCAGCAGTTTTATTCACGACTCGCACCCTATGTTGTTTTTTTATCCACCGATTCGTGAGAGGGTTGCATTCGTAATTGGGATCTCTTGCTTTAGGGTTATCAGGATTGCACGGCATTCTATTTATTCTTATTTAAAAAAATGAAATTTTTTTTTTAATATCCAAGGATAATCTCAATTCATGTCAATAAAAAAGCTTTCAAAAGATACGGGAGAGCAGATACAGCATATCTTTCATCTTTCGGACATACATATCCGTCTTTACCATCGTTTAGATGATGAATACGAGCACGTTTTCCAAGAAATGTATAAATTGCTGGAAAAGAGTAAAGAATCCGGAGAAAAGTGCCTTGTGGTGCTGACGGGTGATATTCTTCATAATAAAAACGACCTTTCCCCAGAGTGTATCCTTACCACCCTCAAGTTCTTGAACACCCTTTCTTCTTATTATCCCACATTGTTTATCGCTGGAAATCACGACACCCTGCTCAATAACCTGAATCGTATTGACAGTTTATCGGCAATCCTGGCAGAAAACCACAACCCCAATCTCTATTACCTAAAATATTCTGGGTGGTACCAATACGAAAACATTGTATTTGGTGTCTCCAGTTTGTTGGACGACCAGATGATCCAGATAAAAGATTTTCCACAACACGATACTCTCCATAATGTAAAAAGAATCGCCCTTTATCATGGTGGGGTTGGCAAGTTTTCCACCAATAAAGGATTTGTCATGGAGGGAATCCCCACGAGTATTTTTGATGGCTATGACATGGTCATGCTGGGCGATATCCATCTGCACCAGTATCTGGACAAGAAGAAGCGCATTGCCTATGCTGGGAGCATGATTGCCCAGAATTTTGGGGAGACAGACCCCAATCATGGTGTGTTAAAATGGGACATGGACACCCACCAATCGTCGCTGATTGTCCTTGATAATCCTTATCGGTATTGTCAGGCGATTTTGAAAGAAGATCATCTCTGTATGGATGATACCCAAAAAGACATTAAGGATTTTTCTTTACCAGAAAAATGTCGTTTAAAACTTGTTTGCCCAGAACAAAAATCTACTCGGGACATTGAAAATCTGGTTCTTCTTCGCAATAGATACCCACTTGCCCAGATCCAGGAAAGCGTGTCCCTTTCAAAATCCACCGCACAACCAGAAATCAATATGGGTAGCAACAATAATTTTCTTTCGATTATCCACGATTATTTCTCAACATTGCCCCAGGAATGGACAGATAAGGACCAACTTCTGGAGATTATTCTGGCCTATTTCAAGGACAATCTCCAGACAAGAACAAGCGCTTCCCATTTCGAGATTCTGGATCTGGAATTCCATTACATGTTTGGGTATGGCCCCAATATCAAGATTGATTTCTCCAGATTCCAGAAACACCAGACCATTGGTATTTTTGGTAGGAATTCGTCTGGAAAATCCACACTCATCGAGGTCATCCTGTTTCTTCTGTATGGGTGTATCACACGCTATAAACACGGTCAGTCGGTTCCACCAGAAGTCATTCATTTTCAACAGAAGAATTCTTCTGGGAAAATAAGGTTTCGGTCGCACAATATTATCTACGATATCCAGAAGAAAATGACACGTTCTTCTAATAACAAAATAAAGGTGGATGAAAAATTATTCAAGATCCTGCCCAATGGCACAAAGCTTGATTTGAGTGAAGAGCACCGAAAAAAAACAGATAAATTTGTCATTTCCCAGATTGGAACACCCTCCCAATTCCTCTTTACAAACATCTTTCTCCAGACCAACGAACAGTCTTTTCGGTCCATGACCCCCAAAGAAAGAAAGGATTTCCTTTATGATATTCTGGAACTTTCTCAACTTGAAGAACACTATCAGTCGAATTTTACCAAATGGAAAGAAAACAAGCACATTCTCGACCAGCTTGAAAAAGATTTGAAATCATTGGATGTCAGCCGCAAACAGGTTGATCAGGCCCTTGAGGTTTTGAATGAACTGAAACAAAAAAAGATTTCCTATGAGAATGATCTTGGGGTTATCCAGAAACAAATCAGGGAAAAATTATCATTAAAACAGCATTCCCCATTGTCGATCGTGGAGATTACGAATCAAGAAACAAAGACCCTTGAAAATCTAAACAAACTGGAGAAGGAAGAATCCCATTTGAAAAAACTTGTTCAAGAACAAGAACCTAAGGAAGCTGGGATCGATCCAGAAATCATTGAACAGAAAAGAAGCGAATTGTGGGAAGAAATCGATTCCCTTTACAAAAAAATACAATCGGTTCCATCGGTAGAACCTTCTTTCTTTCGGTTTGATTACCCAAACAGTCCCATTCCCGAGGATGTGGAATGTTTCCGTCGTGATGTTTATCTCCAGTTTATGGACGAATACCAATTGAAAACGAAAACACCCCCAATTGATGAAACAGGATTGATTTCCCAGAAAGAACAACTATTGTCTTCTCTTTATCCCGAAGTTGATCCACCCACTGAAAACACCATTCTCCAAGAACAATTGGAAGGATTACAAAAAAAAATATCAACCACAAACGATATCAAGAATGAACTGGATTCTTGGACAAACAAATTATTCTCCATGGAAACAGAACTTTCTGGATTGGAACAGAAATGGAAACACAAATGGGACGAATGGGAAAAGCTCCAGAAAGAACCAGACATGATCAAGTTCATGAGTGATTTAAAATTCAACCGAAAATGCTGTATCTGTTCTCATAATCGGGAGACCCTCCAGGCATGCCTATTGGAAACAGAAGAATTCAAACAAAAGAAAAAAGAATTATGGGATGAAATCTCTCCTTCAAAAGAAGAACAATCCCGTTTGAAAGAAAAAATTCTAGAAACCCGCAAGATGATTGTGGATTTACGGGAACAAGAACAAATTTTTATCCAAATCACAAGAATCCAGCATATCCTTCACAATAGGACTACAAGAAAAAAAATTGATGGGTTGAATCAAGAAATCAACACCATTCGTTGTGTGTTACAGGAACAACAGGAATTCCATAATATGAAAAAGGCGTGGGAACAATTGGAGACAATCAACAAACAACGCCTACAGGTTGAGGAGAAGAACAAGAAGATCAAACAGAAAATCCAGAAAAGGAAACAACAAGTAGCAGTGCTTGATCGTGATAGAAAACAACTGGATCAATTCAATGACACCCAGATAAAATTGAAAGAGATTGGGTTGATGCTTGAAAAATCAAGAATAAAATTGACAGAACTGGAAACATGGAAAAAAAATCTGGAACATAACATACAGATTGATGGTTGGATCCTCGAAAAGGAAAAAGAAGAAACCTTTATCAAATCCAAACTGGACACGAATACGGATACCTATATCAAGAAACAACAAGAATACAATGTTCTTGAACAACAGGCACAAATAAAAAAGAAAAAAGAAGAGGAATACAATCAGATTAAAGTGGCGAATGAATTATTGTCTCGTTTGCTCCATATTCTTCATAGGGATTCATTGCCCATGTATTTCTTGGAAAAATACCTCCCCCGTATTGAAGAAAGGATCAATGAGTTGATTGGGCCTTTCCTGAAACAGAAAAAAATTGTCCTCCGGAAAGAACAGAAAAAAGAATCGGTCAATGTATTAATCTCTGTATCGACACTGGGATCAGAAACAAATTACCTGGGTGGTATGGAAGGATTTATAGTGGACGCATCGATCAAGGAAGTCCTAGCAGAAGTATCTCTTCAGTGCAAGAGCAATCTGTTTATTATTGACGAAGGGATTTCGGCATTGGATAAGAAAAATATGGAAAACCTAGATCAGTTCTTCCATTTTTTGGAGGAACGCCACCCTCACGTTTTCATCATCAGCCACCTCAACGAAGCCCAGAGTATCGTCCGTCATTCTCTCCTTATCTCGAAAGAAGGAGAATTCAGCAAGATTGACTATGTGTAAATGATGAACATTTTTTTTTTAATAATAAAATGAGACAGAAACCAAAACCATTAAAGGACCTAAACCATATTTTCCCAAATGGGGCCACCTCCATTTCTTTTTCTCGCATCTATTCCACGGATAAAATCCCATGCAAAATCCAAACAACGATGCCATTCGAACAATTCCCAGTGGATCCTTCCGACTACAGGACAGACGAGAGTGATTGCCCCAAAGATATGGTGGCGACGGGGATTATATTGGATGAAGATCGGGAGACCACCACACTGGTTTGTTCTCCTGTTTTTCACGAAGACCAATTGGATAATGAAAAATGCCAGACACTGAAAATTCCTTATCAGGCCAATCGCAAATCGGATTGGGATCTTATCTACCCATACGAGGCAAGAGGGTACTGCCCCAATGGGTATATGCTGACAGGGGTGCAATATTTTTTTGACGAACCCTACATCAATATAACGTGTTGCGCAAGAAAGGATATTGATGTCATTATTGGTTCCAGAGAGAGGTATATAAAGATTCTTGTTTTTATCGTTGTCGTGCTTGTAATTTTTTTAATTTATTTTCGTTTCTTCTATTATAAAAAATAATGAATGAATTGGATGAAATTTATATACGGATATTTATTGTCATTCCATTATTGGTATACACTGGGTATTGTATCATGAATGAACAAAGCCACACCAGTTCTTTCTTTTTTCATGTTATTGTTCTTTTGATGCTTGCCTTGGTATTGTATTTTCATATGAAATACCTTATAAAAGCCATACGCCGTATTTTTACAAACCAGAAATACCAGAAAGAATTTGGTGTGTTTTTATTGTTTCTGGCTGTTTTCCTTTTCACCGTGTGTTTGCATGATTTACACAATTATAGGAAACGATCCAAGTAAATAGAAGAAATGATCCAAGTTAATGATTGATGTAGGCAAAATCTGCGACAAATACATTCTTGTCAATATGGGAAAAACTTGCCCCCATCGAATTAATGTGGCAATTAAGGATGTGATTACAATGGGCTTCTGATTCCAGAAAATATTGAAACATCTTGTATGGGTTTTTTGGCCCTTTGATAAGGATCTCCAGGACATTATGGTTGGGTTTCCCCTGGAGGAACCATTCAATCCTGTCCATATAAGAACAGCTTCCACCGAATTCATGGCAGTATAAATCACACGTTTCGTGGCTGATGACAGGACACTCATTCGAAGAAAGTGTGGATGCCTGAAAATAACTGGAATTCTCAAGTTCTTCCACAAACTGTAGTGGTGGGTATGTTTCATCTAATGAGCCAGAACATCGAATTACAACATTGCTATTGTTCTGTCGGTAGGCAATGGGAAGATTCCTGAATTTATTGATTTCTTGATAAAAGACTTCCCGATGCCAATCACATTTTACAACAGAAAAAGACAACAAGAAAAAAAGGAATACCTTGTTGAGAAACATTTTTTTTCTAATTAATAGGAAAAAAAATAATTATCGTCTAAGGCACAGGCGCATCAAATAAATACCACCCAGTGAAAAGGAAGGATCACACTCGTAAATGATTTCAAATCCCAGTTTCTTATAGAGGTTTATTGCCTTTTCATTGTCCTTCAATACTTCCAGATGCAAGTATTTTCGTCTTTGTTTTCGCATCTCATCGATGATAAAATACAATAATTGTTTCATGTACCCTTTTCTTCTGTAATAAGGGGATGTTGCCACATTGTACAACACGTTTGTATAGTATGTTCCCGTGCAATTCACAAACCCTCTTTTTTTGAAGGAAACAACCGCAATTGGTTTGTTGTTTTTAAAGAAAAAATACTGTCTCATTTTCAACATGGATAAAAAGGTGTCATAAACATTGTTGGTATGGAATGATTGTGAAAAGAATTTAAAAAGGAATCTGTACTGATCCCCCGATGCGATCGCATCGAGACCATTGGAAACAATAATCATTGATTTATTCTTGAAATGACAAAAAATTTTTATGGTGAGATATTCACACAGAAATCGATTGGCTGTTTGTACGATGACCCTACATTAATACACGGCAGGATCGTGGAACAAGGGATCTGGAAACACCCTTCGAATTTTCGTGGGGTGATGACCTCGGGGCTGTACTGGTAGGCGTATGCGCTCGGGTTCCAGCGCCTGTGGCCGGCTTCCCTGTCAAACACTCGGGGATGGGGGCAATCCACCATACCACGATAAAAACGATCATAGGGGAAATTGTCCATATCGGTCTCGACAGGCACAAGGTACGACGATGGTGTCATGAACCCGCGTTCTAAATTGAGTTTATTTTTAATATGCTTCTCAATAACTTTTCTGTTTTTTGGTGTGTCCCTACAACTGCGCATAATTGATTTTTATAAAGAAGAAAGAAAATAAAATAAAAGATGACAAAGAAACATTATTTCGTTTTGCGGAATATCGAACCTGTCGACATTGACGCCCAGTATTCGTTTTATGTTGTGAATAAATCATTATCCGTTATGGACGATCAGCCCGACTTTGAATTCGTTTCATCCACAATGCGAACAAATCCTTCCCGAACAAAGATAACAGAACTGGCACCCAAACAAAAAGACACCAACACCTTTAGCTACCTGGATGAATCAAAAAAGGAACACCAATGCGTCTTGACAATGATTTCCAATGAAACCAACTGCGACTTGCCTGAAAAAACAAATATCCACTGCTTCTGGTGCCACCATTCTTTCGACACAAAACCATTGGGGTGTCCTATCCAGTATGTTCCTCATCGTGTGGTCAAGGATTATTATTCTGAAATCACAAAAGACAATTATACATTGCGTGAAAATATTACAGAAAACCAGATGGAACAGAATAAGGATCATTTTGAAAAACACAACATGAACATGATGGGAAGGGATTACTACATAACTGATGGGATCTTTTGTTCTTTCAATTGTTGTCTGGCATTCATCCAACAGAATCATAATGATCCATTGTACAGATACAGTGAGAATTTATTGACACATATTTATATCAAGACATTTGGGGGGCACGCCCAGCCGATAACATCGGCCCCTTCGTGGCGTGTCCTGAAGAGCTACGGAGGCCCATTATCCATTGACGAGTATCGTAAGAATTTTTATAAGGTTGAATACAAGGATATATACAACATCATCTACCCACCGACAAAATTCAAAATGGTTGGATTTTTATATGAAAAACAAGTAAAAATTTAAAATTATTCTAATTATAAAAAAATAAATAATGATTCCAAAAATTCTTATTGTAATTGTTGTAATCCTTACCATTATTGTCATTACTGTTGCGAGTATTGTTATGTTTTTTCCTTCTATCTTTGAAACCCCAAAAACCACTCCCCCCCCTACTTCCACCAAACCCAAATCCACAACCAGTACAGATTCTTCACAATCACCCTCATCTACTACTGTATTTGAAGGGCAATACAGCACACTGGAACCTGAAACAGGAACCACTACATTTGTTCCAAAAACCACGACAATCGCACCAACTACTACATCTGCTCCAAAAACCACGACAATCGCACCAACCACAACAATCGGGCCAACCACTACAATCGCACCTACCACTACAGCAGCTCCTATAATACTAAGTTATACCACAAATATAACAGTATGGTTAGACGCTACATCTTCTTCCAATTGGTTAGGAAGCACGTGGGTCAATAATGCGCCCACAACGACTAAATCAAGCAATGCCACTCTGATTAAAGGAGATTTTACTGCCTCCAGCAGGGTCAGTAATGCCATTAATAATTTGCCTGGCATCGCATTCACTGGTTATAACGCTCTCGGAACAACCGAAACAAAAGGAAATTACAGTTCAGGAGTTACCATGTTTGTTGTGTTTAAACCAACAGGTGCTGATACATACCGCACACTTGTGAACAAAACAATTTCTTCTTATCCAGCGCCATTTGATACTTATAGTAATGTTCGTTTTGTGGGCAGTGGGTCGAGCGGATCTAATTACTTTTTTTATAGTGGTGTCAATCTCAATACACTCACACTCAATACCCCTTATATATTTGCGTATCGAATCAGTGCATCTGGCACCACTGCTTCTGTATCAGAATGGCTGAATGGAAGTGTCCAATATAGTAATCTATTATTGGCAGGATATACCGACAACGGCACAAGTATCCAGATTGGCACACGAGACAGCAAGGACACCACTTTTACAGGGTATATAGGTGAAATAATTATATACAAGAACGCACTGACAGACGCCCAGGTTGATAATGTTCATACATATTTATCGACAAAATGGAAAATTGGCATAACAATCAGCTACCCAGATGTCGTTGAGGGTCGTTATCTTCGCATAATACGGAACGATAATAGAGTAGAGTATATCAACATCGCAGAAATCCAGGCATTCAATAGTTCGGGTGTTAAATATACAGCAACCGAGGCATGGTTGTCATCCACTCCTTATACTGGTCAGGAAGCATCCAAACTAATAGATAATAATCCCAACACCATTGGGCATACATCGGAAGCAACCAATTCGTGGGCCCAGATTGGTTTTGGGTCCGATAAACAGATTGGAAAAGTGGTGCTTGTCAATCGACAAGATTGTTGTTACGATAGGATTGTAGGGTGTTGTCTTATGATATTCACAACAACTGGCTATGGTACTTGGTATGCCGAATACCTAAGCCCCAAGATCACAACAAGCCTGTACATGTACGAATTCTTATTTGACGTGCAGAATCTGGTAACCATAACGTGGTATAGTTCAAAAGGAACCGAAAACGCAAATATTTACATTGATAGTATGATGGTTGCTGCTGGAGTTGTTTCTAAATCACTTACAACTCGCACTTATAGAGTAGGATACAAACCGTCAACCATTAGTATTGTTTATACAAATGATTCCACTGTTGCTGGGCAGATATACTTGACAAAACTGGATTACAATGGGAAAGACCTCATCTCCACATACACTTATTCATCCAATACTACGATACAAACCGAAGTAAGAAATAAAATACTACAACATCAAATGACATTTACATTTTCAGTGTAATGATTCACCTAAAATTTTTCATTGTTTCCATGAAAAATTCTGGTTAATAATTGAAAAGTATGGTTTGTAGTAAATAATGGTCGATCCTTGATTTCAATACCACCAACAAACGCAATTTTCGTAAGATCAATCTGCGTCTCACCATAGTCAACAAGAACCTGCGTATGACAATCATGAAATAGGTAAAGAACGAATTGGAACATCTGAAATGGTTTTTAAGGAGATGGTGGAATTGGCGATGGATTGTTTTTTCTTTCCGGATCAGGTTGTAGAATGACCATGTCAAGCGGGGGTTCCTCAGGGACAGGTCCCACCTCCACAGGGGGAATTTTTCCTTGTAGAGGTAAACATTGTGCGGGGCAAAGGCGATGTTCTGTGCCAACTCACTCCAATCCCAAGGTTTGCTTATATGTTTTTTTACTATCTTGAGTGTGTTGTGAGGATTCCTGGACAAGAGATGGTAATTCCGGTTGTTGGGGGCGATAAGAAATAAATGGTACGAACAGAATGGGCAATTCAAAAAAACATGATCCATATCCCAGGGGAGGAATGGGTAATGAAAAATATGGTCCATTGTCATGGACGGGTGGCGGGACAGCATCGTCCAGTTCCAGGGCATATGAAGGTTTTTTAACGCATATTCAAGGGGGGTTTCAAGCTTTTCAAAACTATATTTTCGTCTTGAGATTTTTTCGTAATGCCATTTCATTGTTGGGTTGTTTTGTATAAAACAAATTGGAGAAAAGAGGGATAGATGGTGCCAGTCCCAATCCTTTTTGGGAAACATTGTAATCAGGTCTTGGATCTTGTCGAATGATAGTTTTGAAATATTTTGCCAGCCCCACGGCATATTGGGATAGAGTTTTACCAATTGGATAGGAAGATAGGGGTGTGTAGAAACCAGTTTCCATTCGACTTTGTCTTCTTTGTGGATGTTTTTTAAAAGCTGTTTGTGAAAGTATTCCATCCACAACTCTTCTTCCTTCATTCTTCTTTTCTTTCTAAAATTATTTTATACTGAGAAAACAATCAATTATTTTTTATCTTTTTAAATAAAGAACGGATGAATTTTTCTAGAAATCATAAATTTATTTTTAAATTGGTTGTAGGGATAATAGTGCTTATTCTTTCTTTTTGTTTTCTTTCTTTTTACTACAAGGAACAGTATGATAGCAACAATAACAAACTGCTACCCTTGTGGCATAATGAGATAACGGAAGAATTTTTTAATCTTTTCCAGAGACCTATAGATGCTGTTCATTTTGCTTATTATAAGAAATTAGCTGGCAATCTTTCTTTCAAAAAATCCATTCATTTTATTAAAAATGATTTAAAGAAATACAAACATGAAGTGGATGAAGGGATTAAAAAAGCGAAAAACTCCAGGATTGTCATTGCGGGGTTGTTGCAGAATGGCGCATACCAGATCCCAGAGTTAAGAGAAAGGTGCAAAAAAATATGCGAGCCTTTCAAAGATTACAGGATTGTAATTCTGGAGAATAATTCAATCGATTCCAGCAGAGAAGATCTTTTATACTGGGCAAAATACGATGAGCGTGTCAAGATTTTATGCCAGGACCCCTTTGTAGCAAACAGTGAAGAATGCAATCTTGATGGGTTTAATGGTGATAAGGACACTTCCCCTATGCCACACCGCATAAGGAAAATGGCAACCCTGCGTAATATTTATATGGATCATATCAATCATTATTATAAAGATTTTGATTATCTGTGTGTCATGGATATGGACCTTGAAGGAGAATTTTTTATGGATGGGTTTTTTCATGGTATGGGTCTTATCAATCCAAAAATTGATGGTGTGGCCTGTAATGGGATGATGAAAACAGAAGAATCTTTTTACTATTACGATTCTTTTGCCTATATTGAAGAACACGATCCTCCTTATCTGACCGATATTTCTCAAAAATCCGAACACGATAATTATGTTCATATTTACATGACCCAGCTCTACTCTTCCCAGATGATCCCGGATCGTGTCCAGAGTGCCTTTGGTGGGTGTGTTGTTTATAATCTAAAATCCATGCTTGAAAAAAGGTATGATTTTTCACAAAATAATTTCATGTGCGAGCACACATTCTTCCATCAGGGGAAAACCATCTACGTTGACCCAAGGATGATTTTCCTCATTACCAAAAATGGTTAAACATTTTTTTATTTTTTAGATTAAAATAAATATGGAATTGAAGAAAAATACAGAAGAATTATCATTTCCACTATCTGGATGGATGCGTTATTTTTTTCAATATGCGCTTGAAAAGAAGAAAAATTTTTATTGGTCCTGGAAGTATTTCATGATTACTGTCCGGAAACAAAAGGACAAGCTGGCATTGATTCTTGAAATCCCCTTGAAAAAAGCACCTTTTTTGGCGCAGAAACATATTGATATTACAAATATCCCCAAAGATGAATTGGTGAATTCCTTGCTTTTTCTTTATAATCACTATGAAAGTTCCCCAATGTTGCGCCGTAATCGTGAGCACTCGATCCGTTTCTTGTCGCTCATTTCATTTTCACAATTAATCGCCAATCACGACATTAAGAAATTACCAGGACCAGGAGAAACATCAAGGATCAATCGGCTCTTGGTGGCTTACATCATAAATACATTGGATTCCCATAATGTCCCGTTCCTCTGTAAAAAACCAACCGATCATATCTATTCTGTTTTTCAATTGACTTCCAACAATAGAAGCTTAAAGGCATAAAGTGGTATTATAAAAATGGAATGGTGGAAACAAAAATATCTTGTATTGAAAATAATGTTCAAGTATGCTTACCTGAAATTGATACAGAATATCTACATTACAGTATCTCATCTCCATAAAAACACATACGAAATCCAGTATGTTTTACACGATAAGATCTACAAGATCCGGACCAATGTTAGGCGTGGTCCCTCAAAAATTATTTATATACTGGACGATCTGGACAGAGATATAACAGACGAGGTGAGGTCCTATATGGGGCCAAATGAAGATTTTCACGGAAATAAAATGTGCCCACGAGATATTGGCTACGAATTGATTTATGTTGTTTTACGAAACGATCAACAGATAATGTTCAAGAAAGACGAACCAATTGTTTTACCATAATGATATATTTCATTTATGTATGAAATATATCAAATTTGAAAATTGTTGTTCTTTATTCTCTTGATTTGTTGATGAGGGTGTTCAGGATACCCCTGTCGTCGCTTGAAGCCGATGACTTGCTCGAAGCAGAACTTTCTGAATAAACAGAATGGGCATCCTCGTCAAGAGTCATCAGGCGGGTATTTTGGTTCTTTTTGCTCCAGAAGTAATACCCAATTGCCCCCCCAATGATCAAGAAACCAATGACAATAAAAACCAGATTACCCCTTTTTGCGGGTGGAGATTGACAAGGCAAAAAAGTATCGTTAAAATCAGGGGTTGGTTGTTCTGCCAAAGGTGGTGGAACCTGTTGCGATTGAGGAAATTGTTGGGGGTCTGTTTGTTTGGACTCAATAAGCTTGATCCTGATTTCCAGATCCACATCAACTGGCTCTTCTGTAAAAGACCTCAGGATCAAAAAGTAATTCTGGTATTTATTCTCGTCCGCAACAATATTTCCTGAAATGTACCCCCCTTTCGTCTTTTTCATGGTAAGGTTTGTCAGGTCGATTGTGTTGAGCTGTTCCTGATTGACAACAATAATCTCAAAATCCTTGGTGGCATCCACAGATCTGCATTCAAACGTAATATCAAAATTCACATATTCCTTATTAAGGTCGATCAATTGGTGTCTGTTCTCAAGTGTAAGGCGAGACTTGTTGTTGATTTCTTGTCCGTTCATTTTTTAAAAACATATTTTACTTGTTTTTAGATCATTTTTACATATCAAGATCCAACAGATTCTCAATCTCATTGACGACACGGGTGATTGTCAATTCGCTGAGGTGGACCCTTGACTTGAAAAAATCCATACTGATATCCTTGTTTTTCTGGACAATGTAATAGCGGACAACACCACTGGCGACAGATTGTGGTCGTGATCGATTGAGCAGGGACGACTTGTTCTTTATCTTTTGATAAATCTCAATGGCTTCCTGTTTCTGTGTCTCATTCGCATTGAATTTGTCCATAATCTCACAGATTATGTTTTCCGTGTTTATCTGGAATTCCCTGAATTTGGAATCCTTGGGGGAATTGAGGTTTACAAATTTCAAGCCCTTTAAACCAATCTTTCTTTCAATCCCAAATATTTCAATCAACTGTTCGCAACTCTGCGGGTTATTGTTGATTTTATAAGCATGAAAAATACAGGCAAAAACAATCCCTTTTCTGGAATTTCCGCGGTAGATTTTGCCAGATGTCACCTGTTCGTACAGCACATTCGCAATCGATACAATCTTGTCGCTGAATCCCAGCTTTTCAACATCTTTAAATATACCCTTTTCCTCATTTTTTCTGGCATGACATCGTTTTGGGTCTGTATTGTATTTCGCAACATGGAGGTCCAGTCCATCCACATCATCCTCCTTGACAATCACCATCCCACAATCTTCGCACACCTTATTCGCAGATTCAATCGACCAATTTGTATGCTGGCATTTTTGATTTGTTTCCTTGACTTTTTCTCCTTCGCTTTTCTGTTGCTTGATGTAATCCGCAAAAATTTCTTCTTCTTTTAAATTAACCATTCTCTTTGATTTAAAGGTGTCTTGTCTTTAAATCATTTTTAAGGTGTGAAAAATACGAGCATATTTGCGATTAAAAATATTGATTAGAAATAAGAATATACAGAATGCCAACATTGATGCCAGAACGCTTGCGCAAGAACCTTACCCTAAAAAAACCACCAATACGCAGTATTCCACCAGCAAGCTATCGATATTATTTGAGTGTTCTTGCGATCTTTAAGAATGAAGCCATGAATATAAAGGTATGGGTGGACCACTATCTCTGGATGGGGGTAGATCATTTCTTCCTGATTGATAATGGATCAGATGACGATTCCCAAAAGATCCTCAAACCCTATATTGACAAGGGTGTTGTTTCTGTTTTTTATATGCCAGAAAAATGGAAACAAGTAGAGAATTATAGGCATATCTTTGAACACCACATCAAGAACAAGAGCAAGTGGGTGATTGTTGCGGATCTGGACGAATTCTGGTATGTGAAAAACTCCACCATCCGGAAAGAACTACCAAAATACGAGAATTACGATGTCATACTCTCGAATTGGCGAATGTTTGGGACCGATGGGCATATCGAGCACCCAAAAGACATCAGGACGGCAATTGTGCATCGCAGAAAAGAACTGGACCAACACACAAAATATATCTTCCAATCCAAAAAGATCAAGACGGAACAAGTATGGATTCATAATCCTCTTGGAAATGTCCATAAAAAAATAAATGCCAGCAACATTTTCTTGCTGAATCACTACCCCATCCAATCTGAAGAATTTTTTCAAAAAGTAAAAATGACAAGGGGCTCAGCTAGCACTTTGAAACACGAGAATGTGCGCAATCATGAATACTTCCAGAGATACAATTCTGGCACAACTTTTTTAGATACCGATTTGAAAGGAATGGTTGAAAAATCATTTCTTTCCTTTCTATTAAATAAATGAATACGCTAAAATGCCAGATTTCTACAAGCCAGAATGAAATAAATTCAATCCTTCAGCGTATTACACCCATACAATTCGATAGCAACACATCGTTCATGGCGTCATCTGCTGTCGCGTGTAATGGCATGTTGAATATCTGTTCTGATGTTGATATATCAGGCACAGAATATGTTAATAATCTTGTGAATCGGGGTGATTACACTGGAACAAATGTTTTCTTGGATGGAGATTTGTCATTAACTGGCACGTTGGCCGCAACTTCAAACAATATTTCAATTGGCTACCAGAGTGGGCTTATGGGCCAGAAAGCCAATACAGTCGCAATTGGGAATTATGCTGGAAATTTAAACCAACAAACACATTCTATCGCTGTTGGTTCGTATGCGGGATACGAAAGACAAGATGCCGATGCGATTGCGATTGGCCACCAAGCCGGGTATTCGGATCAACAAGCATCCATTGCGATAGGGGCAAATGCTGGGTATGACAATCAAGCTTATTATGCGATTGCCATTGGTCGAAATTCTGGAAACATCAATCAGGGCAGCAATTCGATTGCGATTGGCTACCAAGCCGGTCCTAATTCTCAACATACAAATACAACAATATTGAATGCGAGTGGGTCGGTATTGAATAGTGATGGGGCAAACCGACTTTATATGGCACCAATCCGTGGTGTCGCGGCTGGAAAAGGGGTGGATGTGCTGTGTTATAACCCCATAACACACGAAATATATTATTCTACAACATAACAAGACCTCTCAATTTTTCATTTTCTATTCATTTATCTTTCTTTATATATAAATATTATATAAAGAAATGGCAAGGATGACAAAATTACAATATTTATTATTACAAAAGATTTATTTATTATTGTGCGTTATTATTTTTATAACATTGATTATTGTATTTTTCATCTATAACTATTGTGTGCGGAACAAGTTTATAGAAAACGATGATACCAAAATAGGAAACATATGGAAATTATTCACTAAAGATGCTCATATCAATATTGTTTATTCTGCCAATCTGTACGCCAATCCCACACACGGGGTCCAACTCATCAGACAACAATTAAAAGATCTCATCAATACCGGGCTGGTTGATGTGTCGACACTCCATATTGTTTTATCGATGCCTCGCCATCGTGTACCCAATGTTCGTGAAAGGATCTATTCATTATTTTCCGGTCATCAAAGGGTTTTGTTCCATATTAATAATGAGGATTGCGATCAATACCCCGGCTTACAACTTGTTTATTCCATGTCAGTTGTCAATCAATATTTTTCTTCCTCGTATGTCCTTTACTTTCATTCTAAAGGTATGGCCGAGTACCGGGGCAAAAGGCAATACGCAGAAAAGGCACTCCATAAAACAGTCATCCAACCATGGAAGATGGTGCTGGAAATTTTTGAAAAACATCCTACAATTGACAAGATTGGGTCTTCCTTTTCCCAAAATGGGTGTGTATGGTTCAATTATTGGTGGGCTCGCGCCTCCTATCTGGCAAAATTGGAACCACCATCCAAAACAACAAATCACGAAGAATGGCTTTCGTATGTCCTGAGAGATCCCTACAAGAATATTATTCTTTTTGATAACAAAAATTGCTGGGCTCTTTCTGTCAAAGACCCCTCGAAATGGTGTCATAAGAAGGATGCTCACAAATATCTTGTCCAAAAAAACTATGCCAGTAAGTAAATTTCCTATGTTAAATAAATATGAAAATGAAACAAAAACCAAACAAAAATATTTTTCCATTTTTCATTCTGGTCATTCTGGTCATTCTGGTCATTCTTCTTTTATACCTTCTGATCAAGTTGAAGAACGAAAACCAAAAAAATTTATGGACACACCTTGTATTTATCAAAGCAGAAATAAGAAGAAACAGAGCGTACAAGAGGACCCCTGTCATTGTCTATGGATTGTTCAACCAATTATTCGCATTATTTACTGCCGTAGATCTGGCAAAGCTATTGGGTCGCCACCTGATAATGGGAAACTTTTATGTTAATTTCGGAAATATAGAGTATAGTGTTCCTCTCTCAAAAATAATTGATTTGAATTCTGTTCTTGTGCCCACTAAAGATTGGATCACAGAAACAGAACCAACCGCGTCTAAAATGCTTCACGGTGGTATTGAAGTACCACCTGATCCTATCCAGATTTTACAACAAGAAGACGATATCACAGATCTTGAAATGAGGTGTTGTTTCATGTTTCCATTGGATGGTCATATAATTGATCATCACATTCAAAAATTGCGTTTTCATCCTATTTTTTATGAAATCATTTCATCATTTCTTGATTCTTATCCTACATACCAAGTGGTCCATTACAGATTAGAAAATGATTTTACCAACCATTTTTTTAAATCTTTTAAATTCGAAAATATCAAGGATTGTAGGTCCTATTATTTTAAACTTTACCAGGATGCCCTGAAAAAAAATTTTGATCCAAAAATACCCACCCTTGTTGTTTCTCATTATTATAAAGATCCAAAACAAACCAGAGATCATGACATACAATGGGAAAATCTTGTTCATTTTAAAATCACCCCTGGACAAAAATCCCAATTGTGCAACCACCTCCAGCTCCCCATATCTGCGCCCATGCGGGAAGTCGATGCGATTATCGACTTTATGCTCTGCACCTCTCCCAATGTATGCAATTTTATTGGCACCGAAAATTCCACATTCTCGGGTTCTGTTTGTGCTTTTAGAAAAAATCATAAATCTTTCATGATTAACCCAGTTAATGATTCTCCTTGAAATTGTTTTTTTTATAAAAAAAAACAATACAGATGATCTACTTCTTCAATATATCCGTCAGCATATCAACGATGCTCACTTGTGGTTTTTTCTTTTTTGTTGTTGGGGGTTTGACGGCTTCCTTTTTTAATTTTTTTTCCTTATTGGCAAGTTGTTTCTTTTTGTGTTTTACAAATTTGATTGCGGATGGGTGATAAAAAACAGAACCATCCTTGTCATGGAATTCGTAGGGATAAAAATGCCACATCAATTCTGTCATAAGTGTCTTGAATTTTATGTGAATGTCAAGGATCCTTTCCACCACTTTTTTCTTTTTGAAACAAACTTCCAGTGCCTGGTCGACTGGGTTGATCAGGTTCTGGGCGTAATAAATAGGATCAATCTTTACAAGATCTGAATGGTCCAATACATATGAAGGGTCCTCAATCCTTTCGAATAATTTTGGGCTTGTCTCTGGGTGTTGGGCCAGAACATATTCGATCCTTGAACCGGGTTCTACGACACTCCCGCGATTCTTCATCTTTTCGGCCAATTGTGCGTGTGCCGGTTGTGATCGCAACTTGTATTCTTCCAACCAATCTGGTTTGGTCTTGTCAATCGATAGGTCCTGTAATCGTTTTTTCAACTTGAGTTCATCTGTGGGTAATTCTCGTATCGCATAATCTTTTCCAAGTGTCTTGCTCACAATAAACTGCTTGAAAGAAAGCGACGCATCATTCCGGAAAAGCCCAAGGATCTCGTCATTGATATAATTGACAAGGTCAATGTAGGTGATGTTTGCCATGATGGAGCGAACCACCTTTTCATAGATACTCCTGACCCAACGGGCATTGTCCCTGCGTGCCAGCAAAACCCCCCTGATTGTCAGCTTGCTGTCATCTTTTCCTTGGTGGTCGCAAGTCAAGGCCATGTAGCGTTTTTTGGTCAGGATAAGAAACTTTTTATAAATCTTTTCTTCAAATGCTAATTTCATGGGTTTTGGAAAAAGATCCAGCAGTTCCGTCTCAATCTTTTTGGCGTATTCCCACAATTTTACCGCAAACCCAGGTTGTGCTGGAAGAGGAAAATGGCAATAAATGGAATCCGTGTCCCCATAGACAATCTGCCCATTGTAGACCTTCTTGACGTGCTGGGCTGCCTTCTGGATGGAATACCTCCCCATTGCCGTGGTGCACATGGCACCTGGCAGGAACGGCAAGTAGCCCTTCTTGACACCCATCGCTCCGTACATGCTGTTTGCCGATACTTTATAGGCCAATTGGCGCTTGTCATAAACCTTGTAGAGGGTTTCTAATGACTTTTTTTCATCTTCCGTTATGATTTCCTTCATCCTCTTTCCCACTTCCTTCATCTGTTTCTTGGTTGAGGATCGTGCTGACAACAGATCATTCAACAACCTTGGGATGACACCAACGGGTTCCTTCAAAAACCGAAAACGGAATTCCTGGCACACAATGTGTTTTGGTTTGGTCGCATGGACAGTTGTGTCGTGCTGGCACCCAATATGATCGAACCACTGGATGACATGACACTTATCGTCAGGAACACTGTCGTCCGTCACAAGTGTGGAAAAATCAATATTATACGCAATAATAGCCGAGGGATACAAACTGCAGTTGGAGCTTAGGATTGATGCTGCTATAAAATTATGAGCGTCATCAACTTCAATATCAAAAACCTCAATCGGTTCGTGTTCCACGACGTCAATGACTGTCTGGCTGTAAGAAGGAATAATCTCGTCATCCTGTCCAACAGCATATCCATCAAACCATTTTTCAACACCCAATTGCTCTATATATTCTTTTGTTTTCGGAAAATCCTGAAAACGCTTTCGTTTTATTTGTTCACTTTTCGGTGATTGGTAGTCTTTAATATTTTTAACACTTGGAAACACACAATTTTGTATGGGCATATCAACAAACTCTTCAATTGCTCTATCTAACCCCTCCTGATAACTCAAACCATCTTTTTTCAATTCAATTGTCCTATTACATAAACATTTATATTGATCTTCAGTTTTTCTATACATCCGTTGGTAAGATGATACAATGCTGAGTTTACAAGACTTATTAATACAATATCTAAACCCAACTCGTTGTAAAAAATCAAAAGCATTATGAACTGACACACTCAATTGAATATCATACCTACAATTATCATCGTCATAATCTTTAGGCTTGATATGTTTTTCTGTTTTGTATTCTATTTTGTATGGATCGTTTATACTCACGTCTATATCTAACCTTAAGTGTAAATTTTGTAATTGTTTAAAAACTTCGATCATATTATTGACATATTTTTTAACAGTTGTCCATTTAAACCTAATATTTCCAAATATATTCAAATGGCGAATACATGGAGCCACACCATCTCCACCATATAATCCCCCTAAAAACTCCCTGACAATGGAAAGTGGGCATTTGGGATCAAGAATAAATGCTGGCAACTTCATTTCTTGGGTGCATCGTTTCCCCACCACAATGTCTTCCAGGGAATGGATCATCTTTGCCAGAACAGATGGTAATGCGATGGTAAAAGTTGTGCCTTTCATACTGTTTGGACACACCCTCTTGCGGATTTTGACGTCAACACCAGACAGTTTCATCATGTCCATCTTGAATGCGGTGGCGTCAATTATCGTTCCGAAACACGCTTCAACACATTGTCGTGCCCAATTCTTGTCTTTGTGAGATGACATATAGATACTTCCATCTGCCAGTATATACCCCAACATCCGTGCGAACGCCAAACTTTTTTCTCGCTCGGTTCCATTATCATCCATTGTAAATGTGTATTCTTCTACATCCAAATACCATTCTTTCTCTAAAGGACATATCGTATCCTCTGTGCCTTCTACTCCGCATTTTACCTTTTTTCCTTTCAAATCTTTTGCTTGACACCATTCCCCATTATCCAGCATGATTTTATGATCGGGAGTCGCAATCAAGGTTTGTCCGTCTTGTAAGATAACCTTGACAGTTTCTCTCACACCTTTTATTTGAAGTCCATTGATGGATGAAAAGTTGCGAAAACCTCCATCTTTGTATCCCAAAACCATCGTGTCATTCGTAAGTGAATCAATGCGTTTCGCAGATCCATTTGGGAGCGACACAAGTGTTTCACCAGCTAAACAAAAATCGAAAGGAATCACCCAATCGTACACACCAGGGGTTGGTGGGAACACATAGGCCCCCGAGTAGTGGTCTGCCCCTTCAATATGTTTCTTGTCCCTCCCTAATGAATGGGGAGATTGGACCACAATCTTTTCGTGGGTGCACAAGTAATACAATTGGGAAAAGACCTTGATCTGTTGCCCCTGTGTGTAGAGAGTCAGCACAGGCACACGACACGTCTTGGCCATCTCCGTCAGCCCAATCCACATCTGGAGTTTTTCAAACAGCAACAAAACCAGCCGAGAATCCTGGACGCAGTATTTCCCCACCCGACTCAACAAGTTATACCGATTCTCCAGCCCTTCGATTCTTGACAACCGATAACCTTCAAAAATATCCTTGGGCTTGATGGGGTCCTTGGTCTCCCCAATAAAGTATTCTGAGATGGTTTTGAGGCGATAATTCTCAAACTTGTAATCACGCCTCACCACCGGCAAGAGATCCACAAACAACCTTCCTTCCGTGTCCAAAAACAAGAAATTCTGGTGAGAATAGGCAGAACTGGACCACGAGATTGTTTTTTCTGGAGAATGGACGGGTCGCCCTATCCAATCTTTGGTTCTCGCCCCCATCTGGTCGAATTGGTCCATAATTCCCAACAGTTTCGCGCGAGAAATCATGTACATCATATCGAAACCAAAGATGTTGTAGCCAATCACGACGTTGGGGTTTTCTTGCTGTAAGATCCTGGTGAAACCAAGCAGTAATTCCTTTTCACAAGGATACACCTTGAGGATTACATTTTTTCCCACCACAGAATGGATGGGCTTTCCCAAACTCAAAAGATAATTCTTGAATTCCTTCTGGTCCCTCGTAAAAACCATCGAGATCTGGAAAACCACATCCTCAATCTTTTCCGCATTGGGCATCCTTGTCGGGACACTCGAATAAACCTCAATATCAAAAGACATGACATACGGCAATGGGGATGGTTTATCCTTGTCTTCCAGTGGAGAAATCAATCTATAATTTTTTCTTATTTCTCTGTGGCACAATGTCTGTTGCTGTATGGCAATCCTGGATTCGGTGTCTTTTTTCCATCTCACCCATCCTGCCGTATCGATGTGTTGTTCTGTGCAGAACTGGAGGATTGGATTGGCCTCGTTCTCGTGGATATACAATGGGGCTTTCTTGACACGCATCCCCACCTGGATCCTTTTTTCCTGGAGCTTATAATAGGTCTTTTTCCTCTGTATATTATTGACAAATTCCATCTTGATCATGCAGAATGAATTGACATTGTGGTAAAAATACAATTTTTTTATTCCATACACAAAAGTCATTCTACCAGCCCAACAATTCCGGCACCCCCCCCTTTCACAATCGGTCTCAAAATGATCCGCATTCAGCAATTCCAAAATATTCCGTTGGATCCCTTCCCGATTTTGGTGTACTTCGTTTTCTGGGATTCCTCCTATTTCTATATAAAAGTATGGCATAAAATCGTGGACGTGAATACAAATATTCCTATTTTCCTGATCAATCCCATACATCCTGATATGAAAAGCCTGTTTGGAGACATTTTCCTCATCCTCTGTGCTCCACGTGTATATAAATGCCTCCTTCTTCATTCTGATTATTTTTTCTTTTCCTCTTGTTCTGTTTTCATTTTTGTTCTTAGATCCTATTTTACAAAAAATAGGATCATTCTTTTAACGCGTATTCAAACGATAATACAAAAAATCAAGATCAAATGTTGTTCCAAAAGGAAGATAGTCGTCAAAACCATTGTAGTTTAATGCCATCATTGTGGGGTAGAATTTCAGGAAATTCTTCTTGGCACTCTTTCGTTTCTTCTTGTCTTTGGAGTTTTTAATGACATGATGCCACCACAAACACTTTTTGCTTATCCTGGTGTACACCATGTGAACATGCTGGTAATTTTTTTCTTCCTCTCGAAGCCATTTTTGCTGGAGCTTGGACGGGAGTTTTGATGAAACATCCTTGATGGGTGGCGAACAACGGGGTCGAGGTGCTGACTGGAGGGCACTTGATGGAAACATGACCTACAAGAAAGAAAATATATATCAGTAATGGTTTGGATTAGATATATACACAAAAATTCACCCAAAGAAATCACTTTTTGGCACGAATGATAATATAGCGTTTTTTTCGTTGATTAATGGTCATGAACAACAAGCTGATCATCAACAAGAGAATCATGACAAAGATTGTGGCGTAAATATACCAAAAGTGATCCATTGGTTGTGGGTTGAACAATTCCTGTTGTAATTTTTTCTTTTCTTCCAAAACAACTGGGGGTATCGTTGTCGGGATTATTTCGATCGGATCAACGACAGCATCCACCAAAAAAACAACCCTCGCAATATCTACCATGTGAACAGGGCACAATGGAAAAAAAGAGATAAACAACACATCATTTGGAGATTTCAACACCATATTTTTTTTAAAATTGAGGGTGAGATGGTTTTCTCCCATTTTTCCACCAGGTTGATTATAATAAATATCCTGGAACCCATTCTTGGAAACCTGGATCTTGGAGAACAATGTGTCTGTCTGGCATTCTGGTATGTTCCACCCCATCAAATCCACACCAATCCCAGTGTATTCTATTGGATTCTGGATCATTGAAAATCGAAATTTCAGGATAAAGGGAGGGTTTTCGTATTGTGGAAAATTAATGAAATCCCGATAATCCAAGATGTTAAAACCTTCATTTGGTGCCCATTCTGTCAAAATATTCTGTTTGCTCATTATTTTATTGTTCCAAGGATTTTTTGATTTCTTTTTCTTTTTCTTGTATTCATTTCTTTCTCTAATTCTTTGTATCGATGATCCCCCAATAGTTTCATAACACGTGTGTATTTTTCGGCACGATAAAAATTGGGAACAATGTTGCCTGAGCCATAGGTATAAACACAACCTATATTGTAAAGAGAATCATTGAATTGGCTTGATGGGAGGATTGATAATTTTTCAACCGAATTTTTTGATAATTTTTCTTTGCTTTTTTCCAACCAGTTCTTCTTTTGTTTTCTGGCTTTTTTCAAAACCTGTTGGGATACCTGTAGAGGGTGTGGCAGATTTGAGATAAGGTATTCGGTAAGAACAGGATCCTTGTTGCTCAAATAAGAAAGCACATTATTATAAGAGTCAATAAATTCATCATAAGTCATCATCATTCTTCTTCTTTACATTCTATAAAGAAAAATTCTTTTCTCGAAAAACATTATCGCTGGGATCGTGCCCCAATCTCTTGAATTCTTCCAATAAAAACTCACCAATCTTGTCGTGAGGAATTGTGTAGGGCACCACGACAAGTGTTATATCGGCTTTTCCACAAAGGTCTTTCTTGATGAGGTCCCTGTATTGTTGGTTCTGGAATTTATCCCGTGAATTCTTGTGCATAAAGGAATTGTAGTGATAGTGCTGTGCCCCATTGTATTCAATCGCCAGTTTTAATTCTTCATTGTAAAGGTCAAGTTCAAGGTTTTCACCAGTGACTGGATTTTTCAAGAAATCGGGTCGGGTCTTATTGAAGGGTTTTTGGAAATAAAATTCACAGAATGATTTACACATGTGCTCGCCCTTGCTGCTGCAGTTAGAAGCTTGTTGGCTGTATCTTTGCCTCGGGGGTCTGGACGCGCGTGGGTTATTGATGGGCTTGAACAATGCCCACAAGATATGCTCGTATATATCTGTCCATGTCAAATTAGTTCCCGCATCATTGTTTTCTGAAAAATAATTGATCAGGAATAAAACCAGAAAAGTGATCAAGATCAAGATAATCAGGATGTGCCACCCGTACTTGTGCCAATACTCTTTAGAATCCGAAATCAAGCCCATAAATTGTTTTTATTATAATGAAGAAGAAAATTTGATACAATTTTAAGGAGATGTTATTTTATAATAAAAACAAATGACCAAAGTGCAATACCCCATCTTTTTGGAATTTACCCACCATGTCAAGGACGATTACTGGAAGCTCTTGTACGAAGACATGGCATTTGGAAAATTTCCTGGTGGTGCCTACGTCCAAAAGAATTACTTTTGCTGTTATTGTAAAGGAAAAGAATTCAGTGTTGAATTGATTCCTAAAAATTTCTCGGTATTCACCCAGATCCATTCCCTTTTGTCGAATGACCTTGGTATTCGTTCTGAAAAAGAGAAGAATGTCTTGAAAGAGAGCGTCATGAAATCACAGGATGTCAAGGACCCCAAACGACTCATCAAGGATGTCTCCCTGACCTCCTTCATCATCAAGAAAGGAGAAAGATACAACCTCCCCGACAATATCATTCGCAAGATTTTTTCCCTTTTTATTGTGGGGTTCATGTTCAAAACACTCCTCTTGAAGGATGTTGTTTTTAATGGGAATGAGATCCAAGACATACGTGGTTTCACCTTTGCGGATCGAAAAGTGCGCATCAACAAGAATATTCTGGAATTGAAGAAACCACATATTGAATATGAAAACCACACCCGAAACGATAGTTCAAATCTATTGTCTTCTCATTGGCAGAAATACATTGACAATTTGTCCATTTTCAACCAGAACGCAAGTTTCATATGAAAATCATTAAAAAGAGCATGTATTTCAATAATAATAAGCATCAAAAATGTTGTTCTCTACACATTTTTGATGCTTATTAATGAGTGATTAAAGGATTAATTTTATCATAGCAACAGTAGCCACCCACCATCTTATTATCTATTTTGTATGTGATACATGTTGCGTTTTTGCCCCAGATCGTATCAGTAATCAAATCACCCCCACGTTTCCAATTACCACCTTTACTTTGACAGATTTTTTTAAACTCATCGCGCTTTTTATCATCTTTGATAAGATTTCTAAAACCCAAATTTTCCTTTGTTCTTGTAATACTTACCAGCACTACAATTATGATAACAATGGATGCTCCTCCATACCACATAATATTATTTGCGGGTTTCGGCATTTTTCGTTTTACCATTTGTTTATTTATTCAGATTTTTTTTTATATTTTTATGTTTGGTTGCATTAATTTTTGTCATTTTATTTAGGTGTAAAAGCAAAAACAGAAACAAACAATAAATAAACCAATGAGATTAATAGGAATACACTGATAATTTGTCCATTTTCATCCAGAGCTCAATTTTCATATAAAACCATTAAAAAAATTATGTAGCACAAAAACCACCTCCATTTTGATTTTATGCGCACACAATTTTTGGTTGTTGTCAAAATAATAATAGGCGTCAAAAAGGTTGTTCTCGACACATTTTATCTCATACTGGGAACACGCCTTTATATGGAACCCATACCAGCGTATATCACCGTGGCAATTCTGGAAATAATCTATAAAATATGCGCCATTTTTGGTCTTTTGGGCGCGTATATTTATCCTGTTGATTGTTTGTGGTATGGTCATATAGTCGCTTATGTTTATGTTTTCCCATTTGATATCCACTCTCGAATCTTCCTCTATTTTGATGCTGACATTGATACATTCATCATTGACAAACCCAAAAAAATCATCAATATATTCCATTCTCAATAATAACATTTTTCTTTTTTCGCGCAGAAATCAATTTTTGCATTCGTGGTTGTGTTCGATCGATAGTTTCTTCAATTCCTTTAAAAACCCTTCTGTCGTGGCATACTTGCGATTGCTTATTTTTTTCAGCAACAAATCGGCAGAAGGCCACGATGACGGGTCATTGTAATCAAACTCGTACTCTGGAGAAAGTATCCTTTCCACATTTTCATCCTTCTTGACGTGATAAAGGCGATAAATCACGACATTCTGTTCGTCCTGGGGCAAATGGGAATGGCTCTTGAAACGCACCCCCCTCCCGATGACCTGGCGTTCGGTGTTTTCATTCCACCCACTCTCCATCAGGATCATCTGGCGTGTGCCTTTCAGGTCAAGTCCTTCCCCTCCTGCTTTGGAGATGAACAAGACATCCACCTCATCCTTGTTGTAAAGAGCCACAATCTCGGCCCTATTTTTCTTGGATTGGCTCCCTGTTATGTGTTCCACTCTTAAATTAGGGAATTCTTTCTTTAATTTCTTTTGGATTGCCTCAATCCCAGAGTCGAGGAAATGTGAGAAAACTACCGTCTTTTTGTGCTGGTTTGTCCGCATGTTTTCCAATATCCAACGGATCTTTTCACTCTTCAGCATGTCCTTTTCAGGTAGTTCTGAAAGTATATTGACCGCGCGACGGATGCCATTAAAAAATGGTTTTAATCGCGATTCTTCACCAAAAGTCCGCAGGATGTCTTCGTCCATTAATTCCCGTTCTACCTTGTTGTACATGGAGTAGAATTGGGGTTTCATGACAAGAAAAACATCTTCGGTTATTGTTTTTGGGTAGTCATTGTTGGCCTTTTCTCGTTCGTAAAAAGAAAATTTACACATCCCCACATTTTCCACATAATTGTCCGTGTTCTTTTTGATCAATCGTTTTGTGATGACATTGTCAAGGGTTGGATTGTCGCGCACCATATTGAAGAGTGGGGCAATGTCTTCTTTCTTGTTGATAAGGGGGGTGGCTGTCAATAAAAGCACCTTATCGGCTTTTTCCGCACACTTTGTTATGACTTGTGTGAATTTTCCTTTTTCTTTTCCCGATTTTTTTGATTTACTGTATTCTGTGCGGAGGTTATGGGCCTCGTCAATAATGAGGAAATGATTGCGGCACTGGCGGGGTTGGTCCTTGTACTTGTAAAAGAACCCTTGGAATGAGAAGAATTCGTACCTGTCCTTGTGCCGTAAATCACCAAATGAAAGCATTTCCTTCTTGAAATTGGCAATCAGTGATGTGGGTGAAACCACAACCACCCTGCCTTGTGGGTGATCGTCAAGGTAGCACTGGGACGCAAGAACGGCCGTCATGGTTTTTCCACTCCCCACAGAATGAACGGCAATCAATCCACGGTGTGTCCGAAAGTGTGCCACGACCCGTTCCTGGTATTTGAAAGGGGTTCGTTTGCTCCTTGCCAGGCATCGCACCGGTGTTGTTTTTTCGGGTTGTTTGTCCTGGTAGAACCTGCCTTGATCGTTTTCTTTTCGTATGCCACGATATTCACTCTCTTTTGCGGTTTTGATGTAGGGGAGTTTCGCCAATCGGCACAAAGTTTCAAATGTCGCAATGCGCAACTTGCCCTTGTTTGTGTATGGATTCTTGGCAATAATCATCTTTACAAGTTCTTCTTTGGGATACCTGTTGGGGTGGGATTTCGATTTCCTGTCCGAACATACTTTTTGTGTGCTGACCAACACTTGGACATTTTTTTCTCTCCATACAATATTGAGTGCCCCGCACAATTCCTTTTTCGTCATTTTCTTGATCTCACTTGGTTTCATGTTCAATCTTTGTCTTGCCATTGTTTCCAATTCTTTTCTGGAATAGACCCCTCTTGCCCTTCTTTTTCCACATTCCATTTTAATTTATTTTCTTAAATAAATAAATTAAAATAAAATGGAAAAAAAATACTACTACTTTCCAATTACAGAAGAAGAAACAATGTGGTTTTCCAGCCCTGATTTGTCGATAAAAGAACTACAGATTTTTTTCAACATACTTGTAAACACTGAACGGCCCGATAAATCTGATTACCATGTTCTTATTGTCAATGAAACGAATCCTTATGACAAAAATGACCTGGTGTTTTTTTGCTGCCTTCTTTCTGAAAAATTCAAAAAAGGCATGATTTTTGTTCTTGGTGGAAGTATTGGGTTTTATACTGAATTTATTTCTTCTGCTTCTAGGTTTCTTATACCAAAAAAGAGGGCCATAAAGATCCTTGATCTGGGGTTCAACAAAATACTCCAAAAAACACGTGCTTCTTTCTATGACAAGGTAAAAAAAAATCTTCAAATGGGAAAGAGGATGAAAGGATTCCAACAGATTACTCTTCCTGAACAGGACGCAAAAGAATTTGATTATGAATCTCATTACAGGGATGAGATTGAATCATATGTGAATGACTTTAATAAACAAATAAAAAAACAGCACATGGTCGTTGAACCTGTCATCACAAGAAAGAGGAGACAATTGCTACAGAGATACGTGTATGATCCGTCATTATCGGTGCTGAATGTCTCCAGAAAAAATCGCCCTATCATCCAAGAAAAAAGAAAACAGCACCAGAAACAACTCCTAGAAACATATGGGAAATCAATTGTGCCAATTCCTCAACAACAACACCCGATTTATCGCCAGAAAATCATGGAATACCGAGACAAGGAACAAAAACAACGAGAACAGAAACAGAAAAGGTGGATGGAAAAACAACAAGTCCTTTCAAGGATGAACCAAGAATCACAACAAAAAACTAAAAAACTTGTCAAACAACTTATCAATGAGTATGGTGATGATTACGAAAAACTTGTTGAAGAACACGTCCTGAAGAATCTGGGTCTCCTTGATCCCATAACATACGACCCCATCCAGAACCCTATCCTTTTGCCCTCTTCTTCGATTGCCGATCAGTCGTCAGCCCAGAAAATCCTTCGTCTATCAAAGGACCCCATTACCAACCAAAAGCTTCCCCAGGATATCAAAAAGTTTCAGGTGGATCCTGAGATCCATAAAATGATCCAGGCCATCGAAAAAAGCATCAAACAGAACCTGAGCAATCAGCATTGGACACCTGAAACCAGGGTGTACAAACTCCATCAGCTTCTCGAGAAATGGAAACCTCTGTTGGATCAAAAACGAATAAAAAGAACAAAAACAAAATATTCTTTTAAATAAAATAAATGTATGCGACTTTAAAAAATTATGAACTTCATGACACCAAACACCACGCAAAAGAGTATTTTGAACAAGAAAACAGAACCGAGTATAAAGAACCCACAAAAAGACGCCCTAAGATCATGATTGACACACCAGAATCACGACGGAAAAGGCGTGGGGGCATGGGGATTGATTCGTTGAAAAAAGAAACACGTGAAAACTTTACCCCCAACCCTGATCTGGTGAAAAAGGCCAGAAAAGAAGAAAGCAAAAAAGAACAATGTAGGCCCTATGACCCCTCGAGACCCTATCGGTATATGTTTGATCCTCATTACAACAAGTATCCGTATGGGCCTGATTACAAGGTGGTGGATGGAGAAGATGATGGAAAACGATTCCTCAATGTGCCTGCTTATTCCTACCCTGATTATGAATCCACGACACGTGTATTGTACTGCGACGACCCTCCAAAATTATGGGAATTCTGCGATTATGATTATCGTTGATTAACATTGGTTAGGAATGAATTAACCTCCAGAAATAATTCATAGAGAGAATTTTCAAACCTCAACAAAAGATTCACATTGCGCAAACGCACCTCGGGAGTCAAGAATGTTTTCAATTGTTGTAAAATTGTCTGGCGTGGAGTTGTGGTTCTGGATGAAATCAATAGTGTCGAAGAATCCCATATCTGGATTGCCAACTTGTTTATTCTTTCTTTTAATTTTGATAATTTTGTTTGTGATTTTTGTGATGTGGTTGGATATTGTTCCATAATCTGTTCGTATTCTTTCTTGTAGTTTTCAAACTTTTCTTTGAATGTGGATTGGATGCCCCTGAGATTGTTCAGCAATATCTGTTTTTGGGCGATTTGTTGTTGAGATAGTATTGTCATTTTTATAATACAGATTATAAAAATTGATCACCACAAGTAGCGGATTGAGAACCATCCACTGCTGAATTTGTTCGAATCCTCCCCCTTGTGTCGTATCAAATAGCGTTTGCGTCTTTCCTTGTCAAGGTGATCGTATTTCTTGTACTTACCAATCTTGTCGTGGTAGTGTTGGTAGGGTGTCCCATCTGCCTTGATTGCCCCAAATGGAACTTTTCTCAGCTTTCCTGTTTTTTTGTGTTCCAGAATGGCATTGTATTTGTGCTTATTGTCCGTGCTGACATCAAACCGAACAAGTTTGTACTCGTGTGGATTCTTGATGACCACCATTTATTCTATAAAAATTTTATAGAAAATATTTTAAATCCTATTTATAGTAAAGGATATGAAAAACAATTCCATCCACCCATTACTCATAAGTGTTGTTATTGTTTTAGTGGTTCTGATTATTCTTTTTACGAGAGGAACAACCAAAGATAAATTCAAACTCTTGGACAATGGGCGCAATTGGAAGGTCCCTATTTATTGTATCAATCTTGCGACCGAAGAAGCCCGAAAAGAACACATCCTCAAGGTATTTGGCCCATATGTTGAGATTGTGGAAGCTGTTGATACAAGGGATAATAAATGGCAGAATTATTCCCATTATTTGACAACAGAGGGTTTGAAACAAATGAAAAGGAGTGAAATCACAAAAAAGAGGGACCAACATTACGAGCTTACCCCAGGTGCTATTGGGTGTTTCTTGTCGCATATAAAATGCTGGAACAAGTTCCTTGACACCTACCCATCCGATAATGATTTTGTCTTTATTCTTGAGGATGACACGATGCCTTCTGTCTCTTTTGACAAGACATTCACCAAAATTGTAAATGATTTTCCACCCAAGTGCGATATTATCCTGTGCAGCCATGTGGCGTATGGGGAAATGGAACCGGTAGAACACAATGATGTGGAATATAACCGTATGGTGCCATATTGTGCTTTTTATCTCTTGAATGCCTACTTTATCACTGCCCGTGGGATCAAAAAGATTATGAGCGAACTCCACAAGAATGATAATAAATTCTATAAACAATTGGATTCTTATTTGACAGATCTCCTGAACGAGGGTGCCCTCAATATTTTTATTCTTAAAGAAAGTGAATGCTACCAGGTCGGGATCTCTCCCACCAGTATTCAAACTTTTACTATTTAAAAAAATAAACAAGAAGAATAAAAATGGAAGTTTTTAGTGATCCTGTCAAGGAATATGTTTACCGATTATTTACAGAATATTACGACAATATGACATTGCACAAGGTCAAGGATGATGATAAGTTCTCAGTGTACATGGCGCGTCTCCAGTGTCTTTTATTGAATGAACAGAGGTATTTGATTGCGGTTATCCCACGCGATCAATTTCCTCCTTCTTATCAAAAACCATTGGAAAATCTGCGCTGGGTTTCATTGCAGATCCGGAACCTGGAAGAAGAATACAGTATCCAACCACAATCTTATAATATGAAACGGACCCAGGATTTCCAGAGGAGGATCAAGGTGGAATCAAGGAATGAAAATGTGACAACATATAATGTCCAGGATCTTCCTATAAAACTTTCTCTTTTGCACACACGAGGCCAAGAGTACGAGTATCCCAACGAGGGGTCCCTTATATCAGCACTGGAAACATTCAGGACAATCATACATTTCTAGCGCCAAGGGCATGTTCCAGATTCGCACTGTTTTTCGGAATTATTGGACATTAATTTTTCTCTGTCTGTTTTGACAATGCCACATCGCTTCATGGTTTGTTGCCTGGTGCCCACTCCAATATCAACCACTGTTTTTTTCGATGAATGATAATCAGTAGAATACATACTCTGTTTCGTGTCATATCCGTAAGCGCCTTTCCAATTGCCGTTCATTTTTTTTGTTATATACGAAAAAATTTATTTTACATTGATAAAAGAAAAGTCATGACAAAAAAATGGACGCTTAATGAAATTATTATGGTTGTTGTTTTATTGACGGGTCTTCTCAACACGGCGCTGACTGCTTATACCTTCCAGCGATCTAACAAGATTTACCTATTCTCGGCAGTCAATACAATTGTTTTCATAACCCTATTCTTCCTTATCTTCCAGGAAGGCACACTTGAAAATTTTTTCTTTGAGGTTTCTCCCAACAGGAAAAAGTGCCTGATGGAACAGGTTTCCCGTAAAAATTTTGGAAAGAAAATGCCCTGTAATTGTTGCGGAAAGGGCACCACTGGGGGTATCCCACCCAATTACGCCCAGTGGCTCGGTAAATCTGATTCCGACACGAGTGGGTGGTTCCGCCCAGATCACGTCAAGTATGTGGACAGTTTCAGCAATGGGGAAGAATGCAAATCATCCTTTACACAACCAGTGTACATCCAGCATATCTAATTTTTTAAGCATTAGGCATATACAATCTATTTATTGCTTAAAAAATCATATTCACTCTTCGGGTGTGGTATCAACACGCCCTTCGGGTTCTTCGTGTTTATCAACCGCCGCATCCAATTCTTTCAGTTCTTCTGACAATTCCTTATCCAACACTTTGGTATCAATGACAGCTGGTTGTGGCTGTTGGACGAATTGTGGCTGTTGGACAACTTGTGGCTGTTGGACGACTTGTGGCTGTTGGACGAATTGTGGCTGGAAGAGATTGGGGAATGGATTCCTGACCTCGACGGCCTGATTCTGTTTCATTCTTTCATTCATTTGATTAATGGCCTGTTCTACAATCTTGAATTTTTGATTTGTGTGGGAAATAAATTTGTAAAAAAAGTAAAACAAAATCAGGAATAATAGGATCATTCCCACAATAATCAGGATCGTTTGCCAGTTATTTTTTTCAACAATAGATGTCTTGGCCAGAACCAATGGGCATGTATCTTCATTCATTTTTATTTTAAAAAATCCTTGTTCTTAGATCAAATAATTTCTTGATGATTCGCAATATGGAATTCATATAATAATCGATACAAATTGGTGGGCAACATAAAAAATGCGTCTTCAAGTGATACCCACTTGGCGTGCAGGATTTCATTGGAAACCGACACGCACCTTATCGTATTGTTGAATTGTTGATAAATTACTGGCAATTCGTAAGGACATTCCGCAGGAAATAAACATACATTCACACACGTCTTGAACAATGATTTTTCATTCCTATAGTGTACAGGGTTCATATGCTGTTGAAGGACAATATCATTTTCTACAATACCAACTTCTTCCTGAAGCTCACGTATCGCACATTTATAAGGATGTTCTCCACTTTCAATCCTTCCTTTTGAAAACCCCCATTTGATTTCCGTTGTTTGTATGTTCTGGCATAATTTGACCCAATTTGTTCTAGAATGAAAATAATTGTAGTTAAACATTGCCCGATTGTATTGTTTCTGGAAGGTTCCTTTCACATGGTTCACATATAAATCAGTGTAAATCATATCAAATGGGTAATACAAAAGTCGGTTCAATTCATCCCTTGAAAACCCCCTAACAACCCGTAATAAATAATGTTCATTCCATTTCTCAATATTCCAAGCCAGAAAAAAATAAATAAATGATTCCGAGTCCCTATTTTGCACTATCAAATATTTACGATCGTCTGATCTCCCCGTAAACAGAAGAACCCCATATGAATATTTTTGTATTATCTTCTTATTGGCTTCCTTCATAAAAAAAAGATTCAAGTTCTTTTTTATTTGTTTTTCTATTTTTAAATCAATTTATTTTTTCTTCCTTTATTTTTTATGATCTAAACATTTAAAAGTATATGAAGAAGAATGATAAAACATACATTACAGAAAAAACGGGTGATTGTTATGGATTGTGATGTTGATGTTGATGGTGATCAATGGAAAAGCGTAATGCGCCACGTGCTTGGCAGGCATTATGCCGATCTGCAGGGGAATGGTCCAGGGTGGAGTTTTTCTCATAATCATCTTGATACTTTTTTGGAAAAAATTTCAAAACAAGAAAAGATTGTTCAAACAGAAACAACAAAACAGCTTGAACAGCCAACATGCCAAGAAAAGAATGTTTGTTCTGTTGACGTCCAGACAGAAGAACACGAAAAACAACCAAACGTTTGTTCTTCTACCCAAACAGAAAACAATGTTCCTCATAGCTACAAATACGATATCGACGATAGTGTTCGTTTTTTTGTTGATAAATGGATTCAACAATATAACTTTGTTTTAAAAAATTAAATATAAACAATAAAAGATGGAAAGAAAATATCTTATGATTGATTCCACATATCGGGATAGATTAATGTACCCAAGTCCCGCTGAATTTATACTTCCAATCAATACGGCAATTGGTAACAATGTCCTGAATTCAAAAAACCCTATTGCCACTGGTTATCCTGTCTTCAATTTTTGTTTTTTGGACGCAACGGGTTCATTTACGGGTACCATCGATGGTGGAAACCCAAGGGCCTTGCAGGTGGACGCTTCCATTAATAACCTTACCGGGATTGGTGTTGCCAATATAGACACAACTCTTGATAATGCGGTTGACATGTTTGTGAATCTGTCTCTTCAGGTTGCCGGTGATGCCAATACATACACAATCACAAGTTATGATCCTGTTCGCAGGATCATCTATGTGGACACACCTGTTCTTAATTTTGTCATTGGTGCGAATTACACCATTATCAATCCAAGCACATCCTCCTCGATTGTTTTGCAGGGGTACAAGCTGGCCGTCAATGGGTTCCCTGTCAGCAATGATGGATTCTTCTTGTCGTCTTCGACAGAGATTTATGTGTGGGACTTGACACTCAATGAAATTAGGGTGGGGTATTTGACAAACTCGACAATCAATCTCACACACCCCTTTTCTGCTGGTTGGTCGGTGGATGATAAATACATTATTTCGATTGATACAATGCCCAGTGAATACGGTGTCTATAATAGTGTTGTTCCCACGAACCCCATCCTGAAATCGGGGGTCAATCGTTTCACAATTGTCGATCCTGGTGTCGGCTACCAGAACCAGATGGATGTTGAGATTGTCGAACAATTTGACGCCCGTCCAGCATATGCGATTGGTATTGGCAAGGTCATCTTTACCACGACTTCTGGGGGGGTGTCCCGCATGGATCTTTTGTATTGTGGGGATCAATACAAGATGAACACCGAATACTACCTTTTACCAGTGGGGGATGTGTTTCGGCCTGGGCTTGCTACCGTCAAGGTATTGACAACCGCTGTGGGTTTTGTTGTGGATAATCCAACCACCGACAGCGATCTTACAGGATCTTATATGATACCCTTGTTGCTGACACCCGAATTCACATATGATCTTTCAACCGACACCATTTCCATCAGCCCTACAAATTCATTGCCATTCCGCCCTAACCGAATCATCAAGAATATTTCCATGATTGACGCCAACAGCTTGAATGGATTGACACCAATTGTCCAGACCCTGTTTTATCAAAACAAGAAGATCATCATGACACAACCACTCTCCCCAGAACTCTACAATCGCCTCACCGCTTCCAATATCGCACTATTTCCAGAAGCATACAATTATTATGTAATCCCTTTCTATAAGGATGGGTGTGTCAGCATGGATTATCGTGGAACATTTGTTTCCAGCAACCAGATGGTGTGTTATGGAATCACCGTCAATACCCTTATCCTTCCAAACCAGATCCTGAATCTCCCTTTTGGTTCCCTCACCAGTTCCTATCCATACGTCTTGTTGGAGATTACAAACGAAACGGCGTCCTCTGGTCATAATAAGGCCGTTATCTATTCGAACAATCCAAATACAGTTTCGGCAACTTTTGTGTGCAGTATCTCGGATGTCAACAGCCCCACCATCACCAAATTTATCAATATCAATTCGGATCGGTCTTCCCAGATTATCAAGTTCAAGCCAAATGACAACTTACGTTTCGCCCTAAAAATGCCAGATGGCAAGACATTCGAGACAGAGACCAAGGATTACTTACCACCCCTTTCCCCCAACCCTTTGCTCCAGATCAATTGCCTGATTGAAATCATTCGTTTATAAAAAAATATATTGCCTATATATAGTAAATAGAAATGGATCTTCCAACATTTTCGTCAATTGGACCCGAAATATGGGGTCGTTCCTTTTGGGAATTTTTAGATTCGATCGTTGCCACCTACCCTAAAGAAAATCCCTCTCCAGAACATAAAAAAGCGGTTCATGATTTATTGCAGAGTTTAAGGTATTTATTGCCTTGCCCTACTTGTCGCAAACATTATAACGAATTCATCCAGAAAAATCCCCCAAACAATTTTCTTGTTTCACGCAGGACATTTGTCAATTTCTATTTCCTCCTGAAAAAGGATGTTGCCTTAAGGACAAATAGGGGGTTTCCTATGAAAACTCCAGATGAATTATTCCAGAACATTACACGAAGATTACGATTGGTCAAACCTTCCCCGTCTATTTCTCCAAGATTACAGGCGGCACCACAAAAATCAAGTGTAAAATTCCGCGTACCCCGTTCGCTTAACCCCAAAGCAATAATACCTCCCACCAAAGGATGCGGGTGTGGCAAGAAGTAAGTGGCATTTTGGTTAAAATATTTCATAATAAAAAAAGTTAGATTATTATGAAATTTTATTAAACCATCATTGATTCTAATCGGGTATAGTATTCTGGAACGGGTCGTCGAAAACCGTGGGACGCCAATTTCTCAATGGCGATTGTTGCGGCTTTTTGTTTTGCTTCATCCAGGGTTGGTGCCGACGCATACCCCAAAGCCACTTTTCTACCCGATACTGGGTCAAACTGGAATACTGTCACATATTGGACTGATTCTTCTTTGATATTCTCATAGCGAACCTGTCCCCAGAGTGAGGATGTCCTGAAGATATCAAAAGTTTCTTTCAAACGCGTAATAGGATCGTAAAGGTCTTCGTACTTGAGAGAAATCTGTTTTCGGTCCATAATATTCTTCAATAACTCATAACATATCCCATACCCCGAACCCTGTCCATAATGCTTGTCCACCAGCATCTCGGTGGCCCCAAAAAAAGCCTCAAGGACATCCTCAAGGACACTCCTCAGGTTCAGTTTCTGTTTCATGTTCTCTTCGTTCAACTGGATAAATGGCAAGAACCCATACTGTTCGGCGATCTCTGAAAAATTATTTTTAGAGACCAGTTTGATCTTGAGTCTTGCGATTACCTTTACACCCTCAGCGTTGTGGAGCTGGGGGAATCGATTGTTGATGTACCATACGATACACTTGTTCAGGGTGGCATCCCCAAGTATCTCCAGCCATTCATAATTGTTTGGGCTTATGGAAGAATGGGTGAATGCCTGTGCGTATAACTTCATACCTTCTTGATCGGTTATCTTTGTAATGTATTTTTGTTTTAAGAATGATAGGCGCAAAAAACTACGGATTTTTTCTTGAAAAAGTGGGCTGTTGGCCAGGTCCATATTGATTTTATTTGATATATACCCAATATTAAATCTTTTTCAATTTTTATGTCAATAATTTTTTGCCCTTCTGGTGGTGGAGTATTCTGGATCTCGCTGTATTGAAGGCATTTTCAAGCTTGAAATTTACATTGTTTTGTTTCTGGATATGGTTAGATTGGTAGACACGATTGATAAAGATCCTCTGGATCTCATTGGAAGGGCACAATTGGGTCCTCCATTTCTCCGTGAGCAAGGGCCTTTCACGGTGGCTTGTTGTTATCTCTTCTATACTTTTCTCGGGTAAAAGATTGTACATCAAACACAAAATACAGCACATGACCATCCCAGATCTTCCGTGCCCCCCTTTACAATGGACATACATCATTTCATCCTCTTTCATGACCCCAATTGTAAAAATCAGCCATACAATAAATTCATTAAATAGGTTCATATCATATGGAATAAAATTATCACGGATGGGGAAATTGACATAAATAATGTCATTATCATAGCTGTTATAAACAGGTAATTTCTTTTTTTCATAGGGTGTGGTAAGGTCAATAACATACCTCACCCCTATTGATTTCAAATACCGAATGCGATTTCCAGATGGATAACCCCCAAACAATAAACGTGGATCCCTTCTTAATTGGCTATAAAAACCTGTTTCCATTTTTATTTCTTGATCTACAACTTGAAAATTCATTTTTCAATCAATAAAATTTATTTATTTATTTATATATTTTTAATCTTTTATATTTCTTCTTTGAGTTTGGTCCATATTTTTTCTGGCACAAAAACATAATTCCGGCATTTTGCCAGATCAAAAATATCAAAAGTATTACAACTTTCATCAATCAGGAGTGTCTTGTACTTCATTTCCTTCATGAGGTAAATGATTTCGTTTGTTTTGTCTTGGTGTCTCCCAAGAGATTCTACAATCACGATTGGATTGTCTCTTTTGATTAGTTTTAATGATCCCTTTATCACTTCCAACTCCATTCCTTCAACATCATAATGCATGATACCCACTTTTTCGTGTATAAGGTCATCAACCTTTATGCTCCTTATGCCGTTTTCTTCATTTTGTTTATAAGAAGCATTGGGCTCGTGTTCATTTACACTACTGTAGTGATGGTTTCCATCACTCAAAAGTGCTTGCGCAACACGGACATTTCTTGTCTTGACTTGCTTGATAAAATCAACATTCTTTTTTGATGGTTCAATCATATAAAATGTGCGATCTTGATGTTGTTTCGCAAGCAATAAAAAAGAATCACCTATGTAAGCTCCAGCATCAATAATACATCCATCCGTCATATCCAATAATTTTTCTAAAAGCTTGGCAAGTTTTCTTTCGTGAAAAAGATTGCAGAGTATAAAAATATAGGATTCTTTCTTGAACAATGGCAATTCCATTTCTTTGTATACAAATGTGCGTCTTATTGGGTATATTGTAACTATATGAGAAAAAACCATATAAATAGCAATACAAAATGGGATCACTCCCAACTTATATTTCAAAATAATAATCATAAAAAGAATGCCAATAATGAGTGCCATTTGATTGCACAATTTTCCTGATCTTGGGTTGCATTGTTTGTTTGTGGATAGCAGATAAATATGTGTGGCTATCTGTAATGTGGCAAGTATGTAGACAATCAATAATTTTGATTGAAAAACATAAAAATAAAATAAAACTAATCCTGGGATCAAGATCAAGATCCTTTGGATTCTTTGCTCGTGTATGTCCATTTATTTAGTTTATTAATGATCTAATAACAAAAAGTTTAAATAAAAAATAACAATGGATAATGAATATTACGATTTATTGAATGTGCCACGAACAGCATCCAAAGAAGAAATCAAAAAAGCATATAAAGAACTAGCAAGGAAATCACACCCAGACAAGGGGGGTGATCCAGAAAAATTCAAGAAGATCAACGAGGCATATGGGGTATTGTCAGATGACAATTTGCGTTCTCGGTATGATCGGTTTGGGAAAAATGACGAGGAGATACCACACCATTTTCCCGATTTTTTCAACATGTTCCCATTCCCCATGAACCAGCGACCCATGCAACAGAAGCGCACCCCCAATCGCAACATGAACCTGGAATTGACAATGGAAGAATCGTTCCACGGGGCAACCATCAAATACAGGTACAAGCGAAAAGTATACAAGGGGGATCCAAATTCTTCAACATGTTCCAAGTGCAATGGCAATGGCAAGATTATCGAACAGATACGGGCACCGATTGGGATCATCCAGAATGTCTCCATTTGTCCTTCTTGTGCGGGTGTGGGTGTCTCGGTATCCGAAGACCAATTCCAGACAATTTCCGAAATCATTGATATCCTTATCCCCCCGTGTTCGGGTGCTGGAAACCAGGTTGTCCTCCACGGGAAATCCGACGAAATGCCAAAGATGGAAACCGGTGATATTATCCTTACCATTGTCATCAAGAAGCACCCTGTATTTGAGCTTGTGAATAATCGGGATATTTTGTGGAGGGTATCGGTTCATCCTCTGGAAGCATTGACTTGCTTCTCCCGTTCCGTGAAATTGCCTTCGTATGAGATGGTCTCAATCGAACACCAACCCAATGACAATTTCTTTTCCCAGCTGCACAAGAAACGCGTCCTGCGCGAGCACGGCCTGTTTGATATGAATAGGAAGCGGGGTGATCTGTTGATTCTGTTTTCTCTGGAGGATTATTATCTACCCTATCGAGAGCCACTGTACCAGCTTTGTCATTTGCCATTGCCTATTGTTTCTTCGGGACAATCCCTACAGGTTATTCCTGTTTATGAGGAACAACAACAAGAACAATCACAACAGCAACAACAACAGCATCACCATTTCGGTCAACCACACGTCCAGGAATGCCGCCCTTCTTGAAAAATTGATTTTAAAACCTGTTTTCAATAGAATCAATAAACTATGGATATTGGACAATTCCCACTATTTTGCCATTTAAAGAACGAATTGAATGAGGACGAGATTGATTCTCCATTGACACTGACACAGATGCTGGAATTAACAGAAAAAGTAAAAGAGTTGGACGAACAGGGTTGTTCTCTGGTGTATGCGCTGATCCGTTATTACCAGATTTACGAGGACAAGTGCAGTGCGATTGATGTGCCTTTCAATATGAAGAAAATCAAGATTGGCTACCGATTTTGTATCGAGGACCTCCCCATTCTCCTCCAGCACCTTATTTATCGATTTGTCGATATCCATTTGAAATCCCAAAAAGAACGCCAGGGTGTATTTTTTTAAGTTGTTTCTATACGAAAATTATTTTAAAAAAATTATGTATTAATAATAAATAATAATGTATGCCAGTTATAATATGTTATATAATGATTGTGGGCAGACGCCTTTCACTGCTTATACCGACAGGAGCAGGTTCTTTTGTAGTTCATTGCCTCTACAGAAACAGGTAAGGAAATCAATTTATTCGAATCAATTATTCCCACTGAATGTCCCTTGCGCCCACGATTGCGACATTGATGATCCAGAATGCCAGTACAAATGCGCCATGAAACCATCCACTTCAAAACAGCATCGTGAAAAGACAAGAACAATGATGACATTGCCACCAACAACATTCCCCCCTCAAAAACAAGAAAAAGGGAAGAAGGAAACTTTTCAGGTTGTCTATAGTGATACCGAACCCCCTAAAACAAAACTTTCGGGGCAAAATTACGAAAAATTATTGCCAATTATGGATCCTAAATTCAACCTGAGGGAGATCTGCAAACAGTGTATCCTTCTGGAGGACCACCTTTCTCACAATGAAAAGAGGTGTTTTGACTGTTGTGTCAAGCATTTTTTGACCATTGAGGCTCTTGCGGAGGAGGCCATCACACTCGATAACACGAGTTCTACCCAACAAAACATCCAACATCTCCCTTCTCGTGTGAGGAACCTCCAGTCCAAATGGCACGAGAATCCCGATAAAAATGCCCATATTGTATCACAGGAACTGAGAAAAATCCGCAAGGATTTCCAGATTGACGCTTTTGATGTGGTTTTCAACGCTTCGGCTTCGTGTCAAGATGGTATGTGTAAAGTCAAGTAAATTGTTGTTTATATTTTTTATTGTTTGAATAACTAACAATAAAAATTGGTCAGCGCACGTCAAAACGCAGATAGAAATAATAACCCGTTTGTGGTTCTGCGACAGGGTCATAAATAAAATACACATCTGTCATTCCCGGTTCAATCGCCTCAAATTCTCGTTGGAAATACCCTCCACTCCCAATCATGAATGGATACTTTATCTTGTATCGCCATTTCACATCGGTCTTGACCGAATTGCCATCAATCTTGACAATCCGCCACGCATACCCCGTTGTCGCGTTTCCAGACAACATGACTTTTCTTTTTTCACCAACCTTCATATAAATTGTGCCCCCATTCATTTCATCGTCAATAATTGTATTGTCAATGGGTGGCTCGGTGAATCCAATTTGGGGGACAAACGTTGGTGGAAATGTGATTGGTTTTTTGCATATTACATTGGAAGCTTCTTGTTTTTGTCTCCATATAATGACAAACATGATAATAAATAACCACAACAATAGCATTTTATCTTCAGGAGAGATTTCTTCTTTTCTAAAAAAAATCTAAAAGATTGATTTTTATTATCTAAAAATGAATCTTACAATCACAACATGTTTGTATGATATACGAAAAAAAGAATCGTCAGGATGCCAGAATATCAATACCCTACAGGACTATCTGGAATTAAGCAAACACATGTTGAGTGTGCGTCTTCCCATGGTGATTTTTACAGATGACGAATCTATTGTGGAACACGTTTACAAAATTCGAGTAGAGTATGGGTTATTGGAAATGACAATCATCGTCCGTTTGCCATTCGAACATACTTTTTTCTATAAAGATCTGGAGACACTGAAACAAAGAATGGACACATTCCATATTGTGAATTGGAATCAGGATAAGGACACACCCCTTTATATCTTGTTGAACAATAACAAATTTGATTTCCTCCAACGAGCCATGGAAATGAACCCATTCAATTCTGAATTCTTCTTATGGATGGACATGGGGATCCAACACTGCACAAAAGCAACGGATCAAGAATGGCTTGATGTTTCCGAACAATGGCCTTCCTTTATCTATCAGGATCGAGAACATATCCATCAACTGCGTATCCATACAGTCACAAAACCAGATGAAATGCCGTGGAAAGATTATTTCAGGATGATTTATCATCATGTCGCCGGTGGTCTTTTTGGTGGCTATAAAGATCGTGTCCAAGAGTATATCCAGCTTTTTAAGGAACAATGGCACAAGATCCTGTATGAGGAAGAGTGGTGGCAGTTGGACGAGGCCATCATGACGATTTTGACCGAAACATTTCCAGAAAAATTTAGATTTTTTTATGGGGATTATGATGGGCTTTTGTCCAATTTTATCAAGTCAAAAAAATCGTTCGAGCTCGTCTTCCAGACCGCCCAACGGCACCTGAACGCCAACAGGTACCCCTTGGTCGCGCAAATCCTGGACACCCTCGATCTTGATTGCCTGACTGGCAAAGAATACTACGAAAGAGCAATCAACATGATGATTTGTGCGGATTTTTACACGAGGAATGGCAACATGTCCCCCGTTTTATCACAGATTCTTAACAACCACAATCTTTCCACCAAGATTATCCAGTCGCAAATTAACAACATCAGGCATTTTACAGATCCAAACTCGCTTCATTTTTTTGTAAAGTGGGTCTTCCAGAATCCCGTCAATAATTGGGCTGTTGAGAAATGGAAAAATATCCAGGACAAGAACAATTTTGGATGGATGTATCTGGAAAAATTTTCCATGAATACCCTTGTTGAAAAAATGGGTGTCATCGATGGTTTGCCAGTCGGCTCAATGGATGATGATCCACAAAAATTATTGGAACAATTCCAATACCAATTCTCTTCCTTTCCAGAAAAAAATGTTTGTTCTTTGTATAATATACTGGAAAATGAGGGAAATATATTCTTCTTGTGGAACACACCCTCGTTTTTTGTTCGGGAAACGGATTGTGAAAAGTATGATCAATACATGGTGAAACTCTGTCATTATTTGAGGCGTAATTTCCCAAAACTATCCTTTTACATCGTATGTCTATATACAAACCGGACATGGTCAATCCAAGAAATCCCACCCGAATTGATTGTATTTGATTTTGAAACGCAATATTGTTTAAAACAGAATGATTCTTTCTACACCCAATCTGTTTCTGGGTGGTTTGATATCCTAAGAAATTTGTAAAAATATGTTCAACATATTTTTATTTAACCAACCAGAAAAAAAATCATCTACAAATGGAACACAATCCTTCTTGGGTTGATTGTTTCTTTTTCGAGTGCTGCCAGCGCATAACTTGCCCTAGAAACAACGGGATCATACAATGAGGGTCTCCCAAATGCATTCTGTATATCTTTTCTTTTGGATTCAAAGGAAGGGTGAACAATATGGAAGGACACATTCTCCATATCCTTCTTGGTCGTCTTTTTTCTCTTGGGGAGCCGTTTGCGTATCTCTTCTGGCAGGTGGGCAAAACTATCATGGTTATCCTCGACTTCCCGAATCATTTCGAATGATGGTTCTGGCCACATTGGGATATCGTCTTTTCCACTGATCATCTGGGTCAAAAGGTAGAGCTGATCATTTGATACCTCTTGATTTGGGTAAATACACATGACAACATTTGCCAGAGCACGAATCATCTCGTCCTTTGAAACAGAAGGATTGGCTTGTCTGGCTTCCTCAAACAACTCGGAAGGGACAAACTTTTTCTGCTGAAAAATATAAACCAATGGGTGAACAGCTTTCCATAGTTCATCAATGACTGTTTCACCGATTGTCTTGGTTGCCTCGATATAAGAAGAAAACCCAACTGGCATTCTGGTTTTAGGAACCTTGACCCCCTTGCTGATCTTGTCTAGTTTTGAATAGAAACACTTAACAAAGATTTCTAATGATTTCTGTTGCAGGCGTCTCCCAACAATCGACTTCATAATGCCCAGAGACCTCACCATATCGTGAAGGAAAGAGTATAGGTGGATTGATTTTTCAAAATGCCTATCACCAGAGGGAATAACAGACACGACCCATTTCATGAGCTGAAGATCAAGTGGATCGACTCCTACATCATTCCATAACTTATCATCCTCCCTGATGGGGGTTTTTGTGGCTCTGGAGTAAAGGACAATTTCTGTGGCCTGTGGGTATTGTTGTAATTTGGCCATGATTCCTTGCCTGGTGTATTCTTCTTTCTTGGCACTAATCAGGTTGTTCAAAATGGTTTGTAATTGGGGATTCATCCCCGTCATCATTTCCCCATTTTCAAAAAGATACTGGTACGCCTCTTTCTGGGTGAGCGATCCATAAAAGATGAATAAACGATAGAAAATATATTGGTACAGATCGTGAAAAATCTTGTCATCAATCCTGAGATCAACCATGGCCATAGGATCAAGGATTGTGCCCCTAATGTCCAGAGAGGGTTTGGATACTATTTTACAGGGTATAAAATGAATGGCATTCTCAATCTCTTCTGTTGTCAAACGGAATGATTCCAGCAGCATTACCCGACGCACCCCTTCATCGTCAAGTTGGAATTTTTGCTGGAAGAATAAATGATATAATTTATCGGTAATGTCATTGTATTCTTCTTCATTGAAACTTTTCATTTCTCTTGTCATGACAATGGTCCTGAGTTCTGGGGCAACGTGTGGGTATGATTTTTCGATAACTTGGAAAATAAAGGAAGCAAACAATATTTCCCTGATTTTCTGCCCGATCCTGTCATTCAACTCGATCGCATACTCTTTCCTGACAAATCCGGCCAGATTTTGTGGGTACATTATTTCCTTCTCGATAAGGTGATAGTAAGGGATTGTTTTTGATATAAATTTATACCAGAAATCGACATAAATCATCTGCCTTTGTTTTGAATCAATGGATCTTCCAAACAATTCGGGAGACACCCTACACTCCAATAAGATTGTATCCACCGATTTGTTCAGGAACACCCTGATGTCCATTCCATTCCTCATCATCCCTACCAAGTGTTCGGTCGCCTTGTAAATTTTGAAAATGGAAAGAGGGTCAATCCTTGAATAAATGTCCTTTGGATCGTGGAAAGGATCCGTCATTGGGGCATCATAAGAATAGAGGAAATCTGCCCTGGCTCCAACATCCCTCATATCATCAAGCCGTGAATTCACACTGGTCGCAATCCAGCGCACACGATCATTTGTGTAAATAGGCACGACTTCTTCAGGATTATAGCCACCTTCTTCTCTTTCTTCATTTTCATCATCCTCATCCCCATCATCAACAAAATAATCAATAATCTCGTCCTCTGCTTCCACATTTTTTTCTTTTTTTGTTTTTCCTGTCATGATTGTCTTGTACGTCTTGTTGTTTTTTAATGGCTTAATATTTTGGTATTCTGGGTGAGATTTCCAGAAAATATACTCCATTGGACCCGATAGGTCGGGTAATTTATCCAGCACATACTTCATCCTCAAGATGCTGTGCCCAATCATATTATAACCATACAGCATGTTTTCAACCTCATTCAAACCAACCACCGTGTGGAATGGTTCCGCACTGGTTTTGTAGATAAAATCATCGTTGTTTTTGATAAGGGACCTTGTCAAAGATCCAAGTGTTTTCTTGTCGTCGCCCATTTGTTCGATAGAACGACACTTCTTCTCGTTGAACTTGTTGCAGGCATCATACACCACCTTCATGTATTGTTCTTGATCGTAATAGTTGAAAACATTCCGGATCTTGTCGGCAGGGTAGGATAAAAGAACATCTCGATTCGAATCCTTGAGCAACGATGAAAGAACGTAATGCTCGATCGTGGCGTACTTTCGGTTCTCGATCTTGATTGGGAGAATGGTATTTTTCAATATCATTGTAAATTGTGGGTCCATCTGTTTATCATATAGTAAGAAAAGATAGATCGTTAAATTTTTCATTTTTTAAATAAAATTTTATAAATGATTTAAGAGTTTCTTTTTCTTCACTAATAAAGAATGAGTGGGATATTATTTCTGGGAAGTGATGATTTCTGCGTGCGAGCTGGTGAAAAGGGCAACATGTTGTGTCTATCTGGATGGAAAGGTCTAACATTAGTCATGTTTTACTCCAAGGAATGTCAATTTTGTCATAAGCTCATAAATAAATTCAAGCAGTTGCCAACCATTGTAAATGGCTGTAAATTTGCCATGTGCTGTATCAATCGACATTTTGACATTATTGAGAAATCCAAAAACACAATCGCGCCGATCGAGTATGTCCCCGATGTCATCCTCTATGTCGATGGGGCACCATATATCCGGTACGATGGGCCCCACGAGGTGGAAGATATTAAATCTTTCATCTTTAATGTGTACGAACGCCTCCAGAAAACATGTTTTTCTGGAAATAAACAACAACAGATTCCACAACAACAATATACCCAACAACCCCCTCAACAACAAATGATGCAACAAGCACCTTCTTCACACGATCAGGTGCGCCGACAACAACAAATGATGCAGCAACAGCAGCAGCAACAACCCAATTACAACATCAACCAACAGCAACAAAACTCCATCCCCGCCTACACAATTGGGCAGCCCTTGTGTGGTCAAAAACGCCAGGATCGTTGTTATCTTGAATTCAAAACTGCCTACCCCAGCCGGAACAATTAGAAAATGATTTAAGGATGACGAATTCCAATAAAAAATGAAGGAAGAAGTTATAAAATGGATTGATATTATTAAAATACCAGATCCAGAAACAACATTAACCATATTTTTACACATAATTGTTCATTTCTGGAGGGCTGAGAACAATCAAGAGTATTACAATTCGCATTTTTTTCCTCAAAATGTAGAAGATGTCTATTTGAGGATTGATCACCAGATGCACAAAAAATCCAGGTACCATTTGTACGAGGTGAATAATAATGATTTTATCGGTGTGTGGGATGATACCCCCTATCATATTGATTTAAGGAAAACCCCTGATCAGAATGAGTTGTTCTATCTGGACCACAATGATTATCGCCACGATTTCCAATTATTCTTGAGGTCTTTCTTGAAGAACATCAAGAATTACACGAAATACTACCCATCGCTTGATCGATTGCACAAGATCCTGGCACATTCTCCATTGCTCCAATGGAAATGCCCTGTGTGCCGTTTGTATAATGAGTGGTCAAGGGAATTCATCGAGACGTTTTTGCTCGAAAAAAATGTCTCAATTGCCCCCTCGTCGCTATTATACTTATTGACTTATAAAAACAAAAAGATTGGAGAACCCATCCCCAATGAATTAACGAACCAATTTGTTTCTTTAAATGAACTTTTAATATCGGCATTGCGCCGATTTTTTATTAATTTTGAAAAAATATACGAACAGACAAGTGTGGAGCCATTGGTGATTCTGGACCAATTGATAACAATCTTGGAAAAATATGTTTCTGCCTACACCATTGACCAAATCCACGAATTCGAACACCAATGCGCACGGGAAATGAAGAATTACATGTATGAAAAATTCAAATTCTTGCGCACAAAAGAAATCCAGATCAACCATTTTCCACGAGACATGATGATCATCCGTGATATCTTTGCCATGATAATGGGGATCTGGGCAACTTCTTCACACCACACACCAGATGCTTCTCCTGGTATTATCATGTTGTTATACAACATGTTGTTTCAGGATAGGGCTCTCTCCAAAAACCTCAACACATTAAATCCATTGGTTGTTTTTCATTCGATAAATACAAATGTGCCCATGATACGGCACATGACACCAAAAGAAATAAATGTGTTTACAGATTATCACCCCTTGCTGCGCCAGAATATTTTTCAATAGTTTTTTTATTGGATAGTTTTCAAAATATATATTTTGAAAAACACAATTTGTTTTTTTTAATTTAAAAAATTTTGTACATGCTATTCAGGTAGGTTATGGCACTCCCCACCTCCACATCTGACAAGGGTCTGTTATAAGCAATGACCTCACCAATATACCCTAAAAATTGTGTCTTATTATCACCTCTGCTCCCAACATAAAAATAGATGGAATTATCCCCATAGAAAGGAACATTGTTTTGGGATAAAATGGATGCCTTGCCATTCAACCACTCTGAAATGGTTGATGTTTTGTTGGCATTGACTGTAATCCTGAACGCAAACAAGTAATTCGTGTTTAAGGAAAGTTTTTTGAGGTCTGTTGATGATGTTATAATGGTGTAATTTTTAGCGCTCCCATCCCCAATATAACGGATATTATTGTATATATCAAAAGGCGCAGGGTTTTGATCACAACGAGAGACAAGACCAATATATGGGATATTGTTTGCGGTAGGCCTGAATACGACAAACACGGTCAAACCTGTAGGACTGTCTTTGCTGGGCAACTGTATTCGGTAGCGAGCATTCCCAGATGCCAGATTAAGACCTGGTAATCCATTGAATATTGTCGCATTATAAGCGTTTGATAGTAGTTTTCCAGAGTTAATGGCCACACTGCTGGCATTGGGGGCGCTATTTTTCCATTGTGTATAGGTTGTGGCACCCACCATGGTTTTCGCGTTCAGCCACAGGTTCATACCCAAGAAGGGAAGTGGAGAAACAGTAGTGGTCATGTAAACGGGTGATTTTACTACTTGTTGTGATGTGACTGTTGTGAGCGACATGAAAGAATTTGTCGCGGTTGTTTCTGATTTGGGGAAAAAGAAAATCATGATGCCATCCATACCGTCCCCCCCAGGATTGTCCCCAATCGCACCCCCACCCGCTGCCCCATAACGGAACGCACTCTGTCCTATGGCATGGTCATAATCACTACCGCCTTTTCCATTGCCCGCCCCTCCAGAAGAATTGGGGTCCACACAAAAACCACCCCCACCACCCCCACCATAATAAGAACTAATCTGGTTTGTCAATTCGGCAGGAATATTGGTGAAAGGCACCTTGAAAGTGGCGGAATCCTGACCGACGGTCCCCAATCCTCTTCCGCCCCTTTGGTCCAAGTAGCCACCCACACCTCCTTTTCCTCCCTGGCCTGTGATATTCTGTGCAACCGATCCTGCCTGGATATTAGAAATATACGCGGTGTTGGCTGTATAGGAAGACGACAAGGAGAGTGTGTTTGCTCCACCCGCTCCACCCCGACACACGATATAATTGGTGGCACCAACACTCAGACGGGTGTCTCCACCATTTCCACCTGCTGTTTTTGCGGCTCCACTGATCCCTTTCTGTCCGATGACAACATCATATTGGATCCCTTGTTTTGTATTCATTGTGAACATGATGTTGGCACCCCCTTCTCCACCATTGGCACCAAGAATGCGCAGACGCCGGAATTGGTCCACAATCACGGAGTCGCCACCGGCACCTCCGCCTCCACCTGCCACGGCGATGCCGCTGACTTGGATTGGCTTATTGAACCGGATGGTCCCATTGCCAGTGAACACTACAATATAATAAGAATCTGATTCATATTGTTGGAACGCACCCGACGCAGAATATAACGGAACGAAGGCTGGTTGCTCTGCCTGCAATTGCCGCTGTGGTTGTGAAGGGGAGGGTGAAGCAGAAGGCATGACAATCGCCGGTGGGGTCTGGATGGGTTGGACGACAGGGAGTGTCTGGGATTGGATCTCTGCCATATTGGGTTCCTGTTGTGGCACATTGATAATAGGAGGTGGGGATAGTATGACATTGGCGGGGGGTGCGGACTGTACTTGCAAGACAGGAGGCAATGGGATCACAGGGTTTGTCTGCATCGCATTTTCCGGTGCAAATGTTTTTTCTTCTGTAAAGGCTGCTGGCAATGCGTTGGAAGAAGCCGACGACGAGGAAGAAGGGATGGCCAATGGGTTCGGTGTCTCCACCACAATATTGGATGATGTAGGTAGGGTATACGCATAGTCTCTTGATGTGGCAACGTTCCCCGTCCCACATTGGGAATGTACAGAAATTTGGTACATCCTGGAAAGCGGTTTGTTGTTCTTCAGGACATCGGCGGCCTTGATGGTGATTGTTTCTGACGTCTTTTTGTTTTTGATCACCATGTCCACCAAACCCATGGGTTCCCGGTAAAAAAGATAGATATTGTGTATGCCAGGGATCAGCGCGACATCTTTCAAGAGAAAAAATGACTGGATATAATACCTTTCCGCACCAGATCCCTGCTGCAGACTCCAACAAATAGGTTCCGGCATGGAATCAAAAATATAATGACCCGAATCCGAATTGCCTGAAGGGGCCAGAATGCGCATAATGACATCATAAACACCACCTTGAACATTAAATTCAAAATTCAGGGTGGCTTGGACATCATTCAGAAGGACGACCGATTCATTGGGTGGGAGGACATTAGGGCTCTTGTTAAAAAACTTGATCCAGTCGTCCCTTCCCTTGGACTTGCTGACCAAGTTTATCTGGTTCAGTTTCTCCGAGAGTGGCGCACTCCCATTCAATACGATAAATTTTTGCAGTATTGGCGTACTCATTGTTTATTTCTTTATAATTCCGGATGTTTTTATTATAATAAATTTTTATTATAATTTTGTTTCTTTTAAAATATTTATTTCTTAAAAGTCATCTGTGGAAATATCGGGGATGTCGTCCGGTTGTATGGAGGGTCCCCGCATTTTCCTCTTGTTGAGCGGATTGGGTTGTGGGCGAGTAAAACTGTTCATCGCAGACATGATGTTGGATCCCGTCTTTTTCATAATCATCTTGGCAATGATAAAGATGGCCGCATTACCCAGCACCATCAACAACAGACGCACCTCGACTGGCCATTGAGAACCACCTGGCACATACGACTGTTCGCCCAATTCAATCAATAGCCTCTCATACTGGTTCATATTGAGGATTTGTTGTTGGGTGAAACCCTGCATATCAAACTTGAAAAGATACCCAAGCACAAATTCCAATACCATGAAACCACCAATCAAAAGTTGTTTATAATTTTCCACACAAGAATCAAGGGAAACACGCCTAAGTGTGCTCTCGTAGGAGCGTGTCATTTGCTTCAAATCAGAATGAACATTGAATTCGGGAACATCTGTCTTGTATGCTTTTTTCAATAATTCAAACTTGAACAATAATTCTCGTTTCATCTCGTCCTCTTCATCTTCGGTCGCATAGATACGATCCAGATTCGGGACGGATTGACGATTTTGGATCTCTCCTTGTCGCTCAAGATCGGATAATTTTGGCGGAAGGGCTTCATTCAAGATTTTAGCATACTGTTGGCTTTTAGAGGGTGGCTGTGGTGCCGATGGTTGTTGGGTTAGTATTCCATCATCCTCGTCATCCTCGTCATCCTCGTCCTCCGTTTCATCGTCTGTAGAAGAAGTATAAGACACAGATGACGCTTTCTCATCATTCATGAATTGTGGTGTTGTTTGTGGTTGAACACTGGTTTCTTGATGGGCGATCTTGATTGAACTATTTCCTGAAACCACACTTGAAATGTCCGTGCTTCCATCGTCGCTTTCTTCTTCAATATCCGACATGACATTATAGCTTTTTTCCTCTTTTTGCCCCCCAAAAAAAGAAATTTCAGAAACAGTATCATCTGGGTCGTATTCTTTATTTACCATGCTCTGTTTAATCTTGTCCTTGTTTTCAATCAATTCAAGGTATAACCTTGGCATCTTGGGCAAGTTTCTGGAATCTTGATTTGTGGATTTAATATCAGGATTAGACACTTTTGTTACTTTGATAGAATTCAGGTTTTCCATTTTACAATCTAATAATTTTGTTTTTAAACCATATTATTATTTATTTGTTAGTTTTCGACAACAACATCAGCGGGTGTCATACCCAATTTCTCAAGGACAAGGTTGATAATATAAGAATCATCGTACGACCATTGACTGTATTCTTCGTCATTGATAAAGACATTGACAATGTCAATCAGTATATTAGCAGCATCGTATTTCTGCACATTCACCGTGCAGTTTGTCGCATTCAATTGGAAATTGATAATATTCATTTTTATCTTGACACACGATCTTACAACATCGGTCGGCTGGATATCAATATAGTCGTCCATTTTATTTTAAAAAAATTTATTTTTTAAATTATTTTAAATTATTTTATTCTACCGTAACGACTTTGGCCAGATTTTTTGGATAATCTGGGTTGATGCCCTTGGCAAGGGATAATTCGAGGGCCAAGATCTGCAGGACCATATTGGCCTCCAGATAAGAAAAATAATGGTAGGGAATATTGATGTAGTGTGGGCATTCGTGGATGTTTTCATAACTGATGACAATGATGGGAGCGTGGCGGGCCTTGATTTCTTGGTAGGAATTTTCGAGTTTATTGCGTTCATGGGGGACATTGGAAAGTATGATGACAAGCATATTCTCATCCAAGAGGGCAAATGGGCCGTGTTTGAGTGATGAACTGGAATACGCCTCGGCGTGGATATAACTGATTTCCTTAATCTTGAGGGCAGATTCCATCGCAATATGGTAATCAAATGATTTTCCCACGATAAAAATATTGGAAAATTGGGAGACATATTGGCACAATGCCTCCTTGACATTTTGAAAATATCGTTCGAGATTGTGTTCGACAATAAGGGGGAGATTCCTTATAATCTGCAAATGAGAATTGATTGTATAACAAGAAGAAAAGAAACAGGCAATCATGTAGAGTGTAATGACCTGGGTTGTGAATGATTTTGTCGATGCCACTCCCCGTTCTTTTCCACTGTTTGTGTATAACCCCCCATCGACTGTCCTGGCAATGACAGAATCTACCACATTGATGACACCCAATACCAGAAAATCTGGTTTGGCTTGCCTGAATTTTCTGATGGAAAGGAGCAGGTCCATTGTTTCTCCCGATTGGGATACGACAATGAGGGTGGTGGTTCCAGATTTTGGGATGTATGAAACATCAAATTCAGACCCATCGCACACCTGGACGGTCTGGATCTTGTTCTTCATGGCCCGAAAATATTGAGAGACCAGCAAACACGAGTGGTAGGAAGTTCCACACCCAAGCAGTATAAGGTGATCGGTATTGTCAATTTTTTTCTTATTCTCCATCAGGCCACCCAGATTAACATTGCTGTTGTTGGGGAGGATACGAGAACCATTCTTGATACACCGACGGATGGCCGAAGGCTGTTCCATGATTTCCTTCTCTGTCCATGTTTCGTAATTGCCCTTGTCGTCGCAACTTGTGGCGATATTTTCTAGAAACACAACATCACGATGCACATCACTTATCCTTGTGATGGGTTTGATCTTGTCGTCCTGTAAAATAATGAGGTCGTGGTCTTCAATTGGCATGTACATCTGGACACTTTTGTTCAGTGCGCCTTTTTCCGAAACAATCATGACACCCTTGTCATAAATCCCCACCACCAATGGGCTCCCATAACGAACACAAAAAAGATTCTCTGGTAATAATTTACACTGGATGACCAACCCATAAGTTCCCTGGAGCAGGGGTAATGTAGAACATACAGAATGGATGACCCTGTCCATAATTGGCATTGTATCACATTGTTCCAGGAATTTTGATGAGATGATATTGACAATGACTTCTGAATCGGTGCTGGATTGGAAACAAATCTCGTGTTTCTTGACAAGTTCTTCTTTCAATTCTTTAAAGTTCTCAATAATACCATTATGGACAAGTGAAAAAATGTTTTGGAAACAAACATGAGGATGGGCATTCTCTTTTGTGATGTTCCCGTGTGTCGCCCATCTGCTGTGCGCAATCCCATTGTGATATTTTTTGGTGCTATCAACACGAGACAACAATTCTGTAATGTCGTCCTTGTGATGGCACACATCCTTGTAAACATAAAATTCGTGATTGTTGATCAAGCTCATACCAATCGAATCATACCCCCTATTTTGTAATTCAAAAAGTCCTTTCATAAGGGTGTCTGTCATATCTTCATCATTAGAAATAACCCCTACAATTCCACACATTGAAAAACCCTTTGTAATACAAAAATATTTTAAAAATAATTATAAAATCCAAATGGATTTTACAATTTTTTGTTTTAACAATGAAAAAATATATTCTTGTTTTTTAGTTTAGAATTGCTGTTCGTAATTGTTCTGGATCTTGTTCATGAGTTTCCTGAGACGGCTGATGGCGTGGATAATATTATCACGATGACCCCATATCTCAATCTTGTTCTGGACGGAAAGATAGTAAATGTAGTAGCACCCAGTCTCGGCTGTGATACGGATGAAATTATGCCCCTTGTGCCCAATCAATAGGCCAATCTTGTCTTGGAACCAAAGGGGGACGTGAATGTCATACTTGATGACCTCAGGGTGGAGCTTGGGGGGAGAATACCAACGATGGATCGGCTCCCACATCATTTGCCATTGGGCTACCTCCTCGTCATACTGCCAGTAGTAGCCGGGATACTCTTGGATAATCTGTGTCATTGTCATGGTATCGATTGTTGTTCTGTGGATCAATCAAAATAAAGTTGTTGGTGAGTGTCAATGCTATAATGTTGTGTCTTTTATCAAACCAAAATCAATTTTGACAACGAGTACGGTTTTGTTGTTCTTCAATGTCAAGAAATAATTATTATGTAGACAAAATAAAATTGAAACTCAAGATTGTTGTTTCAATTTGTAAACAAATGATTATTCAGTCCGTAGAACAAACAAAAGAATGGAGGATGAACCAACCCTGGTACGCGAATGGCAAACAGAATGAATGTGAATTATTCCAGCACCAATGTATCCGCCAGATTACCGGGCACGATCCGCACACCAAAACAAACCTTCGGTTGAACCTCCAGACCAAAGAAATGAAACGCCTAAAATCCCCCCTCCTTGAAGACGACGGGTTTGAATACACAGAAGATTTTGATGGGTACTTGTTGCTCCAAGAGTTCATGTTCTACTTCAACCTCAAGTTTATCTGCCATACGGGGGGTTCACAAAATCGTTCGTTGCGTGAGACCTACCATTTCATCCAGGCACAGATGGAACACCTGATCCAGTTCCCAAACCCCAACATATACTTTGTCAACATCCTGGATGGCAATGGCAGTCATCGCTACATGTCCAAGTTTCACCATTTAGTTGGGAAACAAAAATTCCAGAGTGTCCGGCCACAGGTTTTTGTGGGGGATATGTTTGGATTCCAGGGTTTTTGGCAAAATTTTTTATCCCAACAACAAAAAAAAAACGCCATGGAGAAAAAAAAAAGCCTGGGCCAATTCTACACCACCAATTACGAGTATATCCTACAGGGCCTCGTCATCCCCGACAATATCAACCACATCATCGAACCCTTCACAGGGGCTGGGGATCTTTTGCGTTTCATCCCCGATCATTCTCGTTATGTGTGCGAATGCTACGATATTGACCCACAGACCCCCGATACCATCCAACAGGACACATTGCTCCATCCACCCTGCTACACCAATAAATTCATCATCACCAATCCACCTTATCTGGCAAGGAACAAAAGCCCAGACAAGACCCTTTTTGACAAGCACAAGGTGAATGACCTTTACAAGTGCCTCATCAAGGAACTGACAATGGAGAACAACAGGGCATTAGGGGGTATCCTTATTATCCCCATTAATTTCTGGTGTTCCAAAAGAGAAAATGACCTCCAGTTGCGGAAAAAGTTCCTTGGCATTTACACAATCACCCGCCTCAATATTTTCGAAGAACCTGTTTTCAGGGATACGGATTATTCTGTTTGTTCTTTCCAATTTGCGTTAAAGACAACTCAAGACAATACAAGCATCCCAACCACCATTTTTCCAGAAAAGAGAGAAATGAATGTGCTATTGAACGAGACAAATTCCTACATGGTGGGGGGAGAGATTTTCAACCTGCCCCGGACCCACCAATACACAATAACACGCAGGACCCGCCTGAATACGGACAAGCCACACACCAATATCCTCCTCAAATGCATTGATGATGACAACCCCATCCAGCTGATGGTTGTGCCCGATGATAAAATATATACCGATGAAACACCGAACCTGACGGCACGATCGTATGCGACACTTGTCATTGAACCTTCCATTCCAGAAGACCAGCAAAAATGGCTGGTGGATCGTTTCAACCGGTTCCTGGAAAAATACAGAGAGGATTACAACTCCATGTTCCTGACAGCTTATCGGGAGTATAAACGGAAACGGATTTCATTTGACCTTGCCTACCATATTGTGGGGCATTTGTTGGAGACCAATTAATTCACAATTCTATTTAAGGTAGGTTAGGAATAATGCTGCCATTCTTCTTATTTTTTAATATATCATGCTCTTAAGTCAAACAAGTAAGAAGAATTTTGTTTGTAAAATATAATTAAAAAATTATTTAATAAAAGTTATAAAACAAGATAAAAATGAGCGCAGGAGGATTAAGTTATAATTGTTTGAAAAGTTCCGCCAAAGTGACGTTGCCAAGCGTCGAAATGTGGGGAACAAATATGAACATATTAAAAGATCCACCCAAAGGAATCCACACAAGGCGTATCGACAAGGTGGGGCAGAGCCAGACAGTTTTATTGGCACAAGATGAATCTGGGGATAGGATAGGCGAATACGTACAGCCATACGCCAGAGGGGTGAATCCCATGGTGGCTGTCAGTTTCGACAATTATTCCAATAATGGTGGGAGGGGCAGTCCTTTCCAGAACACCAAGGCCGTTTCGCTCCCCTACAAGGTCCAGACCGTCAGGCCCCCCATCCAGCGCCAGGAGGATCTCTTGCCATTGAGCAGATTGCCGCGCACGTGGTTTTATTCCTATTCAAACCCAAGTTTTCCGGACGTTGTCCAGGCGACCCAGTGCAACGAAACAAGGAGGACCGTCCACGATGAAATCCTCCACCCCCAGGCGACATCCACAAAAACGGTCAACGCTGTTGGTAATGTGCCAAGGGATGCCGCTTCCCGTACCATCCACCAGGCAATCCCCCATATGCAAACCGATACCAACCTCTCCCTCCCCCAACAGACCTACATGTCGGACCATTATGATACGGGTGCTGAAAAAAGGAGCATCAATCCGGACAAGACATCAGTGGTGGCCATCACCAACAAGACATCTGGGGATCTTTCCAGGCAGAGCGAGTTTGATTCCTTGTCCGCAGGAAAGATTGGACAGATCATCAATATTGATATGGGCACAAACAAATCCTCTTCCATGAGATCCGATCAGGTTTCAGATTACCTTGTCAAGGACCCCAAACAGATCCAGTGGAACAAACGGGTGTATGAGGCATTCACACAAAAAACCCTCAACAAATCAAACAACATTGGGGACACGATTGACACAAACAAGTTCATCAACAAGGAGAAATACCTGTGTATCGCCAAGACCAACAAATCAACGAGAGAGAATTTTGTGAATCCCATGGAAAATGCGGATGTTTCCACCATCCCCACAAAAGATTACCTTTACAATAATGTCAAGACCCAGGCAACCTCCATCTTCCAGATGCCACAACTACAAGAAAAGAACACCCCAAGTGCCCTGAAGGACACCCTCCACAGCAACGTCAGGACCCAGAGAACCTTTATCGAGATGAACAACACAGAAAACAATGGTGTCATGACCCATTCCGTCCAGGAATCCCTCCTTCCCAGTGCGGACACCACCAAATCTTACATTGCGTCAAAGAACGCCTATGAGAACAGTGTTTTCGAGATCCACAATGGAAAACGAACCCCAATCCATTCTATGCAGACCAACACACAAACCCCCTACAGCATGCCCCTCATGCCCGAAACAATCCTCGAACAGAAACGAGTGCACCCCCTGATGGAAGCCAGCACAACACAATTTGACCCTGCCCAGATTGAAGCCACCCGTGATGCCTACCACATCCAGTCCAGAAATGGCGACAAGAAAATCCACCCCTCCCTCCAGAAGGGCGGATTCGAGGGACAAGGGAACGCCGTTCCTGTTTTTAACCAGTATGAAAACTATAATTATTCCATTTCTGACCCCCAGAGACAGGACCTCCGCCAGCGCACCATGTCCATCAGGGAAGGGCGTTATGAATCACTCCCAGTATTTTCTTGATGAGTTTTTTGTTTGGAAAAGAACAAATAAATTGTAGTTTATTTGTTTACGGAAAACAACAAAGATATTTTTGAATGTAGGTATAAATTTTTCTGTGATTTTCGATCCTTTTTTCCATTTTGGAAATGGTGTTGTAGATTTCAAGGAAGGATGGACGATTTTTTGGAAAAAGCTGGGTGCACTGGCAAAAGAGTTTGTATATATCGTGTTTGTATTTTATTTTCATTGTGGTCTTCATTCTGGAGACACGATCGGGAGGATTGCTCGTGTAAAGAACATACAATAAAACACCAAACGAATAAACATCACATGCTTTTCCAAAACGCCCATGGAACATGACTTCGGGGGCGATATAACCCGTTGTCCCACAGGGGTCTCCTTTCACAATTACTTTATTCGATGGGTCCATCTGGATTGAAAACCCAAAATCAATCAGCTTGACATTACAAGTTTCCGGATCAATCATGATGTTGTCCGGTTTCATATCACAATAAAGAATGTTTTTGGAATGAATAAAAACCATGGTCGATGCGATTTGCCTACAAATAAGGAGCATATTTGAATAGCTTACATCATAATAAGAAATGAGATCGGTGAGTGTTATCCCTTTGGCGTGGTCCATGACAATAATCATTTTGGTGGAAGAAATCGTGTAGCCATAAAGTTTCACAATGCCACTATTCCCCTGAAGGGAATGGAGGATTGTCAGCTCATTGATAAACATCTGGATGCTGATCCCGTGTTTCATAATCTTGTAAACAACATCATTACCCTGGTATTTAGAAGCAAATACACGTCCAAATTTTCCACTGCCAAGGTAATTTGACGTTGTAGAAAGATCTTTCTCTTTGATCTGGGTTATTGAATTCATTTAATGAAAGGAATAAGAAAAGTTAAATCATTTTCATAAAAATGATTTTGGAATTCAATACAATCAATAATAAAAAACAAGTAAATATGGAAAACAAAAAGAACGAGTGTCTGGTTTGTCGTGAAAAATATTCTTTGCGCGTGAGGAAACCCATCGATTGCCCCTATTGTCAATTCACCTGTTGTATGAGTTGTTTCAAACAATACCTTTTATCGATTGCGTCAGATCCTGCCTGTATGTCTTGCAAAGTACAGTTCAGTTATGATTTTATCATTGAAAATTTACCACCCACATTCTGGCATCGGGAGTACAAGGATTTCCGTAAGAATCTGCTCTTGTCGAAGGAAGAATCCATGTTGCCAGAAACACAAAATTGTATTGTGAGGATCAAACGGAAGGATGAGTTCTATAAGAACATGAAGGCATTCAAGACAGAAATGGACAAAATGTACCAATATTATTGTAAAATGATTGGCCGTATGAACCAGATGAGCGAGTTGGTGCAACAAGAAAGGATTGGGAGGATTGAGATCCCGGACGATCACCCTTATTTTATTTATTTTAATGACGATAATACACCAATGAGGAATGAAAAGGGTGAATTGTTGTGTTTGATGGATGATATTGATGAGAGTGTTGCCAACAAAAAGATTCGAAACCGAGGGAATCCCAATTGGGTCCATTCGTGCCCTAAAGAAGAATGTCGTGGGTACCTAAAGGGAGACCAAACAATATGTTCGATATGTAGCACCAGGGTGTGCAAAGATTGTATCCAGATTACAGAAGAAGAAGAAAAACACGAATGCCGGAAAGAAGATGTTGAAACAGTCGAAATGCTGAAACAAAACACGAAACCTTGTCCAAATTGTTCGATGCCCATTTATAAAATATCGGGGTGCGACCAGATGTGGTGCACCCAGTGTAGGACCCCCTTTTCGTGGCGCACGGGCCAGAAGATAAACCAGAGGATCCATAACCCCCATTATTACGAATGGATGCAGAGGCACCAGGGCGACGATATGCCACGAGAACTTATGGACATCCCGTGTGGTGGATTGCCCTCTATCCGCACACTGCGACAATTCCCTCCAAAATATCAAGAATTCGTATATTCTCTTCATCAAAACATCCTTCATTTTGAGCATGTTGTTATGCCTCGTTATCAAGACACACAATTTAACGAAATGTGTAAATCCTTGAGGATCTCGTATCTCCTTAACGCAATTTCCAGAGACGACTGGCGAAATGAGATTTACCGACAGGAAAAGGCATCCCAAAAAAACCAACAATACCTCCAGATTGCGCAGACATTCGTTGCCGTGTCGTCTGAATGGTTGCGCCGAATGGTGGTTGAATTACCCCCTGATTTTGAAGAAGAAGTCAAAAACACAATTGAATTTTTCAACTATATCAACAACCAGATAAAGATCCTCAACAATCGTTTCAAGTGCAATCTTGGGGTGCTCCCCGATTCCCTTTTACATAATGTCTTCATGTTATAAAATTGAAAACCGTCTAAAGACAAAAACCATTTAAATAAAATGTTTATCAAGAAATTTGAGGATTTAAAAGTTTCTACCAGGACGATTATTGCGTCAGCAAATATAGAATTTGATATTGAGACATTATTTAAAATGGTCCCATTGACCAAACATGTTTTTCTGTTTGGAGAAAAACAATACAGTGTTTACATTGACACGATACACTACAAGAACAGCATTAGGGAAAGGAACATGAAGGACATTATGATCAACACGGGGCATCAAAAGAGTTTCCGGAATGCGCTGAATGTTGTCATTATGCTTGATGATGTGAAGAAAATGAATTTCAAGGTGTCCAAGAATGGAAAATTCCAGATTACAGGATGTAAGGATATAGAACACGCCAAGATGTGTGTTTTTGCGTTTATTGAAATGATTGGGATGTACTGCCATGATGCCATCCACACCAACACATTTATTTCCATTTCTTTTGAGATTGTCATGACAAATGTTGATTGTGGGACTGGATACTGTATAAACCGACAATCCCTGGACAAGATTATCAATACTTCTACTCCTTACCATTCTCTGCTGGAGACCAGTTTTGGGTACACGGGTGTCAATATCAAGTTTCCGGTTGTCATGGACTGGTTCCACATGGAAATCCCCACAATGAATTGGATATTGAATAAACCCGATACACTGGATTTCAAGAAAGTGCCACTCGCCCAGGTGGCTCCTTCAAAAAAATTAAAGAAAAAATACAATACATTCTTGGTTTTCCACAGCGGGCAATTCATTATGAGTGGGATGTGCGAAGAAACCATGAAGGATGATTACTACCGATTTGTGAATATCCTGAATGATTATGAAAATAATATAAAAGAAATACTTGATACATAAAAAAAAAATCCAATAATAAAAGAGTTATGAAACGATATGCGGCAGAACCATTGATTATTGATGACAAGTATATTATCCTGAACAAGAAGCGTGATGTGGAGGCGGCTCGCGATTTCTTCAAGACGTGCGACAATGATGGGGCTCATTCTCTCGATCCACGACTGATTGACCCAGTCAGGAACATCCACATGGTGCTTGATCGTCCTCCATACCAACCAAGGAATGTTCAGCCATTACAGAATATGTACGGGGATTGTGAAGACCATATTGCCCCCAAGATTTACAACAATGGGTATGAGAGTATTTACCCCGGTGATATCCAGTATTATATTGACCCTTCTCAGGCATTGGTGTACGACAATCCAGAATACGCGCTCCAAGAGGCAGTGGTGCCTTTTGTTTTCCAGGATCCCATGGGCGCACTAAAACCACAATACGATCGTGTGCCACTTTTCAAGAACAACCAGAATATTTCGGACTATACATTCGATCAGGACCAGATTGGTTTCAGGGAGGACATGATCACACACCTTCAGAGGAAGATGAACCAAACCGATTACCAGATATTCGTGGGGCATTTCCTACAGGATCGTTAAAGAGTTTCTATATTTTTTACAAATCAATATAGAAAACATTTTGTATTTTTATGGCTCTTCCTCCAGTTCATCTTCCAAGTCATCTTCTTCTTCGTCGGAAGAGAGTTCATCGGCGGGAGTTTTCGTCATGTCATCCCTTTCATCCAGAATAATCGGCAGGATATACTTGAACTTGTATTGTTTGCATTTTTCAATATCCTTGCGCTTCAATGGTTGTATTACACCTTCACTCAAGACCCCAGTGACATTTTTGGTCTTGTCGTCAAAGATCAACCCGTCATATTCCCATTGCCCATTGTGGTTCCTCCGGATGATGATTTTCTTGACAACCTCCACAATCTTCTCCTTCTTTTCATCATTCAACCCCCCAATCAACCTCACGGCCATGTCGTGTTTGGTCCCCGAACAAGTCAGGTTCTTTTCTTTGCACAGACGCGCCAGTTCATTCCTGCTGTTCTTCCTTACAAGCGCATTCACTTCTGCGATTTTTGTTTCATTCATCCTTTATTTTCTTTTCATTTTTCCTTCTTCAAAATCATTTTTTTTTATAAAAGTTATGTTTTATAAAAAAATAAATTTATAATTGGACATATCTAGCGTTCGGACCATACTTTGACAAGAGGGAGATGAGGACATGGGTCCTCATTGTACATGGAAAAAGAATAACCCCATGGCATGTAATTATAGATTGTGCCAAATAAAGATGCTTTGTGGAGTAAATTGCGATTGTTCATGGTAAAAATACAACCAAGGATCCTTTCCACGGCATATCGTTTGACACGATTGGTTATATGAGGAACAATATTTGTGAGTTTGTAGGTATCCTCGATTTGTTTGAGAAAATCATATGTAATGACACACTGCCCACCAAAACAACCATACCATAAGTGTTTCTGGAAATAAAAATCAATCATCTCATCCTTGTTTTCCAGTTTGCCCAACAACCCTACTTCATCATCAATATTGTCCCATTCGTGTTGTGTGAAATGCCATAAGAAAATGACATCATCTGTCATGCTCTCAAAATCCACAAAGGAATTAAAAAATACGGAATCGTGTAGGACCACCGCTTTGTCAAACAACCTGTATTTAAGGAAATAGTAGTAAGGCAATATCTCACCCGCCCCCCTGAACCCAGAAGAAACAATAAAACAATTTTCTAAAACAATATCACTATCCGCCACAACTTGTTCTTTAATGCTGTTGTCATCAATAATCATGATGATATTATCTGGATAGTATTTGCGGATTGTCCTGTAAGAATGGTTCCAATACTTGTTTGTAGTAGGAGAATTTACATGGCGTGTCAAGATGAACCCCAACATTTTTATCCACAATGCTCCAAATGGTTAAATGTTTTATATTTATGGAATACAATTCGATACAATCTCCTTCTTGAATTGATTATAGAATTTATTCCTTTCATCGAGTTTCGCAGAACACGTGGCAATCATTATAATACCAATAACAAGGTGTGTATAAGCAGACAATAATATTTTTACAAACATGCTAGGCACAGGTGTGGGTGCGGGTGCTGCTGGAACAGGTGGTTTCACTTGTTGTTTTTTGGTGAAAGAACCATATATCCTGAACAATGATAAGGCAGAAAGAATAACCCCCGCGGTAATAAATATGATAAGAAAATTGTTTGGTGGCCCGCTAAAAACCTTTTTATATTGTTCCATCTTCTTGGGGTCAGGATGGTAATGTGGCTTGTTGTTTTCAAGCAGAATGAAATTGCATTTTGGGGGGAACATTGATGGGGAGATACTTGATGATTCACTAAACATCATTGGCATCTCGCTCGAGATCATTGGCATCTCACTAGGTGATTCGCTCGACATTTTTATTTTGTTTATAAATAAAAAATAATTAATTTAGTTTTTACATTTTTCTTTTCTCTTTTTTTCTTCAATGTGAATTACATAAGAACACACCCCAGTTATGATTAACCCAACAAAAAAAGCAATCCAAATCGTATTATCAATATCCTCTTTTTCCTTTCGCATGACAAAAATCATGATTCCAGAAAGAGTGGATATAATCAGGCCCAATACCAGAAAGAGGACCGCCCAGTAATACGCGGATGTCTGTTTGCATTCCTCTGTTTTTGATGGGGGGGGTGTTGAAGAAAGCATTGGTATTTCGCTTGATATCATGGGTATTTCGCTCGATATCATGGGTATTTCACTCGACATTTTTTTTGTTTATAAATAAAAAATAATTAATTTAATTTGCGCACGAAATCCGCATTGTTGATAAAATTGATTTTGGTGAGATAAATTCCAACAAAATATAGGGATTAGGGTCTAACTATTTTTTCCAATGTCCGACAGATTTACAATGGAATGCGCTATTTGTATTGAGAAATTCAACAAGAACACCCACAAGAAGATCCAGTGCCTCTACTGCCAGAATGAGACGTGCCACAAGTGCGTGGAGAAATACCTCATTGAGAACACTATCACCCCCCAGTGTATGAATTGCAAGAAGGAGTGGAATATGGAGTTCTTGAGGGGGTGTTTGTCCCGCGCTTTCATGGACAAGCAATACAAGGAACACCAGAAGGGGGCTCTCGTTGCCGAAGCCGAAGCCAATTTGGGTCAGTATCAGGAGCACGCCCAGCACCAGATTGAGACGGAGAAACTCCAGGATGTGTTGAATGAAGCCAAGCGCCGATTGGACGAGGCCACTCAATACTATAAGCAGTGCCAACAAACATTGTGGGCCCACACGGCAAGGCGTGCTGGGAACACAATCCAGGAACGCAGGGAATTCTTCATGGCATGCCCATCTCATGATTGTCGGGGGAAATTATCCTCAGCCTACAAGTGTGGGATGTGCGAGCACTTTTTCTGTCCAGATTGCCACAAGGACAAGGGACTGGATCGCAACACGGAGCATGAATGCCAACAGGACGATCTGGACACTGTCAGGTTGTTGAGGGACAACACCCGCCCTTGCCCCAAGTGCCACATGGGAATCTACAAGACACAGGGATGCGACCAGATGTGGTGTGTCCAATGCCATACCTGTTTTTCATGGTCTTCTGGGAAGATCCTCCATGGTGTGGTCCACAATCCCCATTTCTACGAATACCAACGCAGAGTGGGTAATGGCGTGGCCCCCCGTGTCCCTGGCGACATTCCTTGCGGTGGATTACCCACTTTTACCGAGATGACCAGGCGCAACAGGAATGCGAATTGTGGAACTCATGGTATTCTCGAGGATGTCAAGTGGCTGACGGACCTCCATCGCTACATTAACGAGATGACAGCGATGACCATGCCATCTATTTATACCAAGTTCAACAATCGTGAAGCATACAATCGGGACTATGGGGTCCAATACCTTAGGAACAAGATCACACGCGCCAAGTGGATTGATTCACTCTATAAATTCGTCCGCCAAGAGGAGAAATACCGTCGCTATTACCAGGTTCTGGAGACCCTGAGTGTCAATGTCGCAGAATTTCTTAGGCAGTATGTCCAAGGAGCAGACCCCGCTGTCATCCGCCATTCCTGCGAACAAGTATTCCAGTATGCCAACGAAGAATGCGCCAAGATGAAGAAGCAGTATAATATGTCCCTCCCCACACTGAAAGTAGATCAGCGCATCAACCATTAATAAAATAAATTAATAATAATTATATCTTTCAATAAACATACAATAAAAAAAAATTGTATGTTTATTGAAAAAATATAATTATTCAACAAATTTGTCTAATAATATCAAAATATTTGTAAACTATGGCTGAAAACTTCCTTCAAAACTATTGAAATAGATTGTATTACTGTCTTCAGTATAAGAAGATGAAGTGGGAACAGTGTAGTCGGCAGAGTACCGGACCGTATTGGAGATACGCAGCCCATCGATATAAGTGTTGTAGCCACCGTAATAATAACCAGTGGCTATCCCTGCGGCACCAAGATTGATATTTGTGAGGAGAGAACCGACATTGGTGGTAGTTCCAGATGACCCCACAAGCTTCCCATTACAAAAGAATTTGTATCCTGAATTGAGAGTATAACAGAGCGCAATATGGTTCCATACCTCAGTATTAGGATTTGAAATTGCTCCTCGGTTCACAACATCCCAAGATACGTTGCTGGTGCTGCCAACATACCAGATCAAATTATTTCCATTCTTTTCATAAGCAGAGTAAATAAGCATTGTTCCCGAAGAGGATGGTGCGCTACTGAATGTAATTGGTGCGATCTCGGTTGAACCTATACTACTCGGGTTTGGTAGGTACAAGAACCATTCTATAGTCCAACTACCAGACAAGTAGGTGCTGCCGGGAAAATTACTGATTACCAAACGATTGTCGGAAGTTCCTGGTAGGAAAATAGAATAATTTCCAATAACTTTCTGTGCGGTGGAAACCTCAACAGCACCAGTAGAAGTGTAAGTCAAATCCAGCGATGTTGTTGTTGGTGTCATGGTTGTCGTTGGTGTCATGGTTGTTGTTGGTGTCATGGTTGTCGTTGGTGTCATGGTTGTTGTTGGTGTCATGGTTGTTGTTGGTGTCATGGTTGTCGTTGGTGTCATGGTTGTTGTTGGTGTCATGGTTGTCGTTTCCGAAAACAGCATAGGCAACAATGTTGTGGTGTTAGGAAAATCAATTATAGACGTTGATTTTTCTTCTGTTGGTGTATTCTTGTTATATTTTAGGGCAAAAATAATAATGACGATGATCAGTATTAACACAAAAAGCCCCCCTAATATTTTCTTATTGAAAAATGTTTTTGTTGTCATGGTTTATTATAAAAAAAAAAATATGTGTGTATAAAATTGAAATTTATCTTTTGAGGTTTTATTTAATAATAAATCAAGCAATGGCACAAACGATTTCTTATGAAAAGATGGACCCCATCACACATATTCATAAGCGACCAGATATGTATTTGGGGACATTGGAACCCAAAGCCCACGATCCCGAATGGGTATTTGATGGAAAGAGCATGATACTCTTGAAAGACCCCATTTATTCTGATGGGTTATGGAGGATTTTTTTAGAACCCATTTCCAATGTGGTGGACAATGTGTGGAGGTCTCGTCAAGCCAATGTGGAATGCAAGAAAATCAAGGTGGATATTGACCCAGAGACCGCAGAGATTACAATCTGGAATGATGGGAGATTTATTCCAATTGAGATTAACGAACAGACCAAGATTTACAATCCCGAATTGATTTTTGGAAACCTGCTGACTTCTTCCAATTACAATGATGAAGAAGAACGCCTGTCATCGGGGAGGAATGGATTGGGTGTCAAGCTCACCAATGTTTTTTCCACCAGTTTCCATATCGAATGTGGAGACCCAGAAAAAGGCCTGGTGTATTCGCAGACCTGGAAGAACCACATGCGGGACGTCCAAAAACCCAAGATCAAGAACAAACAGAACACTGGGTACACGTGTGTCAAGTTCACACCCGATCTTTCTCTCTTCAAGATGGAGAAACTTGGTGGCACAATCATGGGGCTCTTTCGAAAAACGTGTGTCGATATGTCCATGCTGACCAACATTCCGGTCCTTTTGAACAAGGAAAAAATCAACATTTCTTCATTGAAGGAATACGCCACACTCTACCCACAAGCAGAAGGAAAACAATGTATCCACTGGAACAATAACGACATCCAGAAGAAAAAAAACGAAGAACTGGAAGTAGTAGTATGCCCATCCTTTGATGAAGAATACCACGAGATTGCTTTTGTCAATGGCATTTACAACAAGGAAGGGGGTGCCCACGTGGATGCTGTTTCTTCTGAATTCTTCAAGGCAATCCTTGCCAAGATCAACAAGGGCCGGACGACCAATACTTTTTCTGTCAAGGATGTCAAGCCCCAATTCACAATCTTTGTCCGGGCTTCCTTGATTAACCCATCATTTTCTAACCAGAACAAGACACGGCTCCAGTCCCCCGCACCCAAGGTCATTGTGGAACCTAAATTCATCCAGACAGTATGTTCCAAATGGGGGTTCATGGAGAAAATGAATGAATTGATACAGGCTCGAGAATTTATATCACTAAAAAAGACGGAAAAAAAGAGGGGTTACAAGAAGATTGAAGGGCTTGACAATGCCAACAAGGCGGGGGGGAAAGAAAGTAAGGAGTGCACATTGATTTTGTGTGAGGGGTTGAGCGCCAGAACCTACGCCGTAAAAGGGATTGCGAAAGGATGGGATGGGAAAAAAGGAAGGGATTATTTTGGGGTGTTTCCTCTGCGTGGAAAGGTCATGAATGCCAGGAATGCCACCACAAGCAGCATCTCTGCGAATAAAGAGATTACAAGCGTCATCCAGGCACTCAACCTAAAATACAAGATGGATTACACAAATGAAGAGAATTTCAACACCTTGTCGTATGGAAAAATAATGATCATAACGGATGCTGATGTGGATGGCCTCCATATTGCGTCCCTCATCATCAACATGTTCCACGTCCTATTTCCTTCTCTGTTCAAGAGAAAAGAGCCATTCTTGTATTCCATGATGACCCCGGTTGCCAAGATCTTTCCCAGTGCGGACCAGGCCCTGACATTCTATAATGATTTTGAATACCAAAAAGAACTAGAACGATTGACTGGTAGAAAGTTCCGCACAAAATACTACAAGGGGCTCGGTTCATCAAGCGATCAGGAAATCAAGGACACATTTGGAGAGAAGGTGGTTTCTTTCCAACTGGACGACAAGGCCGATAAAACCCTTCATATGGTCTTTTCAAAAACCACGGCGGACGACAGAAAAAAATGGATGGAAGATTACAATCCCGAAGCATACGAAACACCCGGCGATACTTATAATATTACAGATTTTGTGAATAACGAACATATCCGTTTCTCAATCGATGACTGTAAGCGCAACATCCCTAATCTGTGTGATGGTTTGAAATTGTCCCAACGAAAGATTCTTTACACGGTGTTTAAACGCAATTTGTCGCACAATGGGAAATCGATGAAGGTGGCACAGCTTGCGGGATCGGTCGCGGAATTGTCAAATTACCACCACGGCGAACAGTGTCTTTATGATACCATTGTCAAATTGGCACAAGAATTCGTGGGTAGTTTGAATAATATCCCTTTATTGTTCAGGGATGGCCAATTTGGGTCCAGGGCATCCCTTGGAAAGGATGCTGCGAATGGGCGTTATATCCACACAAAGATGGAGAGATGGACCCGGATATTGTTCCCAGAAATGGATGATGACCTATTGTCTTATACACTGGACGACGGTCTCAAGGTGGAACCCGATAACTACATCCCAATCCTGCCACTGATCCTTATCAATGGTGTCAAGGCAGGGATTGGTTCAGGGTGGTCCAGCAATATCGCCTCGCACAATCCAGTAGAACTTGTCCAGTGTGTCTATGACTGGCTTGATGACCAAGAAAATTTCAAGATGCCCGTCTTAAAACCCTATTTCCATGGATTTACCGGTGAAATCAAAAAGATTGCCCCCAACAAGTTTAAATGTATTGGGGTCATTACAGAAACAGAAGAAGATAAACCAAAAAGAAAAAAGACAGAAACCCACCGGATTACAGAAATCCCTATCGATTGTTCCATTGATAAATACAAGGAATTTCTTGAAACACTGATGGAAGAAAAGAAACTGAAATCTTTTAAGAACTATTCAAAACCCAACCAGCCCGAATTTCACATTACACCTGCCGACACATTCAAACCCACGATTGATAAACTGAACCTTTCGTCCGATATCAACATGACAAACATTGTCCTATTCAATGATGGAAAAATCAAAAAATACAATACACTTCGGGAGATTTTTATCGAATTCTGTCGCAAGCGTCATCACCTCTACGAACAACGAAAAAACAAAATGGTGAGAATTCTGGAGTCGTCTCTGGAACAAGAACGCATTAAACACAGGTTCATCACAGATGTCATGACTGACAAAATTGTGGTTTTCAAAAAGACCGAACAGGAGGTCGAAGAACAATTGAAGAAACATAAATACCATCAAGAATTTTATCCAATGCTGTATTCCATCCAGATCCGCTCATTCACAAAGGACAATGTTTCTTCTCTCGAAAAGAAGATCAATGATCTTGAAAAACAATTGAAGGAATTGAAAAAGACCACCATCGACCAGATGTGGAAAAAAGAACTGGATGCGTTCATGGAAGAATACCAAAAGGGTTTTTAAAATATTTTTTTTTGTAAATTTATATGAAAACATATAAATTTTGATTATTGTTTCACAACAAAGAATGGATTATAATGTTTCTTGAAATAGGACGGCGACACCAATTTCCTATCGTGAAAAATATCACCATCAATCCTGATACTCTCCATAAAACGACGCAAAGCTTCCAGATTGCTTTGTTTTCGTCGTAATGTTTCAACAAGGATGTTTTGATGAAGGAACAATAAACCATTCACCACATCATTGATATGACTCTTGCATTTTGTCAGCATGTCAGGCAAACGCTTCTTTTCGTATTTTTTCTGGAGGTCGGCAACCCTGTCCAGATTCTTGTTGTAGGCAATAAACATATCCTCGTACCGATGAGAATAATTCTGTTGGATCGCAGTTTGTTTCAACAGTTTCTCATCAAATCTCAAAAGGTATGACAAGAGTCGCAACATTTTTTCGCACGAAAACTTGCTGTCATGAGCCCCATTCACCCTCATTAATTTTTTAAGATCTGTCATTTCTTTCAGGATTTCCTGGTTTGTGATTTCAGGGGCTTTCAATCCAGCATAAATCTGACCTTTTACTTGTTGTTCGGGCATTTTGCTTTGCCCCCATACTATGATAATTCCTTGTTGGTTCATTTTCTTACACAAATAATAATTTTAATTTATGTAAAAATGGTCTAAAACAATAAAAAAAAATAATACAAATGGAAACAGTTGCGGTTTGCCTTTACAGTAAATACTCCCAAAGATGCAAAGAATTTCTTGATGACTTACAGCCACAATTGGGGGTCCAGATGCTGTGTATCGACAATGAAGAGGTTCGCCAGGCCATACTAAAAGATAATCATGGCTACCATATCAAAACGGTCCCGTGTATTTTTTTGTTCTACCCGAATGGGAGATTGGAAAAATACGAAGGAAGCGACGCCTTTACATGGTTGCGCAAGGTCCAAGAAGTATTGAATGCGAATAGGTACCAGCAACCACAACAGCAGATACAACCACCACTCCAGCCACAGAATACACCGATCCAACAACTCCAGCCACAGAATACACCGATCCAGCCACAACAAAAGACGACGCCCATCCAGCAATTACAATCTCTTCCTCTCCAACAACCATTTGAAGAACCTGAATTCAACCCATCACCACCACAACCTTTTCAACCACCATTTGAAGAACCTGTGGACATTACCCCCATCGAAGAAAATGGGATCCAGAATGTCACTCAACAGCAGCAGACCCCCGAAGAAATCATGAACCAAGAAATGGAAATAAGGCGGGCTTCCGAACAAATCATAACCAGGAAACAGGACAATATCAAGGAACTTGCCCAGATGATGCAGCGCCAGCGAGAGAATGATGATGAAAAAATCACACCCCCAGCACTCTACCCCAAGGACAAGAATGGTGGTTTCTAGTATCTTTTTACAAGGTCTTGATGGACCATAATGAGAACATGGAAAATACAGGTAAAAAACAGAGAATAGGAAAGAAGGTACATGAAACTAAAATGGGTCCGGAGCAATTCTCTCCCATTGTGGACAACCCGCTCGTTATAGTATAAAAACGAGGGTTTCGTAATGGAAAGCAGTATGAAAAAAAACAAGAAAAATTCAACCGAAAGGAGCCCGTGGCGCACAAAGATCTTGACATACCTGCTTTTCCTGGAGGGTTCTTCAAATGTAAATTCTTCGCGGACCGATGGTGGAGATGCCACTACAACATCCTCTGGCACAGCCACACATTCCCGTTTGGACCCGTCCACAGATGGCAGTGACTGGATGTCTCTTTTTAGGTTATTGATCAGTTCATCAAATTTTGACATTTTTATTTCTTTCTTTAAGAAATAAATTCTTAGATGATTTTTAAATTACCATCACAAATCGAACAAAATATTTTTATTTTGTTTATGGTTGTTCTTCTATTCTTTTTGATATACAGATTGTTTTACAGATATTATGTTTATACAAGCGTAAAATCGGATTATTACATTTTTTTCGAAGAAACCTCAATGGATCACCTTACACAAGAAAAGCTCATAACATACTGGAAAACAAACAAATATAATGAGTATTTTGAGAGCACAATCTCTTCTATAAAACAGAGCAAGAATGAAACGATTGTTTTTGCTGGGCTCTGTCAGGATCACGGGGCCTCTGTACTGAAAATGTGGATGCCTATTCTTAAAAAACTGGGGGGTTATTTTAAAGATTATCGGGTAATCATTGTTGAGAATGATTCCAAGGACAATTCCCGAGAACTTTTCTTGAAGGAGGCGGAAAGGAACGATAAATTAATCGTCTTGTGCGATGACAATACACCAGAAAACGCCAAAACTTGCAAATTAGACATACGTTCTGTGCGAACAAGAGCCGAGAAAGAAACAACACTTGCCAGGAGGGTAAGGATCCTTGGGAAATTTCGTCAGGTTTATTGGAATTATATCCTTAAAAAATTTAATGATTACGATTACATGTGTGTCATTGATTGGGACCTGGAAGGACAATTGTCTATCCCTGGGTTTTTTCACGGTTTGTATTATACAAGAAATTATAGTGATGTTGTGGCGTGTAATTCATTCCACAATTATAAAAACATATACCTTATCTATGATACATACCCATTACTGAATCACCACAGGTGCGATTATTTAGAAGCAAACAAGATGATTGAAGATTTACGAGCAAATTATAATTTTCGTAATAAATTGTTTTATGAGATTGCTTACCCACTTCCAGTCGAATCCGCATATGGGGGGCTCGCATTGTACAACATACAAAAAATCAAAAAGAAGGATCCCGATTATACGGATCAAACGTGTCATATTGAGTGCGAACACAGCACTTTTCACAGGAATCTGGATGTCCATATAGACCCGTGGATGACATTTTTTATTGAAAAAAACAACCATTAGTATATTTATAGAAATTCTATCAATATAATTTATATAGTTTGGGACATATTGATGAGCACATTGCCCGCAATAGAAGTGTTTGGAAGGTACATTATCCTATGTGTGTGGGAATCTTTTATTTTTACATAGGCGATATTGAAATCAATGACTGTTCCTTCGATAGGTTTCGAGATAAAAGGCACATAAACACGGATGACATCGCCCAATTGAAAATTCTCGGATAATGCGACATAGATTCCGGCAAAAACATTTGAGAGTGTGCTCTGGAGAGCCAATCCAATTGTCACCATTACAGTTCCCAGAATTGTAACAATCGTGGTTGTTTGGACCCCCAAATTGATAAGGGCCATAAACACACCAAAACCAAATACAATGTAAAAGATGATTTCGGACAATTGCTTGACGATTAACCTTTTATGTTGTGAAATATTTCTGTTCAACTGACTAACAATAACGACGGATATTTTTTTAGCAAATAGGTAGGAGATGTACAGGATAAATATTGAAACGATAAATCTCATTACCCAATAGAGGGTAGTATTAAACTTTTTGTTGCTACTATCGATAATGTTTTTTATCATGACCGATTCCTGTTTTTTGCGTGGCTTGTTTATTTTTTTTTTATTGATAGGTTTTGCCATTTATATATAATAAATATTCTTTACTATTTAGTCAAAATTGTGCGAACCAGACGAGATACTAAAACCAATCGGTAAAGAACTCATGGCACAAGCTATTGTTGTTAAACAATAAGTGGCAACAAAGACATTGAAAGAAAAATTCCAAGACATGAAACAAGCTTGAAAAATTATCCTTAGGTGCTTATTGTTTTTATCTAAAGAATAAGAATTAATTTAAAAAATGGAAAGAATCAAGTTGTTTGTGGGCACGCCAATGTTCGGTGGGATGTGTTATGGGGCTTATGCGAATTCGTGTATCAATCTGGTAAACATACTTGGCAGATCTGGGATTGATGTCTTCTTTTATCACCTTTACAATGATGCCCTTGTTGCCAGGGCAAGGAACATTATTGTTGACGAATTCTTGAAAACAGATTGCACCCACCTCCTGTTCATTGATGCCGATATTCAGTTTAATGTGGATGATGTCATTTCAATCCTCAAATTGAACGCCCCTATTATTGGTGGTCCATATGCTAAGAAAATAATCAACTGGAAAAAAGTTGTGAATGTAGTTAAAGAAATCCCCACCATCAAACCAGAAGAGATTGAGAATTTTGTAGGGGATTACGTTCTTAATTCAAAAAACCCAATACTGGAACTTGATAAATTACAAGAAGTTGAAGAAATTGGGGCTGGTTTCATGCTTGTCCAACGGGACGTATTCCTGCGATTGGCAAAATCATTCCCACAACTGCAATACTACGACGATGAGGGAATAACCAGGTATTGTTTTTTCCCTACCCTCATTGACAACCACGGGTCTGTTACAGATGGTGGAAGCAACCGATATTTAAGTGAGGATTATGCTTTCTGTTCATTATGGAAGAAATTAGGCGGTAAAATCATGCTGGCTCCATGGGTTGCCCTAAAACACATTGGAAATTTCTCGTATACCTGTGATTTGCCCTTTATCTATAAATCTTACCTATCTAAAAAATGAAATCCATCAAGAAAAGAATTAGATCAACAAGGAAAATGAACTACGACACAATTGATACTCTTGAAAAGGCGTACAAGACTGGTTCTGTCATTGACAAGAAGGTTCTGGACGAAAAGATTGCGGTTGCCATTTTTGACAAGTTAAATCCTCGTTTGAAATGGGCATTTATCCAGGGTTATTTAGAGAACCATGGCACCATTAATAGTGAGGACATTCGTGTTGTCATTTGTTCAAAAATGGATGGTTTATTGGAATCCATTTCTTCTTTTGTTGATATCCCATTCCTGATTGAGAAGAAGGAGTTGATTTACGATGACATCAATGCGGTTGATTTTCTGGGAGAAATATATAAAAACCACGATACACAAATTGGAAACCAGGTTTTTTACGAGAAATACCTTCAAATCCTGACTGGAACGAATCGTATTGGAACCTGTCTTGTCTACAAGACGTGCCCCGAAGCAATCATGCCAAGCAAATCAAGAGTATCCGATGTGGGTTATGATTTGTCCATTATCCGCAAGGTAAAGGCGCTGAATAATGTTATCGCATTGTACGATACTGGGGTCAAGGTTCGTGTGCCTCATGGCTACTACACAGAGATTGTTCCACGCAGCAGTTTGTCAAAATCTGGGTACATGCTGGCCAACAGTGTGGGGATCATTGACAGGAGTTATAATGGGAACCTTTATGTGGCACTTGCCAAGATTGATGAATCAGCAGATGAGATCAAGTTCCCATTCCGGTGTTGCCAATTGATTTTCAAGAAACAACACCACATGATACTGAAAGAAATCAATCAGGATCTGGAGGCAACAGCCCGAGGAGAAGGAGGATTTGGGAGCACTGGATAATAAAAAAATTTTTTGTTTTGGTTATTTTGATTGCTTTTTTTTACATCAATCAAAAAAAAAGTCCTAATATGAATCAATAATGTTTACTTATAGCAAAAATATTTCTTAACATAAATGAAAGAAGTTTATTATGTTTTGGGGCACGGTTTTATACAATCAGCAGAGGTGCTGGATCATAAACAGCGTTTCGGTATCCCCATCATTTATTTTGGCACGGAAGGGGAAGCCACCCACGCAAGCACCACAATGCTGTTGATCCCTTATTATATGAAAATCCACGGTAATTTATTCATGAACAAGTTGCTCAATATCCTCTTGAAACACGGGAAAAGATATATTTCCGATTTTAAACCAGATAATTCCAAGATTGAAAAGGATATTCGATTTCTTTTTGATGTCAATAAGTTAGATATAAAAAAATATCCTTCCAATGTCTTGCGGGTTTATTATGGAACCAGCATCACAATACTCAATACAAGTATTGCTTGTTCCAAGCCCAATGAAACCTTTTTGTATTCCGGATTGTCATTGCGCAATAACCCCAAAAAATTCATAACAACCGTATGTGAGATGAGATCGATTCCGCACAGCCAATACCTGTTTAATGAGACCACCCTTTTTAATCAGGACAAACTTTTCAGTCTAGAGAATCCATTTGGTATTTTCAGGTTTGACGAACAAGAACGAACTTTTCACATGAAGGAACGATTTACAGAGGGGATCGTTTCGGTCAAAGAGATCCTGAACTATATCAATGACCAATCCACAAGCACACCCATTGTCTTTATGATCCATTGTAAAGAACCCGACAAAAGGATCCTGATGGATTTTGACTTTAAAAAATACCCTATAGAAAAAGGTCATACAAAATCCCTGGATCAAATGATGTCTGCGTTGAAATTGGCTACACCAACCACAAAAACAAGAAAGAGAAAGAACATAACACCACCAACCGAAAGGACCACCAAGAGGACAAAACTCGAGAAACCAACTCCAAAAACAAGAAAGAGAAAGAACATAACACCCCCAACCGAAAGGACCACCAAGAGGACAAAACTCGAAACCCCCTAAACAAACAATTACTAAACTCATTTAAAACACAAGATGTATTTATCATTAAAGAATGAATACTATTCAAGTTCCTCTAGAAAAACTTGGAAATATAAAACTAATGGTGGGAACCCCCATGTACGGATCCAGATGTCATGGTTCTTATTTAGAATCCATTCTGTCCTTGATAAAATTGTGTAATGCTCTGGGGATCCAGATTGGGGTTTCCAGTATCTGTAGTGAATCTCTTTTACAGCGCAGCCGTAATTATGTGGTGGATGAGTTTTTACGATCTGGGTTCACCCATTTGATGCTTGTTGATACGGATGTCCAATTCAAACCAGAATATGTTATTTCTTTTCTCATGATAGATAAGGATGTCATCGGCGCGCAATACCCCGAAAAAAAAATGATCCAATGGGGGACTATTATCCACGCCATCAAAGAATGGAATGTTAAAGAGGATAAATTACAGGAATTGGCTGGGGATCTTGTGTATAATCATATTGTTCCAACAGATCCCATTGAGGTGGATGTTTTGAAAATGGGGTTTGTCATGATCAAACGGCGTGTTTTCGATAAATTACAGGTTGCCTATCCCGAGCACTTTTATAAACCAGATCATATTGGTATCACCAATTTTGATGGGATCCGTCGTATTCAAATGTTCTTTTCCGTGGAAATTGATCCTGAAACAAGGAAACTTGTTCCAGAGTACGAATTTTTCTGCAAAATGTGGCGCAAGATAGGGGGCAAAATCTACATGTGCCCTTGGGTGGTGTTGTCCCATGTCGGCCTGTATTGGTTTTAAAAATTTTATTAAAAAATGATTTAATAAAATGAAGTATCCACCATTGCGACCAGAAGAACAGGCAGCCCAATTGTTTTCTTTGCTGGAAGAAAATGTATTGGCATTGAAAGAACAACAGAAACAAGAAAAACAAACAGTAAAGTTGAGAACATTACGGGAAAAACTCGACAAGCTCCTGGCAATCCTCCAGTCCATAGACGATGCCATTATCAATAACAAGTTCAAGATACCCACGAATATTCCTAAAAAATTTGAAAAGGAACTTGTGAGATTGTTTGACTTGTTAAACACACTTGATCGTGAAAAATACAGCGGTTTCTATAGAAGATTAAAAACAATGAATGATAAAATTATGAAAAAGGCAATTGGAACCACCAGACAACTCCAAGTCCAAAAACAAAAAACTATCCATCCTTCTTCGGTTCGAATCACACTCCTGCCACCAAGGGTACAACTCAACCAATTACTTTCTAATCTTCCAGCACCCCCTGGATTGAGGCGCAGCACAGCACAATTTTTTTAAATAATTTTAATTTCTTATCTTGGATAATTGTTCAAGATGATAAAAAATTAAAATATATTTATATAAATGATACCCAATAATGTATTTTCTTCTTTAACATGCCAAGCATTGAATTCTAAAGCTGATATTGAGAGTATTTTACAGCGTATTACCCCTATAGAGTTTGTGCCCAATCCAACCATCGAATACCTTGGAACCCTGAATATGGCCTACCTGACGGGCCCAAACCTGGGAACCTTAACAGTCCAGTCCAATCTGGAGACACTGAATATTGAAGCGTTGAGTGGCTACATCCACGAGCTGGCGGTCGACACACTCACTATCAACGGTTTCACGGGGCTCTACACAGGACCAACTGGGCCTACTGGATACACGGGTCTTCCTGGGTTTACTGTAAATACTGGGGCAACTGGTCCTACAGGCGCAATGCCACCCCTCAGTCCTCCTCTTGAATTCTTTTCCTCCTCCCAGACGACATTGTCTATTACAGACAATGCACCCACTGTCATCCGGTCGAATGTCAGTTTCGAAGCAGGAACACCAGCTGATGGCTTTTCCAAGGTTGTCATCAATGGCTACACGGGACCGAATATACTATCACCCATCGCAACATCGATTGGTTCCATGCTGAACGGGCCGATTAATACAATGGAAACAGTCGGAAACACAGTGTATATTGGAGGGGGGTTTACAGGAACTGTTGATGGATCCACGGTGTACCCCTACATCGCAAAGTGGGATGCGAATAATGGTCTTCAACAGGTTGATGGTCTTACTGGACCAAACAATACAATTTATTCGATGGCATATGACACGACAAACAGTTTATTATATGTGGGAGGAGCATTCACCACATGGGCTGGAACTGGAGCAAGCCCATCTCGTATAGGATCATTTTATGTCGCGAATTCAATGTTCCAGTCGCTTGGGGTAACTGGTATAACAGGAAACACTGGAGCATTTACTGCGAATTGTTCTGTTTTAACAATGGATAATGATAATAATAAACTATTCGGGGGGTGGAATTCTACGACGCGTGCGAACCAACTTTTTATGTATGAAAACAATGAATGGCACGGTATTACAGGAGCCACAGGGCAATATCCCAGAAAAATTTTGCCTGATAATGCGAATAATATTATCTATGTTAGTTATGATTCTTCATCTACGTCTGCTATGTCAAAGTACCGAACAATTGTTTCTGTAAATACTACAACAGCCGCTGTACAAAATATTTATACCTCACTAAATAGTGATACTTATACAACCATGACAATGAATGATGGTTCTAAAAGTATATATATTGGTGTAGCAAATAGCACATTTACTTCAACAAATCTTTCATTACCATTTGGTGGGAAATCTTATATGGGCACTTATGTTCATGGAGGCACTCTTTCATCCTTCCAAGAGATCACTAACCCAATCAACTATCTCAATTACGACAAGACCAATAGCGAGCTGTATATATGCGCCAATACCTTCAATTCCACACTCTCAGCAAACATCAATCAACAACCCTACCAGAGCATCGTCAAACACGATGGTGCGTCCTTCCAGAATGTAGCCGATGTCGATATTTATCCGTTTGGGATTATGGCTTCTCCAACTAGTTCTGGAGATATTTTGGTGAGTCCATATATCCCTGAAAGATCTATTTTACAACAACAATCAAAAATAGCAAACACGAACCAAGTTTATATTTACAATTGTGGAAGGATTCATCAAGATGCTTCCTTGTCCATTACAGCACCCATTAATTATTATCAAGGAAATACTGGATCTTCTTATACATTATACACGATTGGGGATGAAGTTGATATGAAATGGAGTTCAACCACAAATAGTTGGTGGGTTTAATTAGTTGATAAAAATATCATTTGTATAAAAATTTAAAATATATTTATATAAATGGTATTTAATAATAATTTTTCAAATATAGCGTGTCAAGAACTTGAAAATAAGAACAATGTTGAGAGTATTTTACAGCGTATTACCCCTATAGAGTTTGTGCCCAATCTAACAACAGAATACCTTGGAACCCTGAATATGGCCTACCTGACGGGCCCAAACCTGGGAACTTTAACAGTCCAGTCCAATCTGGAGACACTGAACATTGAAGCGTTGAGCGGCTACATCCACGAGCTGGCAGTTGACACACTCACCATCAACGGTTTCACGGGGCTCTACACAGGACCGACGGGGGTTACTGGATGCACGGGCCCTCCAGGCGACGCATTAGAACAAGGTCCTGACGGGCCAATTGGCGCATCGTCATTGCCAGATTTGCCTCTTGAATTCCTTTCCCCCTCCCAGACAACCCTGTCCATAACCGACCCCGCCCCCACTGTCATCCGGTCGAATGTCAGTTTCGAAGCAGGAACACCAGCTGATGGCTTTTCCAAGGTTGTCATCAATGGCTACACGGGACCGAATATACTATCACCCATCGCAACATCGATTGGTTCCATGCTGAACGGGCCGATTAATACAATGGAAACAGTCGGAAACACAGTGTATATTGGTGGTAATTTCACAGGAAGTAATGATGGGACTAAAGCATACCCGCGCATCGCAAAATGGGATGTCATTAATGGTCTTCAACAAGTAAACGGATCGATTGGGCCATCCGCAAATGTTTATTCAATGGTCTATGATACAACTAAAAATTTAATGTATGTGGGGGGAGATTACACAATGTGGGGGGGATTAACAGGAAACCCACCTTATATAGGATCCTTTAATGTTTCTACAAAATCATTCAAATCACTCGGCACATCGGGTTTCACAGGAAACAGCCCTTGTTTGTCTTTGGCATTGGATACTTCCGGAAAACTATATTCTGGATGGAACAGTTTTACTCCAACCCAACAATTATTTATCTATGATAATGGAACATGGACAGGGTGTACAGGACTTTCAAGTGTTGCCCCCTATCCTAAGAAAATATTAGTGGACAATGCGAATACAACAATGTATGTTGGATATGGTTCTACTCTTGCTCCGTTTTCAGAATTATACCGATTATATTCTATAAATACAGAAATAGGAGCAAATACATTAATATATAATGCTACCAATAATGGAAGTTCTTCTTCATTAACAATGACAATGGATAATTCCAATAAATTATACATTGGGGTAAAACCAGCAACAGAAAAAGTATTTTTACCATTCGGTGGGAAATCCTATATGGGCACTTATGTATACGGGGGCAATGTTTCTCCTTTTCAGGAGATCACCAACCCAATCAACTATCTTAATTATGACAAGACCAATAGCGAGTTGTACATATGCGCCAATACCTTTAATTCCACACTCTCAACAAATATAAACGGACAACCCTACCAGAGCATCGTCAAGTATGATGGAGCGTCTTTCCAGAATGTAGCCGATGTTGATGTTTTTAGCAACGGAATTCTGGCTCCTTTAAACAATTCTACAATTTTAATTTCTCCGTATAATTTATATGGGTCATATAAAACCCAACCATCAAAAATTTCAGAAACAAACCAAATTTACATGTACAATGGTGCGTGGATCAATAAAAATGCCTCATTGTCCATAACAGCGCCCATTAATTATTCTAATGGAAACACTGGATCTTCTTATACATTATATAAAATTGGTGATAAGGTTGATATGAAGTGGAGTTCAACCACAAATAGCTGGTGGGTTTAAAATTGTTTTTTATTCTGCTGGAATAAAAATATATTCAGTTTATAATTGAATTTATGATTTTCATACATTTGGACCAAGGTATTTTACCAGTATTCTCTGGGTGTTCTTTAATTTTTTGTAGAATCTGTGGTTGTAGTAAATCTGGATGGACATACCAGGTTTCAGATACACGCCATTCTAAATCTTGTTCCGTTAAAACATTATGGAAAATCAATATATAATTGTAGTGAAGAAACATCCTACAAGTTATCGATTGGACATTTGAATTTTCCGTGTGTCGAATACTCACGACACCAAATGTATAATGATTCAAAATTGGTAGTAATTTTTCAAATGCCTCAAATGCGTCCGCATTCTCAATATCAAAAGAAAAATAATCAATATGTTTGGGCATATTATGTTGTTCTAAAAGTTCTAGATAATCTAATTTATGAAAATCACCTGAAAGATAAGTAGAATTGGGTCTTTCTGTCTCGTATGTTTTTTCTTCATCATTTCCAATCAAAAGCCCTGTCCAACCATGTTGGGTTTCAAGTTTTAGTGTGTTGAAAAAATAACCAGAAATGTCAAGATACAATCCGGATTCTTTCTTATTGGTGAGCAAGAAAACAACATGATCTTGTTTAACTTGTAAGCTTTCGTAATCCTGGGTTGTTAATTTCCTACCATAAAGCGCTCCTGAATTTGTGCGATTTGATTGTATTATATCCAATTGTTCTTCGAAAGAGATTGGAAACTTTCTTTGGAAATTCATCAGATTATTGAATGGGAAACGATTATAAAGAGAAGAAGATTGTGTGCGCAATGATTTTAATCTTGAAATTTTTTGAAGTGATGTCAAAAGTCCAGGGGGTATGATCCTATACCCAAGTGTGGCAAAAGGACACACACCCCCACTGCCTCCTAGCTGTGCTGTTCCGCTGACATAAACCCCAATCGAATCCCCTTTTTTGACATAATATTCAAACTGGGATTCCAAAAAAGTTCTGCTATTGCTTGATGGTTCTGTTATCGCGTACGATACACCTGTAAAAAAGGTGTTCATATTACTATCCATAACAATTAACGAAATACTCGCATTACCAGGAGTTCCAGATGAACCCGGTGATAAAACATAAAGCATCTTAAAAGAAGTGAGGACACAATCTTCGGGTGCTATAAAAGGAAATCCTCTCAAATCAACAGTTGGATTACCATTTGTTGGAAAGTTTCGCCCATTAATAATATATCCATTATATGAAGATGTTAATGAAGAAGAAGATGATGCTGTAAAAAAATAAAAAAATTGTTCGGTGGTTGGAATATATCCATTAAAAATAGTATTACTGGGGAGCTGAATGACATCTGTCGCAAACGCCTGACTGATAAGAGGAACCCCATTGATGAGTGTTCTTGCCGGAAGATTAATATTATCTCCAACTCCAATCGAAATTGGAGCACCCCCAATGGTAAGGTTATTTTCTATTTTCATGGGGCTATTGACAATTAATGTATTGTCTTCAAATTGAAGGGGAACAATTCTTTTGTTAACATCGACAACTTCACATGTTATTTCAGGAATCTCTTGACAACAAGTTTTCATTATTTCTTATAGTAAATTTTTTATTATTATTTAAACAGGTGGCACAAATTTATATCCCAATGTCGCAAATTGACAAGTTCCTCCAGCACTGCCAGCATATGTAAAGTAGATACCAACAGACCATCCTTTGGGTAAAGAATATTGGAATGTCGTATCGGCATAATATTTGGTTCCTCTTGGGCAAGAGGGGATTGTTGCGGTGATTCCAGTATTGATTACAACAAGAGGATTAGATGGATCTATTACATGAATTTCAGCAGTTGCGTTTATAATCGTGCTTGGCGCGGAAGATTGCACCGCAAAGGAAAATACAAGGGATGTTAAAAAACAATCCTCAGGCGCAAAAAAGGAAAAAACTAAATTAGTAGTTGGAACTATTACGCCAAACGCAAGTATATTAGATCCTATTATATAATTACCTGAACTCGTATAACCCGATGTATTAAAAAAATAAAAATAATTTGTGGTAAAAATTGAAAACCCATCGATGGTTGTTTGAGGGGGTAATTCCAGTATATCCCCAGTAAAAGGCAAACCATCCAGAGGATTTCCATCAATTGTGCTTGTATCTGGCAAATCCAGAACATTGTCAACAATTGTTAAGGGTTCTTCGTTAATATACACAGCTGTTTCTACTGAAAGAGGACTATTAATCACCAACGTATCATTGACATATTGTATTGGTTCGATCCTGTTTAGTATTTCTTCAATCGCACAAGCTACTTGTGGAACATTTTGACAGCAACTCATTTTTTTATACAAACATAAAAAAATTTACAAGAACTTGTATCCTAATATTGCGAACGCATTGACCTGTGAAGCACTGCCACTATATGCTACTTTTATTCCTACCGCATAACCTTTTTCTAGAGGGTATTGAAACGTTATGGAAATAAAATTTCTGGAAGTAATAGGGCATGCTGGGATTGTTGCCGAGATTCCTGTATTTACAACAACACCCGTCAATGATATAGTATATATAGTAGCAATAGCATTGGTAATACCAGCCCCGGCACCAGCCACCATTAACGAAAAAAGTAATGAAGTCAATACACAATTATTGGGGACAAGAAAAGGATAATTTGGGACAAAAGTTGTAGAAGAAGATGTGCTGTTTGTATTATTTATAAAAAACCCATTTTGGAATGGAGGAATACTTAAATTGGTGGTATAGAAATAAAAATAATTTGTATTGAGGATTGGGTAATCACCTATTTTTGTCTTGTTGGGTAATATATAGACACCATCTACATAATGGGGACTTACCAATGGAACACCCCCAACGGTTGTGCCTTCAGGTAATGATAATACACCATTCTCTCCTCCAATGGCAACACCATCAATCTCAAGAGAAGTATTGACGGACACTGGGCTGTTGACAATAAACACATTGTCAATAAATTCAATAGGAGTAATACGCTGGAGAATATTGTTTATAGAACAATCCATATCTCGTATATCTCCACAACAAGTTTCCATTTCTTATTGAAAAATATTTAAATCTATTGTAAAAAAAGATTACAATGTATCTTCTTCTAAACTCAAACGCACAAAAATCGATTCAATCAAGGGTGTTTCTCCGTCAGCATTGGGTGTTGATGTTCGCACCTGGATAATATGAGCACAATAATATCCAATCCCACCATTGAGGTGCTGGTTGCTTCTGGCTGAGAAACCATATGTGGGTATCCCAAACGCGCGGGCATTCGCAGTGTCCACAAGCAAAGATGCCTCCGCCATGATGGATTCAGGAAACATTGTCTGTGTCAGCAAAAAATCCGACGATGCGACTTCGACACCCCTAAAAGGATCACTTGTATTAATGTAGGGTAAAAATTTCTTGTAGGATAACATCTTGTAGAGTGTGATATTCCATTGGAAATAAGGATTGTAATTCAATGGCACATAGGTAGGTGTATAATAAGGTTCAAACGAAATTTTTCTCATAATCAACAATTCGGGAAAAAAAGAATCAAACATCGCATCCCCATCTCCATCATAGAGAGAAAATTTTAAACGATACCCCTCATAGTAATCCACTGGGATAGGATAATATTCCATGGCTGTTTTTGCCCATATCATCAATGAGTATCTATATTTATAGTATCTGGATTCGTCCATTGGATTATTGATATAATCGGTGCCATCAATTTTTACCTGTTCGAATAAATCAATCATTTCGGGTGCTGCCAAAATTTCATCCAAGTAATTCTTTAAATCAATGAAACGGATACCCGTCAGCCCCATTTTTTGAAAAATGAGTTTATTCGCACCACAGGGATTGTCGTGAACTAAATAAATGGCTTGTTGCATTGTTTGGGTGCCTCCCTGTTGTGTTGTAGGGGCGATCCGTATTGTATTCATTTTGACAATGTCCATTTATTATTATTAAAAATATTGTTTATCAAAATAATTTATTTTCCATGTTCAGTTTATACATCAAGTTTATCAATTCCATTTTAGGGGTTGTTTTTTCGTTGACGTTTGTTGTATTTATTTCGGGGGTCCTTGCTGAAAACAATAGATTCTCTGTAGTTGTGAATGTGCTGGGTGTTCCAAATTCTTCCAAAGCCAATCGAGCAAATACAGATTCGATCAATGTTGTATCGCCATTCTCATCTGGTATCGTGTAAATATCGATAATGTGAGCACAATAATAGGCAATCCCTCCTACTTGTAATTGATTGCTTCTATTGGAAAACCCATATTTGGGCACACCAAACGTCCGGGTATTGGCCGAATCGACAAGCAATGATGACACTGCCATGATAGTTTCTGGCAGTGCTAATTGATTAATGACAAAATCCGAATTCTTTGCGGCTAAAGACTGACTATTCGAAATATCAAGATATGGCAATAAAATATAATTATTACACATCTTGTAAAGTGCCAGAGTAGTGGGTCCAGTTGGATTGAATACAGCTGTAGAAACCAATGCCACTGTATCTCGTGTATATACACCACCAGTTTCTGTTATGATCTTGAGGGTTGGGGTATTTGAACCAAAAATCAAGCTCCCTGACCCATCATACACTGAAAATGAAAATTCATAACCAGTATAAAAGGTTGGAGAAATGGGCAGGTTGGAAAGCCCCGCCTCTGCCCATTGGCTCATGGAATACAAATACTTGTTCTGTTTCTGGACATCCAGAGGACTGTTGACAAAATCCGTTCCATCAATCCTCACCTGTTCGAACAACAATCTCATTTCATCTGTTCCCAGTATATCATCCAGATAATTCTTTAAATCAATATAGCGGATCCCACTGAAACCCATTTCCTGGAAGATGAGTTTGTTGATCCCACATGGGTTATCATGTGTAATGTATATGGATTGTTGGATGGTTTGGGTGCCCCCTTGTTGTATGATGGGGCACATTCGCAATTTGTCAAGAATATGAGCTGAATTATCCATTTCTTATTATAATTATTTTAAATAAATCTTATAAGAAATGGACAGTTTTCGTATCCATAATAAATTTCGTATTTGTCCAACTTTACAACAGGGAGGAACACAAACCATCCAGCAATCGATCTATCTAACACACAACAACCCGTGTGGCGCAAATCAATTGGTTTTTCAAAAAATGGGGCTGACGGGTATTCGGTATATTGATCTAAAGAATTATCTCGATCAAACATTGGCATCGGAACCAATGAAATTATTGTTTGAAGAATTGCGCCAGCGTGGGACAGAATACATCAACAATCCTAACGATAATTCCTTTTATTTGAAGTATTTGCTTGCGTTGTCGAATTGGGCAGTTGCGGGTTTCGATAATATCCCAATCCCACCCGATTATTATAAAGGGTATTATATGAAATTCTCTGTCTATGATGGTTCCGGTGCTGCGATCTATGATTCTGATTTCCCATTGATCAAGATTGTTTATGTGCAGAGTGGAAATATTTACAAACAAAAAGTCAAATTGTATATTCCTAATCCTTTTACCCCACAACAAGATGCTGAAGTTTATAAAATATGCAACAATTATGCTGTAGCACCATGGATCTCTGAGGATATCAATGCGAGTGCTATTAATTTTTATATTCGATATTCTGATTTTTTTGCCAACCAGGTCGCACTCCCCGAGTCCATCATGGCAACCGCATCCCTTCTTATTGATACCGCCAATACCCGCACTTTTGGCATCCCCACTTATGGCTTTTCGGATCGTGTCGATGTATTGTTCAATGGGGGCATCAGTTATAATTGTTGTCAGTACCTCAACATCTATACTGTCCCTGATGAAGACGGCAACACCACCCTCATTGAAGGCCTTTTCGCCCGTCTCACCCTTTACGAAGATTCCGCCATCATCCCCGTCACATAATTTCCTAAAAATGATCTAAAGAAATTAAAATATACTATTGAGATGATGAAAATGCCACCATAGCACATTGATAGTGCGCTTGCCTTGTAAGCAAGAGGTCCCCAGTTCAATCCTGGGTGGTGGCTTGGTGATATTTTCATTATTTTTCCAATAATGAAACCATCATAAAGAATAAACAAACTCAACAAAAACTTTTGAGAAATTCAAATCTTGATTATGTGGTTATGATTGGAAACATAAATACAGCCATGGTTCATAATATCCTTCATAATACCATTGTGAAAGAGGATACAATGGTCGTATTGCCCATTTACCACGATGAGAAACAATGTCCGCAACAATATGCGCACTCCAATAAAGAGTCATTTCACTGGGAACCAACGGTAAAAAAAGAAATGAATGTGGTAGAAAAACTAAAAAAGCAAGGCGTGAATCACTCATCTCATCCCATTTCTTATGAGATAAACCTGCGTGAATGACTAATGGCAACATGAACAAATCCGGACCAATACTTCCTATAATTACCGAGCGGACATTCCGTTTCCTGAAGATCCATGCGAGAACAAATCCAATAACGACATGTTCCACCCACAACATTCAGTATTTCTTTTTTTTTTCTTCCATCTTAGATAATAAAATATAGGATTGAGAAATAAATATATTTTCTTTTATTTAGAAACAATTTCTAATCATTTACATTCTGGTTTGTTATTTTATTTGTTGTTTATCATGGCTTTTCAAATTGTGTGAATGGCGATATCGGTTTCAATACCTCAATATCTATACTGTCCCTTTTCGCCCAAGATGTCGTCCTATTGTTTGATTTCCTAAAAATGATCTAAAGAATTGTAATTCATTATTTTCTAAAAATAATGAAAAGTTGTTTTTTTAATTAATATACAATTTGTCTTCGTGCACACACGTTCTTTTATTGTTCTTTTTTATGTCATCTATTTTCTTATTCTGGAATGATTGTGCTCATTTTATATTCAAGAGTATAATTATTAATTATTTCTAAACTATTTTAGAAATAAAATAATAAAAGAAAAACAATGAAAGTACTTGTCTTGTTGTCAATGGTTATTCTGGGGTGTAATGGTCATTTCTTACGAGGAACTATGGAAAAGAACAGCACATCATTAATCGTTTCAAAAGAAATATCGTGTGTGGGTGGATTTTTTTATTATACTGGATGCCGTGATCCAAGCACACCAATAGTATCAAATCCTTGAATAAACAAGTACCCATAATAAGCTCATTATTTTTGTAATTATTATCGAATTATAAAAATATTGAAAGCCACCGGCGTGTTTCGATCACGCTACTTTGACGTTACAAACGACATGCTCTTCCGATTGAGCTACGGTGGCATCGGTCCGGAAGCCATTGCCTCCTACCCTTATCATCCGTTGTCTTTAGATCAATTTCTATAAAATAAAATCTAAAACAAATTTTTCAATCAATCCATCGGCTATGCGAGAATTGGTCTTCATGTTTTGACCTTGGATTTTTTTAGAAAAATAATTAATAAACTTTTGTAATCATAAAAAAAATCATGAATGGATTGCTCATAATCTTTTTCTTTGTTTTCATGTATGTCGCTGGGTTTGGCACATCCGCATATATTACGGATAAAAACTTTTTGAAAGAGATTGAAAATGATGATATGGTGGGGCAAGCCCAGAAGGACGAATACAAAAACAAGATTATACCCAAGGATCTTGCTATTATGATTTTAGGATGGGTCTTTTTTGCCATCTGTTGTGGTTTGATGTTATGGTCAGCTATAACAGAATAAATGTTTCGTATTGGTGATTCAATTTCGTCGCAAGTCGTCCTACATCGCATACATGAACTGTGTCTTTCAAGACCACTGACGTTTTTGGGTCTAAACCGATGTCTCCATAGGAGAACTGAATGATGGACTCATTCACTCCCCTCACTGTATTGTCGTATTTTATCTGTAGGTCCTCCGCTATTTTTACCATGCGTCTCTGGACGTAGCCAGAGGTGGAAATGCGAGTACGATTTCAAAAAACTAAAAGTATAAAAGTAATACAAGATTGAAATGTTGGAAAAATGAACCTTCGTAAAAGACAGATCTAAAAAATACGAAACGAATAAGAAATGAGTATTGTGGAAATTTGGAAAAATATACCTGGGCATGAAGATTATGAGGTGAGCAATACGGGAAAGTGTCGCAACAAGAAAAACAACCGAGAACTCAAGAATGACCGTATCAAGTTTGCTGGAGACCCGAAGGGGTATATGATCGATCGGTTCATTGCTGAATTGTTCCTGGACCAGACACCAACACAGGTTCTCTTACATAAAGATGGCAACAAACGAAATAACCGAGTGGATAATCTGTTTTGGGTTGTGCCCAAGAGTGAAACCATGAAAGCAGAAAAGGAGTTGGAAAAAAAGGCAAGATTGGAGCATAAAGTGAGCGAAGATGAGTTTTGGAAGGATGTTCCAAAATACCCGAATTACGAGATCTCGAATATGGGGCGATGTAGGAATAAGGAAACAGCGTACTACTTGACAGGTCATGAATTGAGATTTGAAGGGACTTATAGCCAAAAGTTCATGAGGGATCACTTGGTGGCGGAATTGTTCTTACCTCCTCCGCCTACTGATGATTTCAAAAATTCGCGACGATTTTTAGAGCATCTCAATGGCGATAAGAACGATTGTAGGGCATCTAACTTGCGTTGGTTTCTATCGAAAAAGGAGAAGAAGGTATTAAAAAAGAAAGCCGAACTGAATGACCCAAAATATGTGAATGAAGAGTGGAAAACAATCGAGTGTTGCCCAACGTATGAAGTCAGTAATTGGGCAAGATTTCGTAATAAGAAAACGAACACCATACGATATGGATCAAAAAGAATAGATTCTGGATATGTAACTATTTGTATTGATAAGAAAAGTTATTTTGTTCATCGTCTCGTAGCATCGACATTCATTGTTAATGATGATCCTCTTCGCAAATGGACCGTCAATCACATTAATTCTGTTCGAGATGACAACAGATCTGTCAATCTTGAATGGGCATCCTCCGCAGAACAGTCGGCGCATATCGTTAAGTGTAAGCGTGATAATGGTAAAAAGTTCAGATCACGACCCGAACGGAAACATTCAATCGAAAGGCTTGATCGTGTTACAAAAGATGTTCTTGGTGAATATGAAACCACCAGGGATGCGTGTGCTTGGATACTACTTAAGGAAGGTGATGAAGACATAATCGAATCAGATCTTAAAAAGCTGTGCCGTTCGTTTAAGAAGAAAATGAACATCCGTATCAGACGGAATATTGAGTATGAAGATTATGGCTACATATGGCGTAGAAAAGAAGAAACATTGGAAGGTGAATTATGGAAACCGATCCTCCCGCAATATATGGATGGTTGTAAGGATTACCTTGTTTCTACACACGGACGGATTAAACACAGATTAGGATACTTAGTAGTAGGTTCAACACTCAGTGGATATAAAGTTTTTAAGATAGGTAAAAAAACTTATCGTTTTCATAGGATGACAGCTTTCATGTTCGTAGAAAATCCAGACGATAAGCATGTTGTAAACCATATTGACGGAAATAAATCAAATAACCATTATTCAAATCTTGAGTGGGTTTCTAACCAAGAAAATTGTCAACACGCACATGATACAGGACTCAACCGAACAAAACGTGCCATCATCCAGACTGATAAAGATGGGCAGTTTATTAGGGAATTTGATAGTATAAAAGAAGCTCAATCAAGATTGGGCATAGCCCATATAAGCGATGTATGTCGTGGAAAGATGTCACATTCTCACGGTTACTATTTCAAATATAAGGAATAATTATTAGTTTAATACTTGAAAACTATTGAATTATTATATAATAATTCAATTCATTACAATCTTAAAATCTTCGTCCCATATTATTGAATCTTTTGTTCGTATTGGTGATTCAATTTCGTCGCAAGTCGTCCTACATTGCATACATGCACATCGTCATTCATGATCACCGATGTCTTTGGATCTAAACTGACGTCGCCATAAGAAAACTGAATGATGGACTCATTCACTCCCCTCACTGTATTATCGTATTTGATTTGTAGGTCTTCCGCTATTTTTACCATACGTCTCTGGACGTAGCCAGAGGTTGACACTTTTTGACTGGTGCTTATGATACCAATCCTTCCAGACATGCTATGGAACCAGTATTCTCGTGGGTTCAGTCCATGGATGAACGAGTTGCGGATAAAACCCCTTGATTCGTACATCATGTCCTGGTTCTCAATCTTGTGTGGGTAATGGTACAAACTCCTTGTGCCATTGGACAAGAGGTTATTCACACGCGATCCCTCAATGTCCTGTTGCCCCAGAAGCCCGGTGATCTGGCAGATGTTGAAGTAATCCCCTTTCGCACCCGAGATGATGGTCTTCATGAAATTATTGTCCTTATCAATCGCATTCTTCGCAATCACCATCCCCAAATCACGAGCACTCCCCAATGAACGAATGACATAATTCTCTCGCAAGAATTCATTCTTGATGTTGTTCTCCATATTCTGTGCCTGGAGGAACGATTTGGCGACCGTGTCCTGGATCTCGGTGTGCCGTGTCACCAGACAGTCCTTGATCCCCACACTGAATCCATAGCGCTGGGCGTAGGCATTCGTGATGAACTGGACATTATCCAAAAACTGGAGGCACCGATCCACCCCATATTCCTTGTGGATCAGGGTGATGAGAGAAAAATGACCAGCGCCCAATTGGGCCTTGTTGATGGTGCCTTTCAACAGCATCCCCGCCTCAATCACCACTTTGGGATCTTCTGGATCGGCCTTGTTGTGGGATTCATAAAAAAAGTCAGTGGGCAGGATCATCGAGAACAACATCTTGCCCGTGTATATTTTTTTCGTTGGTTTTGTTTTTTCCCAGTATTGATCGACCCTCTGGAGGATCTCGTCAATTGTAATATCGCGGAATGCCATACACAACTGGAAGAAATCCTCCCTTGTAATGGGGTCCTTCCGGATGGTCATGAGGTACGCCGCCAACATGGAATCCTGGACAATGACAATATTGGCTTTGCCACTCTGTACAGAAATAATGTGGTTGCCCACGGAAGACAAGATACGCAGCTCTGCCTCGGCATCGGGGGATGCCGGCATGAATACATTCATTTCGTCTCCGTCGAACATCTAGCCCTTATGCTTTCACATAAAGATGGAGTACACCTTAGATTTTCATCGTGGTTGATCAAACCACTCCAACCCACAACCATCTACTCTCTGCTCCTTCTTCGTGTCCTGATCCTTAACGGACTTACGAAGCTTGGGTCAGGATTGTCCATTTCTGGTAAATAATACCGTCATCCTTGCCGTTTTTACCATCGGAGCCGGTCATTACCCGGGATCCCTCAAAGAGTTTCCCCAATGAGGTGGTAGGCGAAGGCTTTAGGAGTTCCCCTGAGTTTGATTGTGTTGCCTAATGTTTTACTAAAATGGTCTCGAGACGACCATTTGGAAAACAAGAGACTAGACAGTTATATCAAAGGTGGAATTTATACACTTTTTCCCCATAGGTATTTCCACCAACCTACAAGGATGCTGCCTATTGCGGACATCGACTTTATCCGCATTGAAAGTTTTTGTTGTCGCTAAATTCATTCTAATCGTTTTTCCAGGTAAAATTTTAACCTGTTGTGCTACCATACTTCCACTGTGGAGGCCGTGGATTTTTCCCTATATTTTCACATAGGGCGAGACTATACATCAAGCCTTCATCGGAGTCGTGACCCTCCTCAGACCGATCCCCGTTGTGTATCGTGATTTAAATCATAAAATAATTTTATCTCAGTCACCTCCTTTTCTGGTTCATTTCTAATATAATATTCAACTTTCTCTTTAAAAACATTTAATTTGTCTTCAAATTCTTTTTTCTTTTTTGTTTTGACTCTCATAATACCATCTTTTCCTATACCCCAACAAGATGTTTTTTTAATTCCATTTTCATCTATATACCCATCCGGATTGAATCTTATGACAACTATAGGTCTGTACCCACAATCCCGCATGATCGCCATCACTCGCAAATTTTCGCAAGAATAACTTATTGAATTATGCTGATTTTCATCATGTTCCAATAATATAATATGACTTCCCATATCCAGTATGGCATCAGGGCGATATTGAGAACAACCGTATTCAATTTTCCTATTAAATTGCCAATCATACTCCGCAAAATTCTTCATAATATAATCAACCCATACTTTTTCTTTGGTCCTATAGTTTTTTGGTATTGATTCGTTTGGAAAAAAATACTGAAAACATCTAACACAATATCCTCTATATTTACGATTGCCATAAGTATAACACATCGTTGTAATATGACCTTTACATGTCCCATTTCCATTACACTCAAAACATACATGTCGTCGTTTCTTATGTTCACAAATTTCACTACCACCACAATCCACACATAAACTTCGTCGTTTCTTATGTTCACAAATTTCACTACCATCACAATCCACACAACGACTTCGAATTTTATTGTGTTCACAAATTTGGCTACCTTCGCAATCCTTACAATTACTTCGCTGTCTATTATGTTCACATATGAAATTACCCCCACAATCAATACAAATAATTCGGCGTCTATTATGTTCGCAAATGGAACCACCTCCACAATCGACACATTGACTCCTTTGTTTATTATGTTCACAAATAGAACCACCACCGCATTCAATACATTGACTTCTAATCCTATTATGTTCGCAAACTGAACCTCCTCCACAATCTCTACATATACTTCTTACTTTATTATGTTCACAAATAGAACTACCTCCACAATCCATACAAATGTTTCGAATCTTTCCATGTTCGCAAATCGAACCACCCCCACAATCTCTACATTGACTCCTTTGTCTATTATGTTCGCATATTGATACACCCCCACAATCTTTACATACATTTGGACGACGATTATGTTCGCACATTCTTCGGGCCATTTTTTTGTTTTTAATTCTATTTTCCTAGTAACTATTTCATTTTTTAAACCACGATACAGTCGTTGAGTGCTACTCATAGGCAGTCACGATTTATAGCCCTTAGAGTTTCATTGCGGATTACCCAATCTCAGAGGTTTTTACCTTCCACACGACATTACCCGTGCTGCTGCGTTTCCAGTTTCCTAGAAACCGCGGTACTCTCGAGCTCTAAGGGACTTCCCGCAATTGGGGGATCTTGCCACCCAGTCGGCTGACCGGATGACTAGGTAGTTATATCAAGGAGTGGATTACACTGTTTTCCCAATATGGTATTCCACTCAACCATACTGGCAGCTACCTGTTCCTACCCTCCCATTTTATTGAGTAGGTTGTCGGTTCAATAACAGAATATCATTGTCGATCATCTTCCTTTCCACCACATCCCCAATCTGGATGCTGACCGGTTTCGATGTGTTGTACACAATATCTTTCATAATCTCCCCATTCCTCACAATCTTGTCGCCTTCTTCCAGTGAGAACAATTGTTTTTCGGCGGTGATCATATCCACTTTGCCCGTCTTTTTCTTCACCACATAATCCCCATATTGTAAGCGTGTCCCCTGTTTGTATTGCGCGTACTTCATATTGATCCGGGTCTGTCCATTGTCCTTCAACAAGAAATTCACCATCCCCTTGTCAATCCATTCGTACACCTTGTTGATGTTGTATTTTGTGACACGGACTGGATAAGACAGCGTGTCGGCAAAATGCTGGGGGATGGCAATCTCATCGGTCCGCAGGGTGGGGTCCGGTCCAATGACCGTCCTTGCCGATTTGTCGACACGCTTCCCCAACAAATTGCCCCTTAACAATCCCTCCTTCCCTGTCAATCGTTTCTTGATGCCCTTCAAGGGTCTTCCGTTGCTGTGTTTGGAACTCCCCTGATCGTTGTTGAACAAGCACTTGATCCGGAACTTGATGATCTGGGTGTATTTCTGTTTCCTCAACTCGTTCAGTGTGGGGTCGCCCAGATGCTTGTTTGCCTTGATGATCTCGATATACTGGATGGTAAGGTCGTCATCGCATGTGGTGTTCTCGGCCACAAGATAGGGACGACAGACAGGGGGCATGACAGGCAATACCGTCAGGATCAAATTTTTGGGGTGGCAGTATTGGGGGTCAAACCCCAATAAACGAATGTCCTCTTCCCGTATATTTGTCAAGATTGTGCGGACATCACTTTCCGACAAGACGATCCGCGACCCATCATTCTTAAAAACCATGTAGATGATCTTTTCGGTGGAAGAAAACACATACTTGGGCTGGATTGTATCACACCCCATACAATGGTAGATCCTGTCCATCTTTTCCAGGATCTTGAGGAATCGTGTCTGGTTCTGGAAACGCAATAGGTTCTCCAGTTTCAGTTGAGAACTGGTCATGAGCATCTTGGAACACTTGTAGCAGACACACTTTAAGAAATTCAAAACCTGCTTGTAAAAGAGGGGGTGGATAATATCAATATTCAGCTTGATATGGCCCATATGCCCCACACAATCCTTGGAATTCTGCTGGCATTGGACACACCTTTTGGAGTGCTCGATTGTGCCCATCCTCTCATCATAAACAGAATTAGGACCATTCATCTTGGTTGAGAATACTTCACACACGGATTGCTTGAGGATGAATTCGGGGGACATGATCTCAAATTCCACCCGATCCAGTTCCTCGATTTCCAGATCCATCATATTGTTTTTTTTACAAGAAGGATCTGGAAATACAAAAATCAATTTTTACTTTTTTTGTTTCTTTTTTTTATGGTGCGTTTTTTACCTTTTGTATGGGCATTTGCTAGGTAATAACCACAGAACATACCGAGTGTATTCATAACAACATCCTGCCATCTGCCATACCACCACCCCTTTTTATCGTCGGTCGTGATGACATACTTGCATTTGGAAAGGTAAAAGGGGTGATCGGCCGAGTACGATTCAATCATTTCCCATAATACCCCCATCACGAATATGGTTGTCAAGTTTTGAGGAAAAAAATACCCCAAAACCATAAAATAAAAAAAGTGTAATATACCCCACCCATCCAGAAATTGACAAACTTCTTTATTATCAGCAACACATGTGGTTAGTGGATCCTTGAAAGAGGTTGTGTTGCAACGAAAAGTCCCGTAGACAGCAATCGAAAAAGAAACAATGATATTGATGATGATAATTTTTATATGATTGTTCATTCTTTCTTTTTTATAGCCAATATTGTTTTTTTCGCGTATAATTTATCACCAATGGATACATTTGGTTTATAGGATTTTGTTGAAAACTCAATATCCACACGGGATGACAATTTGATCATCCCTAACCATTCTCCTTGTTTAACGTGTTCACCAACACTTGAAACATTCACGATCCTCCTTGCTATTTGACCTGCGATCTGTGTGATTGTGATTAAAGAATTGTTGGATGAGAGCATGATTGTTTCCATCCTTTCGTTGTATTGGGATTTTTCGAGTAAGTATGCTGGTTTAAAATGTCCTTTTTTATAGTGTTTACAAATGACTTTACCATCGCACGGATAATACTGTTGGTGCTGATCGAAAATGTTAAGAAAAACAACAATCTTGATTGTGCCTTTGGTTTTATCGTGAATAATATCGAGAACCTTTCCATCGCTGACAGCCAATAAATCGTCTTTTCTCTTGTTTGTTTTGCGTTCCTCTTCTCGATAAAAATATATTAGGGCAATTACGATAATCACCACAACCATCCAGATACGACGGCCTAATTTTGGAAACAAAAAAGTCAGGCCTATACCTATGATTATGATAGTCAGGAACATTGCGAAACTTTCTTGAAAAAATAATGTTTTCATATTTTATTATTGTAAATTAATTTATTTATATATGACTAAATAAAATGTCCCAACAAAGGAGGTCTTTTTCCCAGATTATCCAAAGTCAAGTAAAAAAAGGAGAGGTTGAGGAATTTGAATTGAATAGAGAAGACCGTCTTTTAATGCCAATGTTTCGCAGATTGTTCATGATGATGCAATTCGGTCTGCCGGATATTCCACCCGATTTCAAGTTCTATATTTATATTCCTGTTGTAAAACAAGACCATACTTCCGTTCTTCCATACAAATTCTATGTACGGATGACCACACCCAACAATAAAACAGTATTATCCTGGAGGTTCAAAGTGAATCTGGATAGTCGAAGGCTTCATAATAAAAGGTTCAACAGAATACCTGTAAAACAGATTGAGATGAACATTGTGGAGCATGAAACAAGCAGCCAACAGTATTCTAAGTTTGTGCGTGATTATTTACACCCTTGAAGATTTAAAACGCCCATTTTCCAGGAAAAAACTGATCTAAAGGAATTGAAAACATATAGTAACAAGACAAATGAAAGAGGTGTATCGTACCTATTGCGGGGCGAGACGGAGCTTGTTATCCGCACGATACGAGTAGGGTGGTATCCCCAGTGCTCTAAAAGCATTCTAATATTGGGGGTATCATATTAACCGAAGTTCCTCAGTGGCACTTCATCGGTGTCATACAACCATGATTTACACGGGATGAAAAGACCAACCTTGAAGTCGTCGGCATGGGCATTTTAAATCTTCAAGGGTGTAAAACAAAATTAGATGAACATTAAAAAATATTTTTATTCGCAGATTAATTTTGAGAATAAAAATTTCTAAAAGAATATTTGGTTTATTTGCAACACCAACCGGCCTTTTTCCCCATACTCATACATTTTCCATTGTACCCATAAATCAAGCTATTCAGAAAATTATATTTACGATATTTTTTGAAAGGAGGATTGCAGTCGGAATCACTATAATCTTCCTTATTCTGGTAATAATATAAGAGGATGACAACCAAAATGACAATGGCAGCAGAAACAAACATTATAATATTATTTGTTTTACCTGATTTCTTATTGAGTTTCTTGTTCATTTATTGATTATAAATAATTTATATTTTATTAGAAAATTTACTTTTTACTTAGAGAATACTATAAAACAAATAGAAAAATATGTTTCTATTTTTTTAATGATTAAATATATTATCTCTTTAAACCAAAATATTTAAATTCGCCTTGTCTTGACCATACAATTCAATTGCTTTTTTGTTGTATGCCTTGGCAGCATCTATCTCATTTTCATACAATCCCAGATAGTACTCTTTATGATCTTTTTTAAGCCGAGACATCCATTTATTTGTTGGTTATGAAGAACCACTCCGAAATATTGACTCGAACAATTTTTCAATTTACTCTTTTTCTGATGGGCATTTTCAGTGGCAGTAACAATCTCCAGATTGTGGCGACGATTGTCAATACGATTCCCATTTTTGTGATTAATGACTTTTGTAGTATCTTCACAAGGAAGCAACAATCGGTGCATTGTCTTTAGATCATTGTTAAAGGCATATCCTGTATTTTTGTCAATGTACCAACGTTCTTTATTTAATTTATGCCAATCTTCATCGGAAACCAAAATTTCTTGGTCTTTGTAAAGGATGAAAGCAATACCATTCGCATTTCTGGGAATGTCGTGAAATTTGTATAACAATTCTTCCATCAATAAGGTATGATTAATTTGTAGGTTCAATTCATCTACTTTTTGTTTTGCTTCTTCAAGCGTCTTGAAATAAAAAACAGATTGTTTTTTACGAAAATATCTCTTCACACGAAAATAACTATTTGCCATAGATATATATTTTGGCAATTCTCGTTCTGTTTTTTCTTTTGGAGAGAATTCATGTTTCAGTGCATCTATGTAAGATATTAATTTATTATTGTTTGCATGTTCTCCAAATTTCTGGAAAGTATAAATATCATACATAAGTGCTGCTTGTTTTTCATCTTTTCCATAATATAACAAAATACCATCATATCGAGATCGGAATTGAGATGTGCACTTGTGAAAACTTACACCTTTATATTGAGAACTCGTGGTCGTATCTGTTTTTGTAATATTATTCCGATTGGCAGAACGACTGACTTCCCGTAAATTACATCGCCGATTATCTAATTTGTCCTCATTAATATGGTCTATGATATGGTTTTCTTTGGGTTTTTTAAAAACAAAATGGTGCATCCTAATGTTTCTTCCATCAATGGTAGAATTCGCATACCCAGCCGTCAAATGCCATTTATAAACATTGACACGTTGAAAATCGTTTTCTTCTACTAAAGCAAACTCGACAATGATATTATCTTTATTTCGTAGTGGGATCCGATATGGGCTGTTGTCATACTTGTTTTTCACCCTTTCATCGATATATAATTCAACTGACATTTTTTGTTTTAAATAAAAAATGCAGCACATAAAATCAATTTTGCGTTATTTATATTTTTTTGAAAATATAAAATCAATATGTATAATATTTTACTTCTTCGCCAGAGAAGTGGTGTATGCCTGACAAGATGAACCGTAGGATGGGTAGGCGTTATTGATGTTGAAATAACCACTGGATGTCATCTGTCCGTAAGGCAGGTTGTGTTGAAGGATATTATACCCGGACCCACCGAAGGACGGTGTAATCACGATAGATTGGACGGCAGTCTGTGATGGAACAGGGGCGCCAGCAACGTATTGACCGGGTTTGCTGGAGTAGCCAGCCAGTGTGGCGTAATCACCATTACATTGGGTCTGTCCACAATTATTATCATCAAGCAAGTAAACTCCTGTATTTAATTGTGCGCTCATATTGCTTTCTTTGTTAATTTCAAGGAAAAAAAAAATTCTTTTAAATTTTTGTTTTTCTCTAAAATGAAATCTAAAAAAATAGAATCATAAAAAAGAAAACAAACAATGTCATTTTCTACATTGAAAAAAAATCTGTTCATGTGCTGTGAATTACAGGAAATCTGGCACACGATTTCTTTTTCTCATATTGACGAGGTGCCAGCAAAAACCCTGGTTGCTTATGTTGCGTCTGGTGGTTCTTTACGGATTGGATACGCCTTCCGGACACGCTCTACACTGGCTGTTTATTATGACGAGGAACTCTCTTCTGGAAAAAGACCCTTGAAAAGATCATTCCCTCCTGTCTGCGCCACTTTTCTTGTTTTTAACGGGATCACAACGAAAAAAACAGAAAGTGAATTAACAAACATTGATCTTGATCTGGAATGGCTCACCCAAAATGTCATTGAGAAGATCCATTCGGGGCTGGGGTCGCAAAGGAGCGCGTGGGGAAAAACTTTTGACCAGATTATCGATTCTCTCCATGAACTTCCTATTGAGAAACTATCAAAAGTATTGAATTATATCCATAGTGACGAATAAATAAAAATAAAAAATATAAAATAAACAAATATGATATTCTACAATAAGAAATATATTTTTTTTAATATTATGATTTTTGTGTTTTTGATTTTTCTTGCGATTTTCTTGAGAAAACAAAATACACCAACTAAACCAAAATCAAGGATCTGTGTGGTTTTCCGTGGTGAGAATGTCCGTGATAAACACGGTTATATGTCAGCTTTGGGATGTGTTGATAATTGGAAAGAAACAATTTTTGATGTTATTGATTGTGATGTTGCGTTATTCACCTATAAATCTGAGATACTTGACCAATTAAAAGAAAAACTTTCACCCGTCCATGTATGCACGGAAGGTTATGATTCCCAAGAAGGCAATGCGAATGCGGCGATAAAATGGATGATTGAAAACAGGAATAGGTACGATCGTTTTGTGGTGTTGAGGTTTGATTTCATGTACAGGAAAAGGATTATTCATTGGAGGCATTGGGATAAAAAAGGCATCACACTTGTCAATAGGGATATCCATTACCCATCGTCCAGATTATACCACGATGCGGTTTTTGTTATTGACAGCGAATGGATTGGTCATTTCAAGAAGGCATTTGAGGGCCCTGATAAGATATATCTGCACCATATTGGGAGGTACCTTGAAGATATGAAAAATGTTCCTTTGCACGTAATGTACCCAGATTACTATCATTTGACAAAACACGTATTTTATGCTTGGTATCCAGAAGAACCCAGACCCCACGTTGAGGATGGCTATAAGGGTGAAAAATTGCTAGATCTCACCGAATGGAATGAGTGTCTTCTCAAAAGGACGCAAACATTACAACCTTTTGATAAATGTGATTAAATAAAAAAAATATTTCCTTATAATAGATTTGGTTTTTAATTATGGACATTGTTATACCCTTGGGTGGAAAAGGAGAAAGGTTTAGTAAAAACGGATATTCTGTTCCAAAACCTCTTATCTCTATTGGGCATAAGGAAATGATTCGACATGTCATAGATCGTCTTGATATTGGTAAAGATGACACCCTTACCATTCTTTACCACGAACAGCTTGATAAACATAATTTTTCAGGAATCATACGGAAACATTATCCGCACATCCACCTTGTATCCATCCCATTCCAGACACGCGGGGCTGTTGAAACCATTGATTATGGGTTGCGACATTTTTCTTTTGACAATGATAATCGAAAATGCCTGCTTCTTGACTGTGATGCTTTTTATACTGAAAATATTATCAAGATGGCAAAAACACACTCGAATGGTGTTTTTGTTTTCCGGGAAGAGGATGTTTCTCAACCTGCTAAATTTTCTTATGTTTCTTTTAATAATCCTACCAGAATTACAGACATTGCTGAAAAATCACGCATCAGTTCATTTGCGAATACTGGGGCGTACTTGTTTGAGAATCGACAGACACTTTTGACCTACACACAAAAGGTGCTTGATCAGGATTTTCGTTTTAATAATGAATTTTACACATCGTGTGTCATCAAGCTGATGTTGATGGACAATTATGAATTCCACGCCATCGAATTGTCTGGATCTTCTTTTGTTTCTCTTGGCACACCCGAGCAGGTCAATACTTATCTTTCAAAATGCCACGCCTTTTTGTTTGATCTGGATGGGACACTTGTCGATACCACGGATATTTATGTCAATGTGTGGAAAAAACTACTGAAACCCTACCACATCAATGTTGATTTGCGATTTTTCAGGAATTATATTGATGGGAATAATGATGAAATGGTGATACAGATGCTGATCCCAGTGCTGGAGAAAAAGGATAGGGCTGCTTTATCATACCAGAAAGACATTCTTTTCCTGGAATTTATCAATCATTTAAATATTGTCGAGGGCGCAACAGAGTTTATAACAAAGGTTCGTGCGGAAGGACACATTGTGGGGATTGCCACAAACTGCAACCGATTAGTGGCAGAAAATATTGTTCGTTATTGTCATTTTGAAAGGATGATTGACGCGCTTGTGATTGGAAACGAATGCGACCGCCCCAAACCACACCCTGATCCTTACCAAAAGGCAAAAGATATTTTGAAACAAGAAAAGGTTGTTATTTTTGAGGATTCTTGTGCTGGTTTATTGAGCGCAAGAGGTGTTTCTCCTCGGTGTATTGTTGGTGTCAATACACACAAACACAATGACATCTTCCTTCAACAACACGGCGCGCATTTGGTGATTAATGATTTTGCCAACCTATCTGTAAAAGAGATACTTGAGTATCATACATCCAATGAAATAGCAGCGTTGGAAAAAAAAATCATGGAGAGTGTTATCGAGAGATTCGTAGATCTTGAGCGTGTTGAGGTTTTATCCAATAAACTCAAGGGGGGGTATATTGCGGATGTCTTGCGTGTCAACCTGCATATGAAGGATGGAAAAAAGATGGAATGTGTTGCGAAACTCCAGAGTGATAAAGTGAGCAATCTTTCCGACATGGCGACAGAACTTGGTCTGTATAAAAGAGAACAATACTTTTATGAGGTGATCCGTGATCACATACAGATCAAAGCTCCCCGGTATTTTGGAACCATCCGCGACAATATGAAACCATGCGGCATCTTGTTGGAATACCTTCCACCTGCTGATTTCAGATTGGATATTGACCTGGAAAAGGAACCATTGGATGTGGTCCTGAATGTCGTGAAAAAAATAGCATCTCATCATGCTCGATTTTGGGATAAAGACCTGACCAACGCATTCCCCCAATTGACCAAGAATGACAATCTGGCATTTTGCCCATCATGGGGGGATTACGTGAAAACAAAATGGCCCCTATTCAAAGAAAAATGGACTACCATCATGAAACCAAACCAGCTGGAAATGGGTGAGAAAATCGTAGGATCTTTCAACAGCATCCAGAAGCATCTGAGCAGAGACCCGTTGACGTTGTGCCATGGGGATGTCAAATCACCCAATATCTTTTTTAACCAAAAATACGAACCCTATTTTATTGATTGGCAATACATTATCGCGGGAAAGGGAACACAGGATCTTGTTTTCCTGATGATTGAGAGTTTTTCTCAAAAACATATTTCCAGAATAGGAAATACACTCAAAGAATATTATTATCTTTCACTTTTGGAACAAGGAGTTGCCGATTACAGCAAAGAATCATATGAAATCGACTTTCAGGTTTCAATCTGTTATTTCCCTTTCTTTGTGGCCATGTGGTTCGGCACCACCCCAACCGAACAGCTCATCGACATCAATTTCCCATTCTTTTTTATCCAGAAATTGTTCTCATTTATGGAAACATTTTTGGATATCAAAACATTATTGCTAATCCAATAACAAAACATCATCATTGTCGTCTTCTGGAATACACGCAAAATAAAGAACCACCCCAACCATACTGAGAAAACCACAAAAAATTAAAAATCCTTCCAGTAGCATTTCTTTTTTTATAGAAAAAAAGAAATTCTTATATGAGTATTAATTATTTTGTTGTTGGTTGAAAAGATTGTAAAGTTTTGTGTAGAGATTTCTGTCCATACAATCATAATGATTATTAATAACTAAATATAACAAATCTCCATTCAACACCGCATTTTTTACAGCCATAATATCCACACCATCGGTCTCATAAATCTCCAACTCGGGGAGGTCGTACCACGAAGGGTCCTGGAAGCGATGTAGGAATGCGCTTTTTTTGGAGGGAATACACCCACAACTGACAGCTGGCTCATTCATTTCTTCCAGAAATCTGTCCAGGAACAGGTGTTCATTTTCTGACAATTGATTTATGGCAGTATTGAAATCATTCTTGTCAACCAATTCTCGAAACTTGTTTGGCAGGTAGGCAAATTCTGTCTTGAAGAATTTTTTCCGGAATTGGAGGGCATCTGAAAGCGCCATTTCGGGCGCCATTGTGTCTCGAAAAAACCACCATTTGTCCAGCATCTCAAACAATAAACGCCTCTTGTGTGTGTCTTGCAGATGACGGGACAAGTTTGTTAATTTACTGTAATCCAACAAGTCATAGGAAAGCTTCTCATCCTCAAGGAGTTTTTCTAATTCACGATTCCACATGGATTTCTCAATGATACAATCGATAAACATGGGGCTGTAGAAAGGATCTTCGGGGCGGGGTGTGGATTCCACAACATAAACAAAGTCATGAAGGGCTTTTAATTGGTGTTTATATTCACCGCATTTTTGATTTGCGCATATATTCGCCCGGCCAATCGTCAGTAATTCTTGATAAAGTGTGCTGGTCATTCTTCTTTTTGTTGGTTTGTTTTTTTTCATAAAAATCAATTTTATATTGTTTGTTCTTCTGGGGGTATTGTTTCATTGCAGTATGGGCACAAATGGGCGGTCATAAAATTTTGACGGACGTGTCCGGGGATGACGGCTCCCCCCATCGATGGTCCAAGGCGTATGGCCTCATTGAATGCCAGGTTTTTCCCAGAGGCAACAAAATTCACCCAATCTGGGTAATCGACCGTGATGGGTTCCACGTATGTTTCTACAATTGTCTTGTACCCCGACGACATTTTTATCTGGAAGCAATAAATTTGATTTATAGAAAAACAACACACAAAATAAATAAATCATGGAATTTATTGTTTATACAAAACCCCCTTATGACTTGATTGATTTTTTTCGGCAAGTCCCCGAAAACGATCCTATACGGAAAATACTATCGGGGATTCCATCTTTTGAAAAGGCACTGGAATCACTGGAAGAGGGTGATTTTGAGAATTATGGGGTGTTTATCAGTTTAGAGAACCCCCTGACTCATATTGTCAAGAAAACAAGTTTTTTTATACAAAAACAAAAAATCACCAACAAAAAATTGATCCCTATACCTCCCTTTTATGTTTATCGGAGGATTGTAAAAAACGCCACAAAACCATTCCTTCCATTCCAACAGGAATGGCTGACGGAAACAATTGTTTCTAGACTCTTTTCGGGTCGTGAGGGTATCATCCATTTCACGGCTGGTGAAGAAACACGCGGTATAAGGATCAACCCCCTGCTCAAACAAGAATTATGTGTAGAGGTGGATCCGGTCCCTTTGCTGGTGTTGGACACGCCAAAGAAATCGTTGGATTTTGCGGAATTTGTGGTGGGAATGCTCCATCAAACAACACCCACAGAAACCCAGTGTTTTCTGGAAAAAAACAAAGGCATTCTGGATACAATGTCGGTGGATCGTCGTAAGAAATTGTACGATATTTTTCCAGAAGAATTCGTCCATATCCCAAGGCACGTCCTGGATTTTTTGAAGTGTATGGATGATTTTGAATTCTCAAATCAGGATGTGGAGGAACTCTACAACAAGTACAAAAATACGGATTGATTTTTTTATAATTCAAAGTATGAATTATAAACTAACTATTAATTAGATTCTTAATAACGATGAGAAATCTTGATCAACCAGTATAAATTCAAAAATGTGAATAAAGCATAATTACAATATCCAAAACAATCATAAAATCGGTAAAAAGAAACAACAATCATTGTTGGCGCAATAATACGGAAAAACAAAAATACATTAAAAAAGATTTTCTTCTTTATTCTCTGGACCCATTCCACATCGTAAAAGATTTTTGAAACAAACAATAAAATACTTGAGATCTCTACGATGCTGTTCATACACATAACAATCCGTGCTTCGGGTTTGACGAAATTATAATAAATGACAACAAGGGCCGAACAGAAATGGTGCAACCATCCTTCCAGGAATGTAAAATACTTTGGGTAATAAATGACACCGACAAGTGTGTCGACAATAACATACGCCAGGTAGAAAAAAGAGATTACATAATGTATTGGTTCGTCTCCCTGGTATGTTTCAATCCTGCCATGCTGAACCTGTTTCCATATCTGGTGGATACTCAATGGGGACAAGACAAGAGCCGTTATCAAAGAAAGGATGCTCCTCAATCGTTTGGGGTTTTCTGTCAGGCGAACCATGAATTGGGCAGTGAAAATAAAAAAACAAAAATAACGAAAGAAACCATCTGTAGTATTTGTAATGGACTTGTCGTACATTTTGACCTCAATTACTGATAAAATTCCCAGGTAAATATGGTACAATACACACATAAAAGTAGCCATGCCCATATTATCTTGTTTCTGGAATTCGATACTCAAAAAATAAAACACAAAAACAAGGGCACCCAAATAAATATAAACAAAAGAAACTTGCCCATTTGAGAATGAAAATATAAAAGCACAAACCCGGGCAACAATACTAAAACTTGATACTTCACTTTCTATAAGTATGGTTAATAAAAAAAAGACATAAACCCATATATTCTTTGTTATCAGGTACCCTCGTTCCATAATCATCAGATTAATCGTGGTAAGATCCAAAAAATACGCCAATTTAGTGGGGAAAAGATGATTCAGAAACGATATTACAAAATGGATGAGATAAATCCAGAAAAGAAAATACGTCCAATCACCCCCAGCGAGTAGATAGCCAATTGGCATGCTCAATGTTGTTATCCCTTCTAAAAACCCATAAAAAAAGGGAGGGAATGCTCTTTCTTGAAAATATACCATAAAGTTTTTAAAGTTTGATTTTTACATTTTGTTTTTCATTTTTTGAAGGTTGGTTGCGAGTGTAGGTCTCTAATAATAGCCCCACACTGGTCGTGTAAAAAATAAAAACAAAATAAAAAAAATACCTTAAAATCTGTTCCCAAAGACATATATTATTTTCACGATTATAATAGGATACTTCTATTGAACAAATACATCCTAAATAGATATGGTATAAACAACAGGTAATCATGGTTTTGAATGCATTCCTTTTCAGCATGTATTGATAACTCTGTGCGAATGTGAAAAAACAGATTGCCCAGAGACACCAGTAGTAAATGGACGAAATCCTTGATAAAATCAAGATAATTATTACCCTTACAATAATTCCTATATGAGATTTTGGGAATTCATAAAACATGGTCGCGAGATAGAGTGGATATGTCCATATAATGGAATTAAAATTATACCATCTTTCCATAATTAATAGATTGATTGTTGAAACGTCCAGCCAATAGGTTAATTCGGAAGGAAAAAGATGGAAACACAAGGAGAAAATCGAATGGATGACATAAACAAGAAAAAGTATCGATCGCACATTCCCACCCCCTATTATAAACCCAAGTGGCATACTAAAAGTCGTTGCCCCTTCCAGAATACGATACAAAAGGGGTGTTTTGAATGATCTCTCTTGGAACAAGGTCTTTGTGTTCATTTTCTGTTGGATTACCTTCTATAGTTTTTTTTTTCATTTTTGAAAAACAGAATGTCTACCTAAATAAAAGAGTATGGATATTAAACAACGAATAGACAAATATTTGGGTCCTGAAAGGAATATCCCCATTATAATCAAATATAGTGCTCTGCCCCAAAGTGAAAGACCCTTACAGTACTGTTATAATCATTACCTGAATAAACCATTCCCATCTGGAAAAACAACCTACTATCAGGACATGACACGTGCGATCCATTACCTCCCACATTTGTACAAGACAACCTTCTTGTTCTACCCGCACGATAGGGTGGAAGGATTTAATGTTCCAACGCTGGTCAAGAGTCGTCCTATCTATGATTATAATCAATCGATGCTTTTTAACATGAATTACCTGCGGCATTTCGCCGATGTCTATAATGTGGAAGAGAATGATATGCCCTATGAAGAAAAAAGAAATGTGCTCGTGTGGCGTGGGGCGGACACAGGATCTGGATTCAATAATAATATCCCTTATCGGCCAGTTTCAAGACAAACACTAGTGGAATCTTTTTGGGATTATCCAGGACAAGAAATCGATATTGGCCTGAGCAGTGTTTCTGTCAACAGTAAAAAATACCCCGAACAAAATCCTTTTAAAAAGTACATCAAACCCAAGATGAAAATGAAGGACCTCCTACAGAATAAATTTATTCTTTCGGTAGAAGGGAATGATGTTGCCACAAATTTAAAATGGATCTTGTACTCGAATTCCGTCGCATTCTGCCCTCCCTTTACAATCAACAGCTGGATTCTCGAAGAAAACCTCCAACCGTGGCAGCATTATATACCAATAAGGCACGATTTTTCTGACCTCCCAGATAAAGTAGAATGGGCAATCAATCATCCCGAAAAATGCAAAAGTATATCGAGACAAAGCAAAGAATATATAGAACAATTTCTGGATATCGCAAAGGAAAAAATTGTGTTGGATACTATTTTAGAAGAATACTCTAAAAATGTAAAAATAATGGATTAGATAAATGGACGAGAAGAAGAGAGGGGAAAAAACAAGAAAAAAACAAGCTTGGAAAACTCCACAAATAAAAATCAAGAAATTAAAAAAAGACATTGAAACTTTTGAAACCGAAGTTGAGAATCTCCTGAAAAACGTCCAGACCACACCCGACAGCAATTGTGTTGTATGTAAAAAAACCATTGAATGCGAGGATCTTCCGTGCCAGCATCCAATATGCCATCCATGTTATAACAATCAGCGCAGGAACAGGGATAATGTTTATTGTCCAATCTGCCAAAAAAATTATTTTAATATTCGTTTCGACAGTATTTCTTCCTCGTCGTCTGAAGAGTTTTAAAACAATTTAACTGTTTATTTTGAAACAGAAAAAATGATGGAAGACCAGGAAAAAAACAATAAAAAAAAGAAACAATACGACACCATTGTCCTGTCTGGGGGTGTCACGAAAGGATTTGGTCTCGTGGGCTCTCTTCAGTACCTCCAGGACAAGGGAATCCTACCAACCATCCGTAAGTTCATTGGCACTTCGATCGGTGCGATCATTGCCTATCTGGTTTGTATAGGGTATAACCCTATTGAGATTATGATTATTTCCTGCCAGAGGAAGATTTTTGAAAATCTGGCAAATATTGATATTTTGAATGTCATGCATGGAAATGGGGCCATTTCGTTTCATATTTTTCAAGAGATCCTCGAAAAATTAACCATTGAAAAAATCAAGAAATTCATAACCTTGTCGGATCTCCACACAAGGTTTGGAAAAGAACTTGTGTGTTGCACCTATAACCTGACCCTTGGAAAACCCGAATACATCTCCTACAAGACCCACCCCGACCTGAACTGTCTAACAGCATTACGAATGAGTGCCAATCTCCCCTTCTTTTTTGAGACATTCGTTTACGATGATTACAAGTATGTTGATGGGGGGATTGCGGACAATTTTCCAATAAGCCAGGTGGCCGAAGGAGATGTCGCACTGGGCATCCGGACGAAAAAGATCTTGTCAGCAGATCCAAACAAGAATAAGGACGAAAACATACTGACCCAATTTGTCGCCATCCTCACGATTCCAATTGGGCGTGTGGAAGAGATCCAGATTTCTTATGAAAAAAATACAGACGTGATTTCTGTGCCAATTCCGTCCTACATCTCCACATCCCTCAACCTCTCCAATACAGAAAAATTTGACTTGTTCTCCAATGGGTACGACACTATAAAAAAATTTTTTGCCAATATGGAATAATAGAAAATGGTTTAAGGATTTGGTGTGTATAATATAAAATGCGTGCCCGAATGTTTTTTTATGCCGTGATGATGGCTATCGTGTTGAATGTTGTTTCTGGTCAGAATCTGAGAAAAGAAATTGTCGAGACAAACGAATTCCAGGAAAATCGAATGTCAGACAAGTCATGGTGGGGTGGTTGGTATAGTGGAGGTGGTGGCGGTGGAGGTGGCGGTGGAGGTGGTGGAGGTGGAGGAGGCGGTGGAGGTGGTGGAGGCGGTGGAGGCGGTGGAGGTGGTGGAGGTGGTGGCGGTGGCAGATGATGATAAATTTATACATGCATTCTTTAAAAAAAAATTAAAGAATGTTTCAAATAATACATTTATGTTTCTAGAAAAGGGTTGTCTGGGCTGGAATAATACTCGATACATTTCTGGAGTCCTTCTTCAAATGACACCTCGCTCTTCCACCCCAATTTCTTTACTTTGGACGCATCAATCCTGTATTGAAAATCATTATAATACCGATCCTCAACATAATCGTAATAATCTTTTGGATCCACGTGATTTCCTTTGATGCTGTAGATCAATTTATTGGCAATGTTCAAGACACTATATTCTTGGTCTGTTCCAATGTTGTAGATTTGGCTGATTTCCCCCTTTTGAATAACAGTGAGGATACACTTGCACATGTCATCAACAAATATGAAATTTCGTTTGGTGTTGCCCCGTCCATGGATGGCACATTTATTATTGTTCAAGAGGGAAGTGATGAATTTGGGAATGACCTTTTCGATGTGCTGGTTTCGGCCATACACATTGTTCCCTCTCACAATAATGATGGGCAATTCGAAACAATGGAAATATGATTGGACAATAAACTCGGCTGAAATTTTCGTGGCCGCGTAAGGATTTGTGGGGTTCAGGTTGTGTTTTTCGGTGAATGGAACATTCCCAATGGTCTCTCCATACACTTCGTCCGTAGAGACATGAAGGAATCTTGAAAGATTGCCATATCTCTTACAGGCCTCCAGTAGGTTATGAGTGCCACTCACATTGGCCTGGGTGAACTGTATTGAATTATCAAATGACTTGTCCACGTGGCTTTCTGCCGCAAAATGGACAACCACATCAATCTCGTGTCTCTCCAGGATATCCAGCAGGGTTTCCATCTCGTTGATGTCATTCTCGTAATTCACAACACCATTTAATCCTTTCAGGTGCTCACGCCTAGAACAATAGCTGACCTTGTCCACATTGACGACATTGATATTGGGATAGGTCCTATACAGCATACGAATGAAATTGGATCCAATGAAACCAAACCCACCCGTCACCAGAACATTCTCCATCTTGGGTTTCAATGACATGATCTTTTGTTTCTTGATACGCTTGAACAAACGCTGGATGGATTCGTAAATGGGCAAGATGAAGTATTCCTTTTCCAGTTCTGAAGTGTCCAATTTATTATTGGATCTGTCTGATTTAAGGATCTTTCCTTGTTCTTCCAGAGTAAAATTTTCATACCTGAAATCTGGATCGATAATATCCGTATACATGTCAAGGATTTCATTGTGGGTGATGACACCCGGATTGACAAGATTGACGGTTCCTGTCTTTTGTTTCTTGATCATGTCCACCATAATGGGCAGAACATCGGGGATGACAGTCATGGAGTTTTTGATGCTGCATATTTTCTTGTAGCTTGTGATCTTGGTGATGAAATTCCGCATGGAAGTCGTGTCCTCATTGATGGGCATACGGATCCGCAAGTTCAATGTATTGTCAAAGATCTCATCAAAATGAAACAACCGATCGGTGAACCCCTTGACGATTGAATAAGAACTCCCAAAAAAATTGGGTAAATCACCTTCTGTGAAACCCTGTTCATTTTGTGTTGTGTGTTGGGCATCGTAGTTGAAGATACACCCCGTACCAAGGTAGGTGAAATGGATGTTGAGTTTTTTACACAAGAACGCCAATTGGATGGGTCCAAATAAATTGTCCCTTACATTTTCGTGATTCTGTTGTTTGCCTCCTTCCAGATAATCAATCGTATTGTACTCTCCACCAGATGTGCGTCCTGCGAGACAAATAACCCTGTCGGCATTGGATCCTGAGATTTCCTGTTCAAGGATATGTTTATTGGTGTCCATTCTGTTTTGACCACACTTGAATTGGATTCCTTGTTGGTTTAATTCTTCCTGGAATTGTTTGCCAATCCATCCATTTCCACCAAAGATCAACCACATTTTTCTTTTATTGAATCGTTATAACTTTTTAGATTATTATTTTTTCTCAAAATTCTTTAGAGTTGTAGGTGCGCCATAGGGTTTTTACTTCTCGTTGATTCATGGAAACATCAAAGACAAGCTCCTCTGCCAATCTGTCAATAAAATCCTTGTGTTTTAGAACCAGTTGTCTTGTGTCTCGCATAGCAGAACGAAGGATGGATAATGTGTCATAATCCGTCATTGTCATGAATTGATCAGAGAAGGAATCTTCTCGTGGTGAAACAACATTGTTCAATTTTGAACCCATCCCAAAATCGGACACCATCTGCCGGCACAACTCATTGGCCTTGTCTAAATCATCGTGCGCCCCCACTGAAACATAAGAATCCCCATAAAAAACACTCTCTGCTATCCTCCCACCCAATAACAGCTGGATCTGTTTCAACAACAGGTCTTTGGTGATCATGCTTGTTCCCGAAAATTCTGGAATGATATTGTACATGGTGTACCCACCAACCCCACTATAAGTTTCTTGGATAGAAACCTTCTGGAACACGAAGTAATCTGGAAAACAAAGAGAGATAAGCGCGTGCCCGGCTTCGTGGACAGCAACACGTTTTTTTATCAAATCAGAACGCATATCAATATCCTTCTTCACCCCCATATGGACACGCTCCAAAGAACTCCATAACGAGTCCTGAGTTATCATGGTTTCATTTGAAGACCTTAATGAATGAATATTTGCGTCATTGAGCCATTGTTCGATATCCGCACCAGAAAATCCTTCCGTCTGTAAAAGCAATGAATCCCAATCAATACCCTTTTCAACAACCCGATTCCGCAGAAAGATTTTAATAATATCCCTCCTGCTGGATTTGTCGGGGAGTGGGATATGAATAATCTTGTCAAATCGTCCAGGCCTGAGCAGGGCCTGATCAAGTATGTCTTTTCGATTGGTTGCCGCAATCACCATAATATTATCGTTCTGGTGGAAGCCATCCATCTCATACAATAACTGGTTCAGTGTCTGTTCTCTCTCTTCATTGCCAATGACGGATTGTTTTCTGTGCTGGCCAATCGCGTCAATCTCATCGATGAAAATAATACAAGGGCTGTTTTTTCTTGCGTGATCAAACAGTTTCCTGACCCTCAACGCACCCATACCAGAATACAATTCAACGAAATTGGAACCTGAAAATGCGATAAATGTCGCATTGGCATAATTCGCAATGATCCTCCCCAGTAATGTTTTTCCAGTGCCAGGTGGGCCTTCCAATAAGATACCCCTTGGCTGTTTCACCATCTCGTTTGGCTCCAAGAAATAACGGATGGTTTCTTTACATTCTCTCACGACTTCTTTTGATCCACCCCAATCACGAAATGTGGAGTTGGCAACATCTTCAAGATCAAACTCGTACTGACTGAAATCTGGTGAAAAGCGCTGAAAAACATTCCAGACAATAAACAATAATGGGGCACAAAAGAATGCCTGGAAAATCCATTCCGGAAAGTGGATCTTGTTCTTGTACCCGATTTCGATATTGTAGTCGAAAGCTTTTTTCATAATCTGGGTTGTGATCATTGGTTCGGTGTTTATTTTTTCAATGTGTCCAGATTTTTCAATCAGTGTTGTTTCTTTCAGGTCGTTCGCTACAATGATCCTGTCAAGTTTTTTTGTTTGAATGTCATTCATAATGTGTGTATACGAAACAGTGGTATCGTGAAAAATAGGAAGGAAAGCATTCACAAGAGACGGAATAAGGATCAACTGGCACAATATCTTCATTTACTCTTTATATGTAAAAAACTCCATTTTAAATCAATTCTAACAAAATTGAAACCAAAAATATGAAAAAATAAAATATAAAAATGTTGAGCTACATTCGCCGTTTCCCACCAGTATTGTATTCAAAACCTCCACCACCCCCTGACCGAAAAGATATGTTCTTGATAGGGTTTGTGGTGGGTTTCATGGTTGGCTTTTCGCACCCGTGGAAAAAAAATTTTAATTACCAATCATTTTTTTAAATAATAATAAAAGAAATGATGAAGAAAAAGTTTGACGTATTGGTTGAAAAAAAGAAGAAAGAAATGGATCTTGTTTATTTTGAAAAATATTCATCCTTGTTCCACGATGCTTATTCATTTCTGGCTGGTAAAAAAGCACTTTTGTATGGGGGGACCGCCCTGAATGAGTTATTGCCCACCAATTTAAAGATTTACGATCCATACACACTCCCAGATATTGATGTCCTGTCGCCATATGCCGAAAAATTAGCCCAAGAAATGGTGCGTTTCTATAAGAAAAAGAAACACCAAGCAGTCAGTTTTACAGAGGCACTCCACCCAGGAACATACAAGGTTTATGCGGATGGATTCCAGATTGCGGACATTACAAAATGTGGTAATAAAACATATGAAGAATTAAGAAAGGATTGTGTGCGATCGAAACAATGGAAAATCAAGATTGTCCCCCCTCAGTATATCCGAATGACACTCCATAAAATCCTTTCTCAACCCAATGACGCGCACAGATGGCAGAATGTCTATGATCGTCTCAAGAAATTCTACAAGACATATCCTGTCAAATGTTCTTTAAAAACAAAAGACGACGCGAAAAAAGTAATTCAAAATGAAATCCAAGAGAAAAAGATTTATGATATATTGCCACCCGATGTTGTTTTTGTTGGAAGGAAAGAAGTTGGAATGCTGTTGGGAAAAGAGGTTCCTATTTTTCAGGCACCCATACAGGCACTGACAGACAGGGATTTGATGGAAATTTCCAAAATGTTAAAGGAAGAAATGCCCGAACTCCACATTTCAGGAATCTTTCCCAATGATAATTTTGTTCCCGCTCACATTGTGGTTTCTCTTCATAATAACCCAATAGCCACCATCTACAAGCTGTCGTCGTGCGTGGCATTCAACGAATTCAAAAACAAAAGGATCGCAAACATCAATACAACGATTGATATTCTGCTTTCTTTATCAATGTCGCACCATCAGCATTTTAAAAGGTGGAAACCCCTTTTAGAATGTCTGGCAGATGAACTGGCAATCGTCCAACAAACAAGCAAATCCAAAAAGAAGATCCTGGATCAATTTGTCATGGAATGCCAGGGGCCAAGTGAGGGGCTGGTTACAATGAGGAGGAAACGGGCGACACGCCTCTACCGAAAGAAAAAGACCAACAATCTATATTGATTATTTTGTAGTGGGTTTGGGTTTGGATTTTGATTTTTGGTAGAATATTCCAATAATAATTGCGATAACTGCCACACCCCCAAGTGTCCCAAGGACAATCGCCAATGTATTATCTGATTTTTTTTTATCACTTGTTGTTTCAGGTTCCATCGTGGACAGGACTTCATCGTCTATTTCTTCTGTGCTGTCTTCTTCACCCAGAGGGACAATAATCTCTATTTCATCAGTTGCCATTTTATTTATTTTAAAAACTTTTTTTTATATTTTTTTAAAATAAAATGGAAACTGCTACTCCTACCCTAATCCCCAGGAATAATATAAATTTTTATTTGGCTCTTCCTGTCAATCTTCTTGATACTCGTGAAGACACCTACACAGTAACAATAAAATTACCAGCGGATACAGAGTTTCCCACAGATCTAACTGATCTCATCAAAGAAACCAAGCGTGTCATTTCTTTTGATGAGATTGTTGGGAAAAACGCATCTGGAACTACTGTATGCACAAACACCGAATGTGCTGGCTACGCTGCTACAGAACAGATTACTTATAGCATCAAACCACTCTACCCTCCACGCACAACATACTTGTACGAATACAAACCCAAAATAGGTCTTGTTAAATATGTTTCTACAACCATCTCAAGTGTTTCTCCTTCATCCTCAAGTTTATTGTCTGAAAACGATTTTGCCATCTTCAGGATCTCGTACGATTTAAAAGATTTTAAGGATTTTGAGAGTTTTAAAAAGCTTTACGATTCGATTGTGGAAAACCAGAATTATCTTGTCATGCTCAATGAAAAGAATTTTATCGAACACAACTTGAGTGTGCTACAACGCATTATAAAAACCAACAAGATTACTGTAGGCACACTCAAACCCCTTAAAAAATCCCAAATCGAACAAATAATCAAAGGCACAATGAGACCAGAAATCCTTACCCCAAGACCAGGGGCAACAAACAGTCGGGTAAAAATGACAGGAACTCCGCGACCCATGTCTGGAACTCCAAGACCCGTCCAGTTGAAACTCCAATTGGGAGGAAAACAGATATCATTAGGCCCAAAAATGATGATGAATTTCAACCAGAGATAAGAACCCACCCATTTTTAGGATTTTTTAAATCCAGTTTCCTATAATCCTTCTTATTCAACAAGAACCTGTGTTTAATAAGAATGTTTGGAACGTATTCTATATCTGTCTTGAATTCCTTGGCAAACCACCCTACCGCATCCATGCTGACCTGCGACGGATATAGGATCTGGGATTGGAGGGTGGTTTCACAAAAAATGGATTGGAAATCGAGTGGCAACGACAGGAATAATTTTTTGGCATTGGGATTTTCCATATTTATCAATCTCACCAATTTTGGTAGAATTATCCGTTGGTGTCTCATAAAGTAAATATCAAGCATATCTGGCAAGGGGAAAATAACACGTGTTGCTGGATTTTTTTGGTAATAAATCTCGTAATTTTCTCTAGAAACCGGAAGGTAAGGATTGTCTGTTAAAAAAAGCACCCCATTTTTATAGGATAAGAAGCAAGGAAGATTCCTATAATCCCGAAGGACGATTGGTTGATGGATGATGATACCCAAACATTTTTCAACGAGCACTTTGTTGTTATTGGGAAAAACACTATAAAAATGGGAAAGAATAGCGCGATGATAATGACGGAAATAATCCTGGATACGATTCATAATTATAACCTCCTCTTCATCACTATAATAGGCGTTAAAATTAGAAAAATCAGACGCCACCAATCGATTATCACCAGAGACCCCATAACACTTGTATTCACACACATCGTATTCGCATTCCCTGGAATAATCTTCTATTCTTCCAGATTGGGTATTGTGTGGAAGATTCATAAGACAATCCCAAGAACTTTCTAAAAAGACACGATCCAAGAGTTTGGCATTTCGTTCCTTTATTTCTGATCGGTAGTACCTTTGGAAATCAACAGAAAACAACAATTCATCCCGGGTGATTGGCAGCTTTCCATCCAACCACTTTTCTTCATCCTCTTCTTCTCCTGTAAAGGGGACGGATACGTGCAAGAAAATCTTGACGATTGGGTTTTCGAGATCGATATGTGATCTGGCCCTTAAGCTTCGTGCCATTGCTTGTGATGTATCTGCGATGTTCCACGAAGGCGTCAAAATATGGATTTGTCTCACATTTTTCAAACTGATTCCTTCTTTTGTCTTGTTGGTGCTCATGACAATCTGGCAATACTCCCCGTGTTTGTTTTCGGGTCGGTTAAAATAATTGATAAAATCCTGGAAATCTTCTTCATTTGCCACCCGATCATTCAAAAGGATCATCCTATCACCCTTTGCGTCCACAAGATCTTTTTTTGATGTGATCAATTTGAATCCAAAAAGGGTCTTCAATATGCTCATAAACAACAATATACCACTCCCTTCCACCAAATCAGAAAAAACATAAATCAATTCTTTAGGGTTATTCAATATTTGACCCAATACATAGGCATACGAAACAGAAAATTGTTTCAATAAATCAAGAATCGAGCCAACCGTCATGTTTTTATAATCCCCAATTGTCTCCAAAAAATTGGGGCGCAAAACAAATTGTGGCGACACAAATTTTTTGTAGCCCTTTTCTCCGGTTTCTTGATTGGGAAAAACAAACAAAGAGGCCTGCTTCGACGCCGAATAAAAAGAAGATTTTGCTGTGCCTATTTCTTCTCCCTCACCCCATCTTTCTTTCATAAAAATTTCAGTATAAATACTGTTCTGGAAAGGGTCCATGCGGTGCGCCACGATCTTTATATTTTTCATGGGGTCGTAGATTCTGCCTTCATACCTAATGACAGCGTTTGATAAACGCCTTTTCACATAAGACACGTACCCTTGGATGTGGCGAATAAAATCCAGACGGCCCTCGGGTTTCCATTCGTAGACAGGGATCTCAACTTTTTCGAAAATTTTTATATTTTCCTTTACCCTGAAAAATGTTGAAATAAATTCCAATCTTGATAAATGTTTTTCTTTAGGTAGAACCAGGTTCAACAAGGGGATAATCTCGTCGGGTTGATCCCGAATAGGAGTGCCAGACATGACAAGTAATTTCTTGAAATCAAGGAGGCCCAGGAATTTTATAATGGTGTTGTAGGACTTTTTATCCTCTTCTTTATTGGTTTGCACGAGGTGGTGTGCCTCGTCAATAATGATGATTGATTTGTCATAGTGTTCCTTTATCCATTGATCGGTGCGTCTTGAAAATTCACTTGCGATTGTCCCAAATGTATAGAACTCATAATGATCCTTGGCAAGTATGGAATTCCAACGACCCCTCATCCTGTCTTCGGGCAACGATTTCATATCTCTTTCCAAAAGAGAAGAAAGGCGTGTGGAGAATCGTTTGATCTCATTCTTGTAATTGGCAATCTGGGTCTGGTTGTGTGCGATGTAAATGACCTTTTTGTAAAACTTGTCCTGTTTGGCTAATTCAGTCATGGCAACCGTAACCGCGCTTTTACCGGTTCCCATCTCGTGGTAAATAAAGAGAGAATCGTAAAGCGTCCATTGGGTCATGTAGCGCGCAATATTGAGTTGGTGTCGAAAGAACATGTCGTCTTGGCCACTCCAGAATTCTTTTTTCTCAACAATACGATTGTAAAATTCTTCATCCTGTATAGAAGGATACCCAGGAAGATAAGAGTCATAAGGAATTATCATTATAAAAATTGTTATTTATAATGATAAATTTTTTAATTCTAAAATTAATTTTAGTGTGAAAAATTAACGGATGGGTGGGAGGATCTTTTCAGGAACCAAAGGCACATTCAGAGAAGGTGGCATCAAGAAATATTCTTGAGGGTAAGCAAGGACGGATTTTTTCTGGGTGTCTTTGGATTTCTTGTCCAATTCACATTGTTCGCTCTCACAGCTCTTTACCGATTCGATACTTTTTTTCCTGATTGGCAGAATTGTCAGCCCCATGTTTGTTTTTATTTAGGGCAATATTTTTTTGTGTATAAAGAAATAATGAAACCTGATAAAAAAAAAATTATTAAAACAAAACCCAAATCGGGTGGTTTATTTATTCCAGATTTTGAACAAAAAATCAAAGATTCAAAAGGTGTTGTAAAGAAGCCAAAAGGAAAGCTGGCCAGGGCTTCTAAAGTAAGGCCTTTCTTTTTACCCCCATTGAACACGAATATCAACTTGTCCAAGATGAAGAAACAAAAAATTTCGAAAAAAAAACTGGCAAGGGCATTGGTCCTGCCTGAAAATTATAATTTGAAAGATCACTACCCGATTGTGGTCTGTGGCGACCGGAATGACCCATCGATAAGCCAGTACCAACAATACGCGTGTGGTTGCTGTTGGGCGTATGCCATAGCAACCGCCATCAGTGATGTGTATGTTGTTGTCAACAAGTTTCTTACAAACCCAAACCTGAGTTGGACCTATTTATTGACTTGCTACCCGAATGAATTTGATCAGGGGGAAGGAGATTTTCCACCTTCCGCACTATGTGGTGGTGGTGATGTTCCTATGGCCTTGGCCTGGGTTACAAGAAAAGGTATCCCTTCGGCCATGTGTGTGGATTATGCGTGGTGTCTTAACGACCCAAATTGCACAGGCACCGCTACAAACACAAAAGACATGAATAAAAATATTCCTTCTTGTGGGTGCTACAACAGTGGAAATTTTTATCGTTATGGGATCAAGGATGTCAGGAGCATCGCACTGGATGACTCGAATGATCAGAACCCCGAACAGATATTAACAATCCATTCCCAGATCCGGCAGCACCTTTTCGTGACTGGGACAATGGTGGGGTGTTTTATTGTTCTTGAAAACATTGTGGGTGTCAATCCAAATTCATTAAAAACTGGTGATTTTATAACTTCTAAAAATCCAGAAGGAGTGTACCTTGAATGTGTGGGTGTAGAAGAAGAACTAAAAGTAGAAACCCCAGAAAGCGGGAACGAACTGGACATGTGTATCTACAAATACGAAAATGAAGAAGCCGTCAAGCCAGACACCCCAGGAGAAGCACTGGGTGTCTTGGGGGCTCACGCTGTATCCATTGTTGGTTGGGGTATGGCACCCGTGAGTCGTTCCCTTATTCGTCCCGATATTGAACGATTGTACCCATCGATACGAACATCAGAAAAAGACCCTTCCATGGTCATGGTGCCTTATTGGTGGGTCAGGAATTCGTGGGGCACGAGTTTTGCCGAGGGCGGATTTTTTAAATTCGCAGCTTATCCCTTTAATCGTATTTCTTGTGTTGATAGGAGTATCAAAATCACTACTGACGGTAGAACCATCAGTGCTGGTGGGTGCATCCTTTTTTTTCCCGATCAAGCCATTCGTGATAGTTTTCCTGAAAACGACCAAAAAGGCAAAACACAAGTAGCGTCGGGTGGGGGTGGAAAAGGTGATAAGGGTGCTGTCGAAACCGGTCATTTTGAAGGTGCGAAAAAGGAAGCCGCTCTTGGTGATACTATCCCCTACACCCAATTATCGTATTTACCAGCAGATGATGTTCTTCCACAAGTAGGAACATACCAAGCACCCACATCACCTGGACCAGCACAAGCACAAGGAGAAGAGAAAAAACCAGATGTCATTACATTTCCACCCGAAGAAGAAGCTGTTGTTGTTCCAGAAACAGCACCACAAAAAACAAATGGTTTGAAGAATATTTTATTTCTCATCATACTGCTTGTTGTTGGGTTATTTTTATTATGTAAATTTGTTCCAGACAAATGCCCTAAATTTATTCGTTCTTATTTACAACCAAGTTCTGCCATAATTCCACCAAAAGGAGTAGCACCGAGGGTCATAGTGCCACCACTGCCTCCAACAGGGCTTGTGCCACGAGTAGCACCCATTCCACCGCGTGTTGTTGTGGTGAAGAAACCGGCGGCGGCACCCATTCCACCCCGTGTTGTTGTGGTGAAGAAACCGGCAGCGGCACCCATTCCACCGCGTGTTGTTGTGGTGAAGAAACCGGCAGCGGCACCCATTCCACCGCGTGTTGTTGTGGTGAAGAAACCGGCAATAACA